>Ga0206127_1002759_pt1 | contig 16971 bp, 9 predicted proteins | sample Helgoland_Spring_6_FD_148646 | JGI IMG/M metagenome (GOLD analysis project Ga0206127, IMG submission 148646) | Pelagic subsurface seawater microbial communities from Kabeltonne, Helgoland, North Sea - Helgoland_Spring_Bloom_20160419_1 | ecosystem: Environmental > Aquatic > Marine > Epipelagic ...
CAAAGAACATGGTGGTCATACAGACCGCCAGCACGGCGTAGAGCAGCATAAAGCAGGCGCTATAGATGCCCATCATATCCACCACCAGCCCAAAGGCGATGGGTAGGGTGCAGCCACCAAGAGCACCTATAGCGGCGACAAAACCACCGATACTGCCCATCTGGTCAGGGTAGTGGTCATAGATGGTCTTGTAGACACTGGCACGGCCAAAGCCCTGGGCAATGCCAATGATGAAAATCAGTGCGCTAAATAGCCAGAGGTTAATTTCAATGTCCAGATGGACATCGCTGCTGACACCGTGAATGGTCATTGTGGTGGGGGGGTAACTGAGAAAGAACAGACAGACCAGACAGATCCAAAATACCGTCCAGTTCACTGCACGGCCCCCATAGCGATCGGCAAACCAGCCCCCAAGGGCGCGCACCATGCTCGAGGTCGCGACAAAAAATAGACTGAAGGCCATGGCCTGTTGATTGCTCAGGTTGTAAGCGTTGACGTAGTACTGGGGCAGCCACATGATCAGCGCGAGAAAGCTGCCAAAGACAAAATAGTAATAGAGGCCAAAGCGCCAGACTTTAAGCTGGCCGATCTCTTTGAGATAAGTGCTAATCGACAGAGGCGTTTGGGCTTTACTGGTATTAGGCGCAGAGGGCGCTAACCATGCAAAAAGAACTGCAACCACTAATAACCCTACGGCATAACTTGGTCCCAGGCTCGCCCAGCCCCAGTGTTGAATAACCAGCGGTGCCAGGGCCAGAGTAATCGCTGCTCCGGCATTGCCAGCACCAAAAATCCCCATAGCGGTGCCCTGAGTATCGCGGCTGTACCAGGCGCAGATATAGCGGATACCAATGGTAAAGGATGCGCCACTGAGTCCCAGCCAGAGACCCAGCCATAAGTACTGATCAAGGCTATTCACTTGGGGCAGGATAAGCAGGGCAGGAACAACCATTAACATCTGTAGGCTAAAGAGATGCTTGGGATTATAACGATCTGCCAAAATCCCCGCGGGCACTCTGGCCAGTGCACCGGTAAGCATCGGTGACGCAAAAAAGAAGCCAAGCTGCGTGGCACTGAGTTGCAAGCTGGTTTGCAGTTCCAAGCCAATCACCGCATAGAGAATCCACACCGCAAAATTCGCCGCAAAGGCAAAGGTTGCCATGCACAGAGCTCGGCTGGCGCCGGGGATTGATTGATTGCTGTTCATTCTATTCTTCCATCTGGCTAAGACTCCGATTCCTTCCCTGAGTATAGAGCGCCAAATCGTCCCCGAAGCTGAGCCCTTACCTCCCATAACTTCACTGTTGGATTGTCGCTACCCATAAGGGGATATCAAGCCCAGAGTGGCAGCTGCTGTGGTGCTGTTATAGCAGCGCCATAGGGGTAGAGAGACGACTTTTCTGGGGTTTAGGGGGCAGCTGGAGCAGATAGCCTTTGATACATATCAAAGGCCTTTGAGGGTAATCGCTGGAGACTAGCGGGGTTGTCTTATCAGGCTTGTGGAGGCCCTATGGCTATTAGAGATGGAATAAATAGCGATCGAATAAATAGTAATCAAATAAACAGCGATCAAATAAACAGCAATCGAATAAATTTATTGGCAGTCAGTGACCCTAAAATTAAAACCTTACATATCACCTGGTTTGCCTTTTTTCTCACCTTTATGGTGTGGTTTAACCATGCGCCGCTACTGGCGTTTATGAAGGAAGCATTTGATTTAAGTTCTCAACAGGTAAAAGCGCTGATGATTTTAAATGTCGCCCTGACCATCCCGGCGCGTATTTTGATTGGCATTCTGGTGGACAAGATTGGTCCGCGCAAAGTCTATAGCGCACTGCTGGTGACCTCGGGCTTTATCTGTCTGGCCTTTGCTTTCGCTCAGAACTACCAACAGCTGGCACTGCTGCGTTTTTTGATGGGCTTTGTCGGTGCCGGCTTTGTGATTGGCATTCGCATGGTCGGTGAGTGGTTCCCCCACAAGTCAGTGGGTATTGCCGAGGGTATTTATGGTGGCTGGGGTAACTTTGGTTCTGCGGCTTCCGCCATGTTACTGCCGACACTGGCGCTGCTCTATGGCGGTGAGGATGGCTGGCGTTACGCCATAGCCACCACTGGTGTCGTCGCGGGTCTCTACGGTATTTTTTACTATCGCGTGGCACGTAATACACCCAAGGGATCCACCTATTTTAAGTCGAGAAAGTCCGGCGGCCTCGAGGTCACCAGTCGTCGGGATCTGTACCTCTATCTACTGATGAATATTCCCATGTATATAGCCCTGGGGGTGCTGTCGTGGAAACTCTCCCCCACGGGGGTGGCGCTGATTGGCAGCAATGCGATGTACTCTATCTGGCTGGTATTGGTGGTGCTGTTTACCTATCAGACCTACAAAATCTGGCAGGTCAATCAGGAGCGTCTTGCCCTGGGGGTGCCGGAGCAGGACAAATACCAATTTAAGCAGGTGGCGATTCTCAACTGGGCTTACTTTGTCACCTTTGGTTCGGAGTTGGCGGTGGTGTCCATGTTGCCGCTGTTTTTTCTTGAGACCTTTGAAGGTTTGGATCCGGTTAAAGCCGGTCTGCTGGCCTCGGGCTTTGCCTTTATGAATCTGGTGGCGCGTCCTACCGGCGGCTGGTTTTCGGATTATTTTGGCCGCCGCAGATCGCTGTTGGTACTGATTGGCGGGTTGGGGCTGGGCTATGTCTTGCTATCCCAGATCGATAGCAGCTGGTGGATTCCGGCGGCGGTGATCTCAACCATGATCTGTTCATTCTTTGTCCAGGCGGGAGAGGGGGCTGTGTTTGCTATCGTGCCGCTGATCAAGCGCCGCATGACCGGGCAGATCGCTGGTATGACCGGCGCCTATGGCAATGTGGGTGCGGTGACCTATCTGACCATACTGAGCTTTGTCGATTACAGTACTTTCTTCTTGGTGATTGGCGCCTCGGCGCTAATCGTCTTTGCTATAGCTATGCTATTAGAAGAGCCCAGGGGGCAGATATCAGAAGTGCTGCCAGATGGCACTGTGCATATGATTGATGTTGGCTAAAATTGATCTTCTTTTAGGAGGTGATAATGACCCAAGCGCAGTTGGATATCGCTAGCTTCTGTGAAGCCGGTGTTAAGCCAATCAATGAGGATGCCGTTGGCTTTGAACAGCCACAGGAAAGCTATGCCCTAGAGAATAAGGGCATAGCTCTGGCCCTTGCGGATGGTGTCTCCACCGCTGAGGCTGGGCGCGAGGCTAGTTGCATAGCGGTGGAACGCTTTCTCGAGGAGTATTACCAGACACCGGATACCTGGTCCGTAGCTGGCAGTGGCGAGAAAGTGCTGTCGACGATTAACCTGCGGCTATTTCGCAAGAGCCATGAATTTGTCACTACCACCAAAGGCTATCTCAGCACCTTTAGCGCCCTGGTGATCAAAAGCCGCACTCTGCATTTTTTTCATGTTGGCGACAGCCGTATCTACCTGCTGCGAGACGGTGAAATGCTGCAGCTGACCACCGATCATGTGGCCACTATCGATGAAAATCGCACCTGCCTATCCCGGGCCATTGGCATGGACAGCCTGCTAAATCTGGATTACGGCCACCGCGACCTGCTGCCCGGTGATCGCCTGCTGCTCACCAGCGATGGCGTGCATGACTTTATTGCCACCCCAGCGCTCAAGCAATTGCTCTCTGAGGGCACTAAAGCAGAGGACATTAGTCAGGGCATCTATAAGGCGGCAATGGCGGCAGGTAATGATGACAACCTCAGTGCTGTGGTGGCATTGGTCAATCAGCTGCCCGAGAGCAACCTTGAGGAGTACAGCGCTGAGTTGACAAGGCTGCCATTTCCTCCGGATCTTGCTCCCGGCATGAAGTTGGATGGTTATCTGGTGGTTAAAGAGCTCTTCGCCTCGAGCCGCAGTCAGCTCTATCTGGTCGAGGATCAAGCCAGTGGAAGCCGCTGCGTAATGAAAACACCGTCGCGGAATATTGAAGAAGATCTCAGCGCCATAGACCGTTTTATTCAGGAGGAGTGGATCGGGCGGCGTATCCATTCACCCCATGTGGTCAGAGTTATTCAACAGCAGCGACGGCGCAGCGCACTCTATTATCTGATGGAACATATAGAGGGTATCGGCCTGGACCAGTGGATTGCTGAGCACCAACCGGCTACCCCGAAAACCAGTATTGCCATGGTCAGGCAGATTGCCGAAGGCTTGCGGGCCTTTCACGATAATGAAGCGATTCACCAGGACTTAAAGCCGGCGAATATTATGCTGACCCGCAGCAGTATTGCCGCTGGCAGCCCCCATATGCTGATTGTCGACTTTGGCTCGGTCTATGTAGCCGGTCTTGCGGAATTGCAGCGGCCACTGATACATGAAGGCGCACTGGGCACCGCAAGTTATTCCGATCCACTCTATTTGCTCGGGCGCAATCCGGGTATTCAGGGGGATGTCTATGCACTGGCGACCATTGTCTATGAAATCTTTACTGGTCATCTGCCCTACGGCGAGGGCATAGAAGAGTGCCGGGATGTTTTTGATTATGATCGCCTGCGCTATATCAGTGCGGCTCAGCACAATGCTCAGATACCGCTGTGGTTTGATGGGGCGCTGGAGAAGGGCGTGGCCTTTAATTTACAGGAGCGCTACCAGACAATCGACGAGCTATTGGACGATCTGAGCCAGCCCAATCCGCTGTTTCTGGAGACTGATCCGGTGATTGAAAAGAATGCCAGTAGTCTTACCCTGTGGAAGCTGCTGTCGGGATTTTGGTTTTTCAGTTTTGTGTTATTAATTTATTTGTTTAGTAAACTTTAGTGGGTTGAGGGATCGGCCATTCTATTCTATCAAGCTCCTTCAGTCATCCCGTCACAGCATCCATGCCCGGCATCCCATACCAATAACCATTGCACTGTTCTTCCGCGATTAATGTCAGTGGGCTGTCGATGGGCTCTCCTGAAAAATAATTAGATAGCTGATTGATCACATTTACAGTGCCTTCTGTCTCCGGACTAATGCGCATAATATCGACGCCAATCTTATGCATCAGTGGCCACTGGTCGAGGAGGTTGTAGCATTGGCCGGACTGGGTTTGGATGCCATTAAGGGTAAACAGCTGTGGCCCTTGGCTACAACCACTCTTGTTATAGTCGCTCTTGTTATAGACACTCTGGCTATAAAGGGCCAAGCCATCAGGGTAGAGAATACAGCTTAGCTTGCAGCCATCTTTGGCAAGGTTTTTGGTCCTGGCGGTAAAGCAGCGAGCGGAGTAGGCGAGGGGCAATTTGCCATAGCTAAACACCTCGGTTTCGATATTATTGCCAAAGCCCATTTCTACCGCCCCTTGCATAATCTCGGCAAGGTTTTCGCGGTTAATTTCGACTGGCATCACCCAGCGCTGCATACCTTTTTTATACAGCAGCTGCAATGTTTGGGCATTGTAGATATTGATTGCCGGGCCAGCCACAAAGGGCAGATTATTGTCCGTGAGAATCTGCACGGCCGACATATCATTGGCCTCAACCAAGCAGGGGCTCTGGGCACAGAGTTTTTTTAGGGTGGCGATATCGGCGCGGGATTCAATCAATGTCAGAGTGGAGAGAACAATCTGTTTGCCAGAGTCACAGAGTTCCTGTGCAAGTTCGAGCCAATCGCCGCTCCGCAGTTCCCGCCGTTTGGCGCAGACCGTTTCACCGAGATAAATTACATCCACTGGGGTTTGGATTATCTGCTGATAAAAGTCTAAAACCTTTTGCTTTGGCCAGTAATAATAAATTGGACCCACTGAGATTTTCATAAAATAGACCTTATTTAGAGCTGCTTTTATATAGAACAGCCTTTTATAAACAGTTTATTGCCATGGGCGATGATAGGCACCGAGAGTAGTTTGTGACCCCTCTGAAACCTTAGCCAGTCGCTGCATCCATTCAGCCTTGGAAGAAAACTTTTCTGGGTTATTGGCAAAACTGTCCAGAGCACTGCGCCACACTGAAACCACTTGCGCCACATAGGCCGGACTGCGCTGTCGCCCCTCAAGTTTTATCGCCTTAATGCCAGCAGCATATAAATCCGGAATCAGGTCTAGAGTATTCAAACTCACCGGCTCTTCCAGGGCATGGAAAATAGTCTCTTCCACGGCAAAGCGACCTTTGCAGAGGGTTGGGTAGCCCGCTGTTTCCTCAGCCTGATAGCGATCAATCACCACATTGTTGAGTCGCGACTCCAAGTGCTCTTCGGTCTGAGTCCAGCGCACATCCTTGGCGGGAGAGCAGACGCCGCTATTATTCGGCGATTGATCGGTGACATAGCTGGACAGATGACAGCGGCCCTCGGCCATAATGCAGAGGCTGCCAAAGCCAAATACCTCTAGGTCTACGGGGCTCTGCTCAGCGACCATTTTTACCTGATCCAGAGACAGCACCCGAGGCAATACCGCGCGGCGAATACCCAACTCACTGTGATAAAATTTAAGTCCTTCGGCACTGGTACAGGAACCCTGCACTGACAGATGCAGCGGCAGCTGAGGATAGCGCTGGGCGGCATAGTTAAGCAGACCCAGATCGGCGATGATTACTGCGTCCACCGATAGCTCCGCAGCCAGATCCACAGCCCGCTGCCAGCGCGCCCAACCTTTGGGCTGGGCGTAGGTATTGATCGCCACAAAGATTTTAGCCCCGCGGTCTCGGGCGTAATCCAAGGCTTTTTGCGCTTTGCGGTCATTGAAGTTAAGCCCGGAAAAATGCCGTGCATTGGTGTCATCCTTGAAGCCGATATAGACCGCATCGGCGCCATTGTCGACGGCGGCTTTAAGGGCCGGCAGGCTGCCGGCAGGGCATACTAATTCCATTTTCAGTCTCTTCTAAAATTCTCTTCTAAAATTATTTTGATAGCTGATTAAGCAAACTGTTTATCCACCAGCTGGGTGAGTGACAGGGTTTGCTTTAGCCATTTTGGCAGCTCATCTAAATCCACTGCGTCAATTAGGTTTTTCACTTCTAGGGCCAAGTCCGTGTCACCTTCAATATAGAGACGCCGCTGAAAAAACAGACTATCTGGATCTTCACTGCGGTTGGCTAACTGAATAAAGGCCGATAGATTGCCGCGAATAATGGCATCAGTTGGCGCCTCAGAGGCGGTCGACTTGGCTAGAGCCAAGTGGCCATTTTCCAGGCGCAGGGTTGCCTGATAATCGATGTCGCTGATGGCCAGGCCAATGCGCCGATCTCTGAGAAAATCGAGATCACCATCAAGGCGAGCTTCCTCAAAAACAGGCACCAGAAAAAGCTGGGCGATTTTTTTTTGCAGCGGAAAAGGGCAGCTCTTGGCCAACCCTTTTACCGTTGGCAGCAGAATATGTTGGCAGGGGTTTAGTTTGATCATCGGCTTACATTATCTGTGAGAAACGAATGTTTTCACTGCTGTTATGGCTGACTGGCGCCTCAGCTGGACGGTTTAAATAGGCGTCAAAAACCATACAGACCGCTCGGATTAACAGTCGTCCACTGTCCGAAACCACAATCTCTCTCGGGTTTAAACTAACCAGTCGGTCGGCAATCATCGGTTTTAGTGCCAGCAGTTCCTCGGCAAAGTGAGCGGCAAAACAAATCTGAAACTGTGCTTCAATAGATTCTATATCCAGCTTAAAGTGGCAGATCAGCTGCATAATAATGGTGCCCCGCAGCCGGTCTTCTGGGCTTAAAATAAGGCCGCGCTGGGTGGCTAAATGGCCCTGATCGATTACTTGGTTATAGTCCTCAATCTTCTTGTGGTTCTGCACTAGCACGCCGTCGATGGCGCTGATGGCAGAGACGCCAAATGCTAATAAGTCCCAGTCGCCATGACTTGGGTTTGTATTAGGGGGCTTTTCGTTAAGAGATTTGTCATGAGTTGACTTTCCATGAGTTGACTTTCCATGAGTTGAATAGCCCTGAAAGTTACGCTGTAGCGATCCCTCCAGCTGCGCCTTGACCAAGCTGTCATGGGGTTTGGCAAAGTGATCCATACCTATATAGCGATATCCCCCAGCCACCAACAGCTCAATGGACTGCTGCAACATGGCCAATTTCTCCTCGGCGCAGGGCAGGGTCTCTGAGGGGATCTGGCGCTGGGTTTTAAATAGGTTGGGCATATGGGCATAGTTAAATAGCGACAGCCGGTCTGGGCCCAGATCGATCACCTGCTGGATGGTGGCTTTTATGGAATCCACTGTCTGTAGGGGCAGGCCATAGATAATATCCACGCTAATAGAATGGAACTGTTCAAGGCGCGCCGCTGCCATCAGCTTGCTCACCTGAGATAGGCTGTTAAACCGATTGACCGCCTGTTGCACCCGAGGATTAAAATCCTGCACACCCATGCTCAGACGGTTAAAGCCAATCTCTCGCAGCACCGCAATGGCCTGCAAGTTCATGCGCCCGGGATGCACCTCCACGGAGTAGTCGCCACTGTCATCGTCGAGCAGCTTAAAGTGCTTGCGGGTGTCGGCCATTAGCTGGCGTTTTTCAGTATCACTGATAAAAGTGGGTGTGCCGCCACCCCAGTGCAGCTGCTCTACGGGTCGGCTGCTATCGACAGTCTCTGCCCAAATTGCCATCTCGCGATTTAAACGATTGAGATAGGGCTGTGCATGTTTCTTGTTGGCGGTAACAATTTTATTGCAGGCACAGAAGTAGCATATAGTGTCGCAAAAGGGCAGATGGAAATAGAGGGATAGGGGTGCGCCCCGCTGATTGCTCCGTTCCAGTGCCGCCAGCAACTGCGGCTGGGTAAACTGGTCGCTGAGGTGCGGGGCAGTGGGGTAGGAGGTGTAGCGTGGGCCACTGAGGTTATAGGCTTCTATAAGGCGTGGGTTCCAATGGCTGGCGAGAAACGATGATTTAGACATTATTGTGATTAACGCTATTTGGATTGTTGGCGTTTTGAGTGGCTGTGGTTTGACTAACCATCCATACCGCGGCTTCCACCCGAGAGCGCAGATTGAGTTTTTTCAAAATATGTTTCACGTGAACCTTCACTGTGCCATCGGATATATTCAGTTCCCGAGCAATGAGTTTATTGCTCAGCCCCTTGGCAATCTGCTTGAGAATATCCCGCTCGCGACTGGTGAGTCTGGCGAGCATATTGCTGCGCTGGTTATCTCCTTTACGAATAGCGCCAGCGAGAATATGAGTGACCTTTTCACTGATCACCATTTTGCCTACTGCCGCCTGTTTGATTTTTTGCAGAATATCTTCCGGTTCCATATCCTTGAGCAGATAACCATCGGCGCCATAGCTAATGGCACAGACCACATCCTCGTTATTGTCGGAGACGGTTAAGATAATAATCCGTGCGCTGATCTGCGCCTCGCGCATGGCCTTTAGGGTTTCCAGACCGTCCATACCCTGCATATTCAGATCTAGCAGGATCAGGTCCGGGTCATGCTTGATGGCCAGCGCCAATGCGTCGTGGCCATTATCCGCTTCAGCAATCACTGCCAAACTGTCGTCGAGATCCACTAGCTGAATCAGCCCTTTGCGTAACAGCGGATGATCATCGACTAATAGTAGAGTGGCAGGCTGAGGCTGATCTGGGTTTGCGGGGTCGGATATCATATTGTTTCCCTTAGGTGATCTTTCAATTGATAGTGTTTATCAATGTAGATTAAAAAACACTTTGCTGAAGCGGCGACAAAATCACAAGCTCCTGAAGGGTTCTGATTGACTTGCATCATGGATCAGCCTGAGGGATTTTTCGGTTCAATAACTCTTTGTGGGTAGGCTCTCGCTATTGTCCCCTCAGGCCCGCCGCGGGCCACTGCCCGGTGCTACTCCAATAGGAATAGTTTGGCTTTCTCTGAGAGCTATTTTCGCTACTCCTTCAAATCGTTGCAGCATTGTCATCAGAACGAGATAGTAGAGCCAGATAGTAGGTGTGAAGCGGGCACGGGTTGGGTGCCTCGTGTGCATTGGCAAATGTCGGCATAAAGCTGGCAGATAAAAAATAGGAGAGCGTTGATGACAGACTCTAGTAAAGACAGTTATAAGGGCGGTGCGGATATTCAGCGCTGGGATCCAGAGGACAGCCGCTTTTGGCAGGCCCAGGGCAAGCAGGTGTCCAGTCGTAATTTGTGGATCTCGATTCCCAGTTTGCTCTGTGGTTTTGCAGTGTGGCTCTACTGGGGCGTAATCACCGTGCAGATGCTCAATCTCGGTTTTCCCTTTGCCAAATCGGATCTGTTTTCCCTGATGGCTATTGCCGGTTTGACTGGCGCAACCCTACGAATTCCCAGTAGCTTTTTTATTCGTTTAGCCGGTGGTCGCAATACCATCTTTTTTACTACGGCACTGTTGATGGTGCCGGCCTTTGGTGCCGGTATTGCTCTGCAAAATCAGGATACACCGCTGTGGGTGTTTCAGCTGCTGGCACTGCTGTCGGGTTTAGGGGGCGGTAACTTCGCCTCGTCTATGTCGAATATCAGTTTCTTTTTTCCGAAAAAACAGCAGGGACTGGCCTTGGGTTTAAACGCTGGCCTGGGTAATTTTGGTGTCACCAGCATGCAAATACTGGTGCCATTAGCCATGACGTTTGGTTTGTTTGGCGCCATGGGTGGCGACTCCATGACCTTGCAAAATACCTCGGGCACGCTGATCGGTAAGATTCCCGCGGGCACTGAAACCTATATTCAAAATGCCGGTTTTGTCTGGCTGTTGGCACTGGCACCTCTGGCACTGTTTACTTGGTTTGGCATGAATAATATTCGCAGTGCCGATGTTTCGCCAAAGATTCCCAATGCCTTTGGCAGTTTTGCCACCATCAGTTTTATGCTGTTAATAGGTTTTGTTACCGCCATATTGGGTCTCTGGCTATTATTACCCGAGGCCGCCAATGGTTCAGGTTTTGGAGTACCCAAAGAGCTGGTTCTATTGTTAGTAGTGGCTTCCACTGTGCTCTTATTAAAATTGATTCCCGGTCAGGTTAAGTCAAACCTCAGTCGTCAATATGAAATTTTTGATAATAAACACACCTGGGTAATGAGTGTTATCTACACCATGACCTTTGGTTCGTTTATTGGCTTTGCTGCCTCATTCCCCTTGGCTATTAAGGTTATCTTTGGTTATCAGCATCTGCTGGTGGATGGCGTATTAACCCATGATACCAATAACTCCAATGGCCCCAGTGCCCTGATGTATGCCTGGATGGGGCCCTTTATTGGGGCTTTAATTCGGCCTCTTGGGGGTTGGATTTCGGATAAGTTTGGCGGTGCTCTGGTGACGCAAATTTGTTCTATGGTAATGATCGCCTGCGCACTGGGTGTAGCCTATTACATGCGCCTGGCCTATAGCTCGGCGACGCCGGAAGACTACTTTGCACCCTTCTTTATCCTGTTCTTATTGCTCTTTGCCGCCACCGGTATTGGCAATGGCTCGACGTTCCGCACCATCGCCATGGTGTTCTCAAAAGAACAGGCTGGGCCTGTATTGGGTTGGACTTCGGCTATAGCAGCCTACGGCGCATTTTATATTCCCAAGGTATTAGGCGAACAGATTAAAGCGGCGACACCGGAGGTGGCACTGATAGGCTTTGCGGTTTTCTATGCTGTCTGCATGTTGATCAACTGGTGGTTTTATTTGCGTAAGGACGGTGAGTTTTACAACCCTTAAGCTGTTTTAAACTGATAAAAACCCTATTTTTGAAACCCGGATATTATTTATTTTGATATCCGGGTTTTTTATTAGCACTCAATTAACTAACGATTAACTAATTATTAACTAAGGGTTAACTAATTGTTAGCTAAGGGTCAAGTGAGAAAACTTGGTCGAAAAGAAAATGCTACCCGAGTTCCACCTTCGTCGCGGCTGGTAATCTCGAGGTTGCCATTAAGGTGACGGCTGCGCTCTTGAATAATAGCCAGTCCATAGTGATTGGTTTTCTCGGCTTTGTCGGGAATACCGATGCCGTTGTCATCCACTAGTAACTGAATGGATTTGTCTTGGTTTTGAAACAGATGAATATGCAGCTCTGTGCCGAGACTGTGGTTGATGGCATTCTGTGTCGCCTCACGAATAATCTGCAATAGATGAATTTCTTCCGTGGGGCTAAGGGGTAAATTGGTCAGCTCGTAGTGCAGGCTCGGCTGCATAGCACTGCGTTCCTTGAGCTGAGCTACCACCTGTTCCAAGGCGCTCTGTAGTCCCCCTGTGTCGATCTTTAACCTAAAGGTAGTGAGCAGTTCCCGCAGCTGACGGTAGGCTGAGGTGAGTCCTTCCCTGAGCTCGTCGACAATCGGCTGCTGCTGGGAAAACGCTTCGCTGTCGATGGATTTTTGCAGGCGGGTGACCTGAATTTTTAGATAGGAGAGGGCTTGGGCCAAGGAGTCGTGAAGTTCTCGGGCAATCACTGTGCGCTCGGTGAGCATGGCCAGACGGCGCTGCTGATTTCGGTGGGCGGACAGTGACAGGGCCAGAGCAAATTGGTCTGCCACTGAGCGCAGTAACTTCTCTTGCCACAGGGCCAGTTGAAAGCTACTTGGGCAGTGGCAGTTGATAACACCATAGGCTGTCTCTTCTCTGGTGATGCTGAAGGAGTCATTCTGAGGATTGTTTTTCTCGGCCGAATTGTCACCGATACAGTTGTCGCAGCTTCTTTGTGAGCAGTCACTGATCTGGCAATTTACCGGGGCAATATGCAGATAGGGTCGATCTCCCTGTTCGGTAAATAGACAGATCTCCAGATGGATATCGCCGCCAATCACCTTGGCCAACTGATCGAGCAATTGCTGATAATTAATCTCCTTTTGATAGCTCGATAGGATTTTTCGCGCGGTCTCAAATAAAAATTCCAGGGCAATATTATTGTTGTTTAATTCATCGGTGCGCTGCTTAACCTTGTCATCCATATCGCGGTAGATATCGTCTACTGAGGTGCTCATCTGATTGACCACTGACCCCAGTAGCGCTAGCTCATCATTGCCTTCCACTACGGTTTGATAGCCATAGTCGCCCTCGCCAATACGATAGGCAGCATCGGTGAGCTGAATCAGTGGTTTTTCCAATCGAGTTTTTAGGAGATTAAAAATAATGCTGCCCAAAACCACGGTTAGCAGTAGGGCGGTTAATTGAATAATTCTCAAAAGACGTATTTTTGACTCTGCCGCCTTTTGAAAGGCACTGACCACCTTTTCGGTGAGCTGGAGCTGATTGTCTATTTGCTCTAGGGGAAAGCTGGCGTTCTGTTGGGATGTTTCAAGGCCATTGGTTATAAGCTCACTAGTTACAAGCTCACTAGTTACAAGCAATGGCCTCAACACCTCCCGCCAATACTTTTCCGCATTGTAAAAATGCTCGCCTAACTCGTCGGCAGGGGGCGCTTGGCGCTGCTGAGAAAACAGCGGGTGCTGCCAGGTGGCGTCCAGCTGCTCAATATACTGCTGGGCTTTAACCCTGTGCTGCTGCGCCGTGGCCAGAGAGAGCCTATAGGTCTGCATGCGAATCGAGCCGGAGAGGTTTATCGCCTGGGCATCCTGATCAGTCTGATCCGTGGCCCACATCAAACTAAATATGGTCAACAGCCCAAGGGCAATAATCGACACCAGTGCAGCACTGATAGTCGAGGCCAATGATGTGGAAAATCCGGTTTTAAGCTTGCGCAAATCTGCCTACCCCCAATGATCAAAAGTGATGAGTCCGTCCCCTAAGAATAGACCCTGTCTGAAAAAGTAATTGCATAACAATTAGTTAGGCTTTATGGCCGCTACCTACAAAGAGATAGTCCGGGCATTAGACGCTAGCGGAGGCTTTTATGCCTTTGATCTCAATCAAACGAATGCCCCTGTGAGGGGCTTATATTCTGTGTCTAGATTGGTCTAATCGGTTATACAAGTCTCTCAAGGAGAAGCAAAGGCATGAGTCAGTTTTTAGATAAGTTGCGATTTTTTGAAATTAAAAAGCAGAATTTTTCCGGAGAGCATGGGGTTAGTACAAACGAAAATCGCGACTGGGAGAAGGGCTATCGCCGTCGCTGGCAGCACGACAAGATTGTCCGCTCGACCCACGGGGTTAACTGCACCGGCTCCTGTAGCTGGAAGATCTATGTCAAAGATGGCCTGGTGACCTGGGAGACTCAGCAGACAGACTATCCCCGCACCAGACCTGACCTACCCAACCATGAACCCCGAGGCTGTCCCCGGGGCGCCAGTTACTCCTGGTATATCTACAGCGCCAATCGACTGAAATACCCGAAGGTGCGCAGTGCACTATTGCGCCTGTGGCGCGAGGCGCGCAGGCAACACAGCGACCCGGTACTGGCATGGCAATCCATAGTCACGGATCCGGTTAAGACCAAGGCCTATAAAACCAAGCGTGGTCTCGGTGGCCTGATTCGCTCCAACTGGGAGGAGGTCAATGAGATTATCGCCGCATCCAATATCTACACCGCAAAAACCTTCGGCCCGGATCGCATCAGCGGTTTCTCACCGATCCCGGCCATGTCCATGGTCTCCTACGCCGCGGGGTCACGTTATCTGTCGCTAATTGGCGGCAACTGCCTGAGCTTTTATGACTGGTACTGCGATCTGCCGCCAGCTTCGCCCCAGACCTGGGGAGAGCAGACCGATGTGCCAGAATCCGCCGACTGGTACAACTCTGGCTATATTATCGCCTGGGGTTCCAATGTGCCCCAGACCCGCACACCTGATGCCCACTTTTTCACCGAGGTACGTTACAAAGGCACCAAGACTGTCTCGGTGACACCGGATTATTCTGAAGTCGCCAAGCTCACTGATGAGTGGATGTCGCCTAAACAGGGCACCGATTCGGCCATGGCTATGGCTATGGGTCATGTGATTTTGAAAGAATTTCATGTGGACAATCCAAGCGTTTATTTCACTGATTATGTGCGCCGCACTACGGATTTCCCCTACTTGGTGCGCCTGGACGAATGTGCCTCGGGCCTGCAACAGGGGCGTTTTTTACGCGCTTCAGATCTGCTGGATAATCACGGGCAGGAAAATAATCCCGAGTGGAAAACTATTGCTCTAGCCCCGGTTGAAGGCAGTGATCAGCTGGTTTCCCCCACCGGCTCTATAGGCTATCGCTGGGGTGAGAAGGGCAAGTGGAACACTGAACAGCGGGATGGTATCAGCGGCGAAGAGTTGGAGCTGCATCTGTCCCTAAAACATCTAGCCGATGAAATAGTCGATGTGGCCTTCCCTTATTTCGGCGGTCAAAAGCACGAGTATGACTATTTCCAGCACACCGATCATGCCGATGTGCAGCAGCGCAAAGTCCCAGCCAAACGCATTACCCTTGCGGATGGCAGTACTGCCTTGGTGGCAACCGTATTTGATCTGACTCTGGCCAATTACGGCGTCGACAATGGTCTTGGCTGCGATAACTGCGCCAAGAGCTTTGATGAGGATATGCCCTATACCCCAGCATGGCAGGAGCAAATCACCGGTGTGCCCCGGGCTCAGGTGATCAAAATTGCCCATGAGTTTGCCGACAACGCCAATAAGACCCGTGGTCGCAGCATGATTATTATCGGTGCCGCCATGAACCACTGGTACAACATGGATATGAATTATCGCGGGGTGATTAACCTGCTGATGATGTGCGGTTGTATTGGTCAGTCCGGCGGCGGTTGGGCCCATTATGTGGGGCAGGAAAAACTGCGTCCCCAGTGCGGTTGGTTACCCCTGGCCTTTGGTCTCGACTGGCAGCGGCCACCGCGTCAGATGAATGGCACCTCGTTTTTTTATAACCATTCGGATCAGTGGCGCTATGAAAAACTCACCATGACTGAAGTGGTTTCACCCCTGGCTGACAAGAAAAAGTGGGGTGCCTCGATACTGGATTACAACACCCGCGCCGAGCGCATGGGCTGGTTGCCTTCAGCACCGCAGCTGAATACCAATCCACTGGAATTGGTTAAACAGGCGCAGGCTGCGGGTGTGGAACCGAAAGACTATTTGGTCTCGCAATTAAAAAGCGGCGAGCTAAAATTCGCCTGTGAAGATCCGGACGATCCAAAGAATTTCCCACGCAATATGTTTATCTGGCGCTCCAATTTACTCGGTTCATCCGGCAAGGGCCACGAGTATATGTTGCGCCATCTGCTGGGCACCAAGCACGGTTTAATGAACAAAGATCTGGGTGAATCAGGCGACACCAAACCGGAAGATGTGGTTTGGCATGACGAGGCACCGGAGGGCAAAATTGATCTGTTGGTGACTCTCGATTTCCGTATGTCCACCACCTGTCTCTACTCGGACATAGTGCTGCCCACCGCCACCTGGTATGAAAAAGACGATATGAATACCTCGGATATGCATCCGTTTATTCACCCGCTGTCAAAGGCTGTGGATCCGGTGTGGGAGTCCAGATCCGACTGGGATATTTTTAAAGCTATCGCCAAACGTTTTAGTGAGTTAACTCTGGGCCATCTGGGTGTTGAGAAAGATCTGGTTACAGTTCCCCTGCAACATGATACTCCAGCCGAACTGGCCCAGCCCGACGGCGTAAAAGCCTGGTGGAAGGGGGAGTCTGAGCTTATTCCCGGCAAGACCGCACCGAATATGGTGGTTGTTGAGCGGGATTATCCCAACACCTATAAGCGCTTTACCTCTCTCGGCCCCATGTTAGAAAAGCTCGGTAACGGTGGTAAAGGCATTAATTGGAACACCGATGACGAGGTGGCCTTTCTCGGAGAGTTAAATAAAGTCCATCGGGAAGAGGGCGTGCATAAAGGCCGTGCCAAGATTGAAACCGCCATTGATGCCGCCGAGGTGATTCTCAGCTTGGCCCCTGAGACCAATGGTCAGGTGGCGGTTAAAGCCTGGCAGGCGCTGGGGGAATTTACCGGCCGCGATCATACCCATCTTGCGTTACCCAAGCAGGACGAAAAAATCCGTTTTCATGATCTGCTGGCTCAGCCGCGCAACATTATTAGCTCGCCAACCTGGTCCGGATTGGAAGATGAACATGTCTCCTACAACGCCGG
>Ga0206127_1002763_pt1 | contig 16955 bp, 15 predicted proteins | sample Helgoland_Spring_6_FD_148646 | JGI IMG/M metagenome (GOLD analysis project Ga0206127, IMG submission 148646) | Pelagic subsurface seawater microbial communities from Kabeltonne, Helgoland, North Sea - Helgoland_Spring_Bloom_20160419_1 | ecosystem: Environmental > Aquatic > Marine > Epipelagic ...
CAGGGGATATAGTGAAAGGTCTCACCCCCAGCTTCAATAAATAGCTCCCGAGCTTCCATATTGATTTCTTCAATAGTCTCCAGACAGTCTGATGAAAAGCCCGGGCAAATCACCGCCACATGCTTAATGCCTTCATCAGGCAGTGCTTCCATAGTCTTGTCAGTATAGGGCTGCAACCAGGGCTCGCGGCCAAAGCGCGACTGGAAGGTCGTCATAATCTTGTGTTCATCCAGCCCCATGCGCTCACGTACCAATCTTGTGGTCTGATGGCATAAGCAGTGATAGGGATCGCCTTTTTTCAGATAACTCTGGGGAGTTCCATGATAGGAAAATACCAACTTATCCGGCTCGCCGTGCTCATCAAACTGCTTGCGAATGGTCTCGCACAGGGCGTCTATATAGGCTTCAGACTGCTGATAGCCACCGATAAAATGCAATTCAGGCACCCAGCGCGTTTTGGTGAAAACCTTGGCCACCGCATCGAATGTAGAGCCTATGGTTGCGCCTGAATACTGAGGGTAGAGGGGCAGCACGGTAATATTGTGCACATTCTGTGCCGTCAATTCGGCGATCGCCGATTCCATCGAAGGATTGCCATAACTCATGCCCAAGGCTACAGGCACATCGTCATTAAATTTTTTATCGAGAATTTTCTTAACCCCAGCGGTCTGAGCTTTGCAGTGGACCATCAGCGGTGAACCGCCCTCGGACCAGACGCTGGCATAGAGTTTTGCCGAACGACTCGGGCGAATGCGCAAAATAATCAGGTTGAGAATCATCCACCACAGCAGGCGCGGGACTTCTACAACCCGGGGATCACTTAGAAACTCTTTTAGGTAGCGGCGCAGTTCAGCGGTTTTCGGTGCATCTGGCGTACCCAGATTACACAGCAGCACACCTCGACGCGGTGAAGGCCCTTGGTGGTCGTAGTCGGTTTGGCCCTGGTATTTCATTGATCGCTCCTGAATGGGGGTGATTGCGCTAAATCCGAGACCATACGGCAAGCGCATCGGATCGACAAATATTATTCATGCAAAGACCGCCGATATACGGGCTTCAGGAGCGGCTGGATGAACTGCGTTCAGTTGCTTTTGAGTTAGATAAGCTTCTTGGCTAGTGCCAAAACCACTCCGGAAAACTCCTCAGCATTGTTGACGATCTGGTTGATCTTGGTGTTTCTATTCTCCGCTGACTGGACAATTTTTAAGAGCTTGCCCAGTGCTTTGACATCGGCGGGCTGAGGCAAAAGCTCTTTCACCTCAGCGTCGGTCATGCTGGTGAGCGAGGAGACCTTGGAGGCCAATATCTCGTCTGTTGCATCAGCGCTGCGTTCAGCAGCTTGGTCAACGTCTATATCGAATTGATCCCAGTCGATAGCCATTTAATCCTTCCTTGTAATAAATTTTTAAATTGGACAGCTCTTTAATTGAGAGCTGTGTATTGGATAGTCGTGTGTTAGAAAGCTTTATAACGAGTCGCGCAGCTGATTGATTTTTCGCAGATACTTTTCGCCCTTAGCGACTTTTCCTTCTATATCATGCGAACTTTCTAGTAGATCGGCGACAATAGCGTCTGTTTTATCAATAAATTCAGTTATCTCATCGTCGGTAACACCAACCATTTCAAGATACCGATCACGGTTTTCCACCACCTTAGAGGCTGAGAGTAGAAACCCCGTAATGCTATTGTTAATCGCTTTTGCTTGAGCATAATCGGCCTTTAGTTTGGTTTCTATACGCTGTTCCAATACCTCTAGAGGCTGAATCAATTCCACACGTTTCTGATTGATTTTCTGTTGCAGTTTGGGGCTGGTTTTAAGAATAAACTTAAGCCGATCCTGCTTATTGCCACTGGCCACAACCTGATCCCACACATTAGCAATCGCTGGCTCAGCAAAAAATTGATTGGCAAATTCAGGCACCCATTCATTTTGAATAAACTCGTCAACATCCTGCTTTTTGCGATCGAAATAGCGATGCAGCAAGGTCAGGTTGGATTGTTCAATAGCTGAGATTCGATTGCCAAGCTGTGCCGATAGTTCTGGTGCCTCCGGGGGGATGGAGACACAGGCTGTCATTAACAGGCTGATCGTTATAAGAATAAATTGATGGATTTTTTTGTATGGGTGCATGGGTGATTTCTCATTCCTTGAGTTGATAACACAGGTGTCTGTTTCTTACGTTTTTTTATGGGTACTAAGTGTTACGCATTGCGTCTTGAGGCAATCACTAATAGTTTTTTACGATAGGTTTTGATGGAGTGATCTGTGAGCACTTTATGCCACGGCGCCTTTTTAATCATAAACCCTTTAACTCGCCGAAATAGACTGACAGAGTAAAGTAACTCGACATTCCGGTAGTCTGCTGGTGTGGCGCAGTTGGTCATATAGCGCATGTCACCGACATGCATATAACCGCTAATTTTGTTAAGCAAAAAAGCGCGGAGAGATCTGCCGACATAGGGAATTCCCTTAACTAGCCAACCCAGTGTCGAAATGATTTCGTCTCCCGGTGGCAGCATAGTGACGCAGTCCGCTGCATTTACCAGTCGATAGATGGGTGTTTTAAAACTAGCCAACCAATGTTGGTCGCCTACTCTTGGGGACCCGAAGGTGTAACAGGCGGCAATACCTGCATTTGGGTGGGTCAACTTTTTCGCCGCGATAGTAGCTAGTGCTCCGCCTAGGCTGTGTCCTGTAATAAACAGCGGCAGATCTTTTAAGTCATCCTCGTCGAGTCGCCCCTGAATACAGAGTGCCACTTCATTGTAAGCATCATTAAATCCTGAGTGTATATTGCCACCAGTGGGGCAGGCGACGGCTATAGCTCGGGCATCGGCTTTAATATCCTTAATGCTGCTGGCTTCTGTGCCCCTAAAGGCCAGAACTGCAAAGTCGCTATTGGCGACAATAATCGCCTGAGTACCGTTGCTATCAAAGGTTTCAACTAGCCTGAGGCTGAGCAGCGTCAAGTTGGCGGCTAAATCTGCCGTTTCTTTTTTATGATCATAACTAACTAGGTCAATCAGTTTTGTTAGGGCCGACTGATTGTTTTGATCGATAAGTTTTTTTATCGCTTTTAGAAAATAGTCTTTCTTGGAATCATCTGGGAACAGGGGGTTAAAGCGCAGGTAGGCGAGTTCAGCAATACAGGCCATAAGCCAGCTGGTTCTGTCGCTGTAGGCTTTTCGGTAGGCTGGGAGCTTATTTTTGAGCAGGTTGCTTATTTCATCTATGTCGGTCTGGGATTGTGCGAGTACTGTAGTCATATTGTGCCTCCAAATTATTGTTATTGCGTTTTCTTATTTCAGTAACATTAGTTTGGATTTGGGATATTTCCATATAAACGGGCAAGTCGAACCTATCTTTTATCAACAGCCGTTAATCGCTTCCTAGCGCTTGTGCATTAATAGCTGACCACCAACCCCCACAGCGCTATAATGCGCGCCTCTCAATAAGCCCAGAAATCCCAATGACTGAATCTGTCACACAGCGCCGTACCTTTGCCATTATCTCGCACCCGGATGCGGGCAAGACCACGATCACCGAAAAGCTCCTGCTGCTCGGCAATTTGATTCAGGTGGCGGGCACAGTAAAGGGGCGCAAGAGCGATCGCCATGCCACCTCGGACTGGATGGCTATGGAGAAAGAGCGAGGTATCTCCGTGACCTCCTCAGTGATGCAATTTCCCTATCACGATTGTATGGTCAATTTGCTGGATACACCGGGCCACGAAGATTTCTCTGAAGACACCTATCGCACGCTGACCGCAGTGGATTGATGGCGCTAAAGGTGTAGAAGCCCGTACCATCAAATTGATGGATGTCTGCCGACTCCGCGATACGCCAATCTTTGCCTTTGTGAACAAGATGGACCGCGAAATTCGTGAACCCATTGAATTGCTGGATGAGATCGAGAGCGTTCTAAAGATTAGAGCTGCACCGATCAACTGGCCAATCGGCATGGGCCGCGGATTTCGGGGTGTCTACAACCTCTATACAGATACTATCCATGTCTATGTTCAGGGCAAGGGCCACACCCTGATGGATGATATTCAGATCAAAGGTCTGGACTCTCCAGAAGCTCGGGAGGCGCTAGGTGATTATGCCGAGGATGTACTGGAAGAGCTGGAGTTGGTAAAGGGCGCAACCAATATTTTTGATATGGACGAGTTTCTTGCCGGCCGTATGACGCCGGTATTTTTTGGCACTGCCCTGGGTAACTTTGGCGTGCGTGAAATGCTTAATGACTTTGTGCGCTGGGCACCTATGCCTCAGCCCCGCGCTGCGGACAAACGTGAAGTGGTTGCCGAAGAGAGCGCCTTCAGTGGCTTTGTGTTTAAAATTCAGGCCAATATGGACCCCAAGCATCGCGACCGTATCGCCTTTCTGCGTATCTGCTCAGGCAAATATAAAAAGGGCATGAAAATGAAGCATGTGCGCACCGGTAAGACTGTGCGTATTGCCGATGCCTTTAGCTTTAAAGCCGGTGAACGAGTCTCTCTAGAAGAAGCCCACGCTGGGGATATTATTGGTTTGCACAACCATGGATCGATCCAGATCGGCGATGCTTTTACCGAAGGCGAAGATCTAAAATTTAGCGGCATCCCGCATTTTGCTCCAGAACTGTTTAAGCGCATCCGCCTAAAAGATCCGCTGAAAGCCAAGCAGTTGCAGAACGGTATTCGCCAGCTTTCAGAAGAGGGCAGCACCCAGGTATTTTTCCCTTTCCGCAACAATGACATTATTGTTGGTGCTGTGGGGCAGCTGCAGTTTGAAGTAGTGGCCTACAGATTGCGGGAAGAGTATGGTGTCGAAGCCATCTATGAAGCGGTTAATGTTCACTCTGCGCGCTGGACTGAGTGTGGTGATAATAAGCAGCTTGAGTCATTTAAGAATAAAACTCAGGATAATCTGGCAGTCGATGGGGGTGGCCATTTAACCTACTTGGCACCCACCAGAGTTAACTTATCACTGACTGAAGAGCGCTATCCTGAAATTGCATTTCGCTCTACAAGAGAGCATTAAACGCCTAGTTCAAAAAAAATAATAAGAGCGAATAGAGGTCAGGATGAGTATTAAAAACGGATCTGCAAGCCAAGAGATGACACCTGTGCATCTGCGCGCCAATCGCTCGGCTTTTGCCATGTGGTTTGGGCGCACCCTGTTGCGTGTATTTGGCTGGCGTGTGGAAGGAGAGATTCCCAATCATGAGCGGTTGCTGATTATTGGCGCACCGCATACGTCTAACTGGGACTTTGTCTATGCGATGGCGGCGATATTGGCGATCAATATCAAGCTGCGCTGGCTCGGCAAACACACCATTTTTATGCCTGGCGTAACCTGGTTTATGGAGTGGCTCGGTGGTATTCCCGTCAACCGTGGTCAGCCGGAATCCATAGTCGACAACGTCGCTCGTCTGGTAGCGAAAGATAAGGGGCTTGTTATTGGTTTGGCGCCAGAGGGAACACGTAAAAAAGTCGCGACATGGAAAACCGGATTTTTGCGTATCGCCGATGCCATCGATTGTAAGATTTTTTTGATTGGTTTGGATTTCCCTAACAAGCGTATTGTGCTCGATCAGATGTTTGAACCCACCGGCGATCACGATGCCGATATCGCGACACTGCAGAAATTTTACAGTCGCTACGAAGGCAAGTACCCAGATCAATTTTAAGCTTTAATTTGTCTCAGAGAGGGTCGTTTAAAAGACTTTTATAAATGGACTTATCAGTTTTTATCCAAGCCAGCTTGATTGGTGTCGCCTTTTTCGCCGGACTTATCTCATCGATTGCCGGCTCCGGCGGCATTCTCACTCTGCCCGCGCTACTCTGGGCAGGGTTACCACCGCTTAACGCTCTAGCCACTAATAAAGTGCAGAGCTCCATAGGTACACTGTCATCGGCGTGGAATTTCTTTCGTCACGGCCATATCAATATCAAGCCTCTACTGCCTGTTTTACTGATGGGTTTTGTCGGTTCGGTGATTGGCACTTTTGTGGTGCAACAGCTCGACAGTGAAATTCTGTTAAAGCTTATCCCCTTTCTATTAATCGCCATTGCCGTCTACTTCTTATTGATGCCAAAAGTGTCTGTGGCCAATCCACAACCCAAAATCAGTCAGGCCTGGTTTGCCTGCACCGCGGGACTGGGGTTGGGTTTTTATGGTGGTTTTTTTGGCCCAGCCATGGGCTCCATATTTCCCTTCTTGCTGGTTTGGTTGGTAGCGCGGAATCTAGTCACCGCCACCGCTGAAACCAAACTGATGATCTTGGTGGTCAACGGTACTTCCGCGCTGATATTTATTGCTGGCGGTCATGTGTTGTGGGGATTGGCAATTGCCATGTCTATCGCCCAGATGATTGGTGCGCGCTTGGGCTCTAACCTGGTAATGAAACGCGGCAGTGGTTTTGTGCAGCCGATTATCACCACCATTACCCTGTTGATGGCGATCAAATTATTGTTCTTTCCTTAAGTCTTGCTTAAGCTGGGGTCATGAACTTTTTTATCACCCTTATTCTCTCCTTCGCGCTTATCCTCACGGCACTGCTAGTGTTTCGCTATATAGGACTGCCGATCTATAGAGTTGAACCGATCAATGTCAAAGTTTTGCTTGAATTGGTGCTCGAAGGGCAGGCCACTGAAGCCGACTGGGATGTGTTTATTGGTATGACGATCCGGCATAATCCTGACCTTGATGAAATTCGTCTGCAATGTGCTATGTTAGCCGAGACTGAGATGAGCCTGCGCGATGAACGGGTGCATTTTTCCCCGGCGGGCCGCGGCGAATTGAGTGCGATATTAACCCGCATTAATAGCGATTTACTGCCAGATACGGAGCATCACCATGATTGACAAGACCTCGCCCATAGCACGGTTTTTGGTTGTTGCCGCTGCCTTTGTAATTGTTGTCACCGGCCTTAAAATGGCCGGTGAACTGTTGGTGCCTTTTCTATTGGCGGTATTTATCGCCATGATCGTCTCGCCGCTGCTTAGCTGGCTAAAACACCGCAGTATTCCCAGTGCCATAGCAATCCTGATAGTTGTTGTATTGATTCTGTTGGTGGGCTTGGGGCTAACCGCTGTCATTGGCTCCTCAGTGGAAAACTTCCGCCAGGACATTCCTCTCTACTCAGAAAAATTATCTGCCATGAGTGTCGGCGCGCAGTCCTGGCTGAGTCTGCGCGGTATAGAAATCGATCCTCAGCAGTGGCAGAGCAGCTTTGATCCCAGTGTGGTGATGTCTTTTGCTGGCAGTACCTTAGCCTCCTTTGGCAGTGTTATGACCAATGCCGTAATGATTCTGCTGACGGTGATTTTCATCCTCACTGAAAATGTTGGTTTCGGTGAGAAACTGCGCTTGGCCCGAGGCAAAGATGTCTCCGAGGAATGGCTCAACCGCTTTTCCGAAAGTGTGCACAGCTATCTCGCGATCAAAACTGGCATCAGTCTTATCACTGGCCTGCTGATCTTTATCTGGCTATCGATTTTGGGTGTGGACTATCCCGTGCTCTGGGCTCTGCTGGCCTTTTTGCTTAACTTTGTGCCTACCGTGGGCTCGTTTATCGCCGCAGTGCCGGCGGTACTTTTGGCCACTGTTCAGCTTGGCCTGTTCTCCGCGGGCCTAACTCTCGCCGGATTTGTCGTGGTTAATTTGGTGATGGGCAATGCCGTCGAGCCACGCTGGATGGGTAAGGGATTAAATCTTTCGCCACTGGTGGTCTTTGTCTCTTTGGTACTCTGGGGTTGGGTGCTGGGTCCGGTGGGTATGCTGCTTTCAATTCCGCTGACCATTATGATCAAAATTGCTCTCGAAAATCAGGAAGAGACTCGCTGGATTGGTGTCTTATTGGGTTCAGGAACGGTGTCGGAGATGGATGAGCCCAAAGAAGAGGTTGGGCTGTTGTTTGATTGAGCAGGGTGCTAGCTAGTAAGTCGTGCTCAGTTACCTCTTGGGCTGTCGGGAACATCTCCTACAAGGCCATTAACTCCATTATTTTTGTCAGGTTGCTTTAACAATGTGCTCACCTGGCCTCGATGATGGGTGTGACGATTAAAAAGATGGATGTGAATAAGATCACATCTATACGCCTAAACCTTGGTCATTGTCCTGCCAGTTTTTGTCTCGGGATAAGACTCAACTAAATATCATACACACTGAGACCCTCGGCAGACTCAGCAAATTTCACCTATATTCACTACAGGTTATATGGAAATTAACTTGGTATAAAAGGGTGAATATGAAATTCAAAATAATACTGGTGCTGTCGTTGTTGCTCAACCTATTGGCGGTTGCTTATCTCTACACCAATAAGGCAGCAGATAGCACCACTGCTGGCACAGATTCTGCGGCAGCAGTCATCGCTCCCTCTGGCGGTGTCGCCACTCAAACTGATGCCGGTTTAGCCGTTCAGCCTTATCAGCACAGCGACCTAAAGCACCTGCAAAAAATTGGCCTGAACGAAGAGCAGGCGAGAATGCTGATTGTGCAGGAGCTCCGAGTGCAAGCTAGCGTTCGGTCAACCTTATTTAATGATCAATATTGGCGAGCCACAAGTTCTGATGATTTAGCTCGACAGATCGAAGACAAAATTGAGCATGAGCGAGTGCTGCGAAACAGGCTGGTAAATTTGTTCGGCGATCATGCCCATCAGCTGATAGATCAGAGCTTTACTCCCCTAGTATCTCGGCGCTTTTTGTCTGCTAGAGATCAGATTGCCCTGCGTGAATATAATCTGCGAGCCGAGAAAGAGACTATCGCTAATCAGCTAATATCCAGTGTTGATGAGTTAGTTAGTGCTGGCGTTTTAAGTAAGAGCGGCGCTTTGGAGTATCGCCTGCGCTACTCATCGTTGGCCAATAGACTGTTAAATAGTGGGGTGAAATTTACTGAGCAGAGCTTTCGCGATAGCTATATGGCTCTGGCGCCTATCTATGACAGTCAGCAGAGCGTGGCTTTTGATACCAATAGCCTTATGGCTCAACGCAACAAGCTCAAAGAATTGATGGGTGGTGACAATGCTTTAAAGATTCTGGCTAATCTGGATAACCGATTTGCAGCGCTCAAGGCGGCCGGGGAGAGCCATTACTTAAACGAAAATCAGATATTGTCTGCCTATAAAATTATCTCGGACGGCGAGGAGAAAATGATCGAAGGCTACTTTGTGCGCAAGTCTAATCCTCAGCAGGGTATCCAGATGATCAGAGAGGCCGCCGTGTTCAGAGAACAAGAGCTGTCTGAGTATTTGGGCGAGGATATCAGTCGCTCATTGATGCGTGCTTTTACCAGTGCGCAGCCTGATCCAACGACTCCTGCGGGGATTCTCCTGAGCGGTTATTAAATTCTTCGGGGCCATAACTTTGTTGGCTATTTATCTAGCAGGCTATTAATTGAGCCCGCTATCTGTAAAATACCAGATAGATCTAACGCCTCTGAGGCAGTGCCTAAAAGGATAACCCCGTCTTGAAAGATTTATCACATCTGTTCGAAAGAAACGTTAAATGGGCCACTGAGGTTAACGACAAGGACCCAGAATTTTTTACTCAACTGTCCAAGCAGCAGGCCCCAGAGTATCTTTGGATTGGCTGTTCAGATAGTCGGGTTCCAGCCAATCAGATAGTTGCACTTCCCCCTGGTGAGATTTTCGTTCACCGCAATATCGCCAATGTTGCCGTTCACTCAGATCTCAATTGCCTGTCAGTTATTCAATATGCAGTGGATGCGCTGAAGGTTAAGCATATTGTTGTCTGCGGCCACTACGGTTGTGGCGGTATTAAAGCGTCCATGGGCAATGAAGAGAATGGTCTGATCGATAATTGGTTAGGGCATATTAAAGATGTTAGTCGCTTTCATGCTGAGGAGTTGAGTCAGCTGGAGGGTGACGAGAAGTTCAACAGACTCTGTGAATTAAATGTTTTGGAGCAGGCAGCCAATGTGTGTAATTCCACGGTTGTGCAGAGTGCCTGGAAGCGCGGTGCCGACCTTTCAGTGCACGCTTGGATTTACAGTATTGAGAATGGGCTTTTGAAAGATCTAAGTCTGCCGATATCGTCTGCGGAAGATCTTGAGAATTTAAGTATCTAGTCTGCTGCTTTGAGATCCCTCGTCGCTTCGCTCTGTCGGGATGACAGGTTAGCTAGGTTGGGGCTTCTCTGCAGGGATGGCGGGTTACCTAGAGTGAGGACTCTCCGTCGGTATGGCGAGTTGCTGACTTGAGGCTTCTAAATAGTTAAGTACGCAGACGGTCTCGGACTAAATGCGCAGCATTTTGGGCGCATTCGCTTTGCGAAGGCGGGGTGCAACCCCGAGCGCTTTAGCGCGAGTCCATCTAACCGTTCGATGACCTTCTTATAGAACCAAAAAAGCCCCAGCATTAACTGAGGCTTCTTTAAATTATGGTGCCCGGTCTCGGAATCGAACCAAGGACACGAGGATTTTCAATCCTCTGCTCTACCAACTGAGCTAACCGGGCGTCTCGAGTTGCGATGCTCATATCTCAAGAGGCGCGTATTAAAGCGTCTGAACTGCGCTTCGTCAAGGGATTATTCGGTCGGTGGCACGTATCCGTCAGCCTTATCGAATTCTTCTCCCGCAAAGTACTTTGTGCGCTGTTCTGCAAGGTAGGTCCGGGCAGTTAAATCCATCATGCTAAGGTGTTTTTCATTGATCAATGTTGTCTGGTGGGTCATCCACTCTGCCCATGCCTGCTTGGATACATTGTGAAAAATATCTTCTCCTGCTTTACCGGGAAAGGGTGGTAATTCCAGGCCGGGAAGTTCTTGCTTGAGCTTGCGGCAAAATACTGTACGCGCCATAACTAACCTCTTAGTGAAATGTTTGTCTTTGAATGTGTCTGGTATTGATTCTAGGCGATATTACTGAGCAGCGCTTTGATCGGTGCGGGCATACCCAATGATAGTGGTTTCTGTGGGTTATACCAGACATGATTGGTGGACTCGGCAACCATAGAGGCTGAAGACCCGCCTTGAGCAACCGTCGCATGAATCGGCTTGTAGTCGAGATGGAAATGACTAAAGGTATGACGCTTCGCTTCCTGCATCTCTTGGGAATCCGATTCAACCCCCAACCTTGCATACAGCTCTGTTAGCTCAGTCTCTGTTTCACACTGAGGAAAAATCCATAGGCCACCCCAGAGCCCTGCGGGTGGGTTTTGTTCCAGCAGCAGTTCACCAAGTTCATTGCGCAGAATTAAAAAATAAGCCGTCTTAACAGGTAATTTCTTCTTTGCTTTCTTGCCTGGATAATCTTTTGGGTTGCCCTGTTTGTAAGCTATGCAGCTAGATATTAGCGGGCACTCACTGCAGTTTGGTGATGAGCGGGTGCAGAGAGTAGCTCCTAGATCCATCATCGCTTGAGTGTAGTCAGCAATACGCTCTAGTGGCGTAAAGGTTTCCGCGATTAACCAGAGCTTCTCAACTACCTCGCGCTTGCCAGGCCAGCCTTCGGTGGCGCTAAAGCGCGCTAAAACTCTTTTGACGTTACCGTCGAGAATGCTGGCTTGGTTGTTAAACGCAATTGAACTGATTGCTCCGGCCGTTGAACGACCAATTCCTGGCAACTCAATTAGCGCGGTAACATTGTCGGGAAACTGCCCCTGTAGTTCAGTGACAACATGCTGTGCAGTTTTGTGAAGATTGCGTGCTCGGGCGTAATAGCCCAAACCAGTCCAGTGATGCAATACATCATCCAATGGAGCGGCGGCTAAGTCACGGACAGTGGGAAAGCTCTGCATAAAGCGTTCGAAATAGGGAATTACCGTGGCCACCTGAGTTTGCTGCAGCATAATCTCTGAGACCCACACTGGATAGGCGCCAGTGTCCTGCTGCCAGGGCAGGTTGGTGCGACCATATTGGTCAAACCAGTCGAGTACGGCTTTTTGGAATTGCGCTGGACGCATAGTTTGAACGCTCGTTATGAGTAGCTCTTCATTGCAGGTTCTTTTCGAAAATGCCTTTTAACAAGCTTTTTAGTGGATCGCTTTGCTGCTCTTTATCACCGTCAGTGGTCACTGGTGTTTTAAATAACTGTTCACCGAGCTGCTCGTAAATACTGCCTTTGAGCAGGTCTCGAATAAGTTTTTCATCTGGTTTACAGCTGGTTGTACCATCTTGTTCAAAACTGCCAGTGCAAATAAATGGCAGGCTGCGATTTTGCAGTCGCTTGTTCACCGAGCAGCCCAAGGCGCTGGTGGTAGTGCCATTAACTCTAGTGTCCGCAATAAGGCTATAGCGCTTCTCAGCAAGCCTTACGCTGCCCCGTGCAGCGATGGCAATGTTGCCTGTCGCGGTCTTCATGTCGCTAAATAGTAGCTTGCCTCCAGCGAGTTGATAGTTGCCGGTGAGGGTTTCAAATTGGGTTCCCTTGGGCCAGCTATTTCTGCTGTCGACACTGCCCAAGAGCGCCGCTGCATTACAAAACATCTCCTCCGCATTAATCGCAGCATAGGCTGGGTCTACAATGGTGATCTCGCCGCCGCCACGGAGCTCTCGAATAATCGCGTCGCTATTATTACCGGCACTCTGAATTGTCGCTTCAAGGCTCAGAAGCCCTGAAATATCGCTGCTGTCAGCTATAGCTGGCAGTGCTACCTGCAGATCAATATTGCTCAGTGAGGTCTGCAGATTAAAGCTCGGTGTGCTTGACCGCATATCCAGACGTCCTGTGGCATTTGCCTGGCCGCCAAAGATATCGCTGTTAAACGAACTGAGGCGCAGAACCTTCTGATTGCCAAATAGGTTGATGTAGATATTGTCAGCATCGAAGTCAGGGAGCTTTAGCTTGCCCAGGGAGAGCTCCATCTGACTGCGTCCCAGCCACAGTGCAAAGGGCACCGCTAGAGGCGCAAACAGCGCAGCGTTTTGATCGTTGCTATTACTGTCTGCAGCTAAATAGTGACTTATATCAAACTGCTCGCCGGAGACACGCATATAGAGATTGTTGATGCTGTGATCAACTTTACTGGCAATGCTGAGAACTTGGTTGTCTATATCGAGCTGAGTGTTAAAGGTTGAGAGACCGTTCATATCAGCGTTGAAACTGCTGTTCCAGCTAACCGCGGTGAGCGCATCCTTGGATGCCATGGTAGACAATTTCACTAGAGGAAAGCTCAACCCAATGGTTTTGATCAGCTGTTGCAGATCAAAGCTATTACTGCTCAAACTGCCCTGAGCTGTAGCGAAATTATTCCTGGCATTAAATTGCCCGGTGATCTTCATGCCATCAATCGACGCTTCCAAATCACTGACCGCAACTTCATTGATAACGCCGTTATTGGCGTCCATCTGTAATGCGATAGCCGCGTCTAAATCCAGTGCAAGTCCGGAGAAGACCTGCGCCGAGGCCTCTACGGTAAAGCGTTGGCCAGTCAGAGAGAAATTATTAACCTTAGCATTGAAACGCTTTAGCTGAATTGGGAAAGTATTGGGTGCTAGCTCGGCGAGTAAAATTGTCGCGTCACGAACCTCAACTGAACCCACAGGGAGTCGATTGGACGACAGATCAATATTAATCAGCTCAGCCCAACTAACAGCGAGTGATAACTGGCTAATTTTGCCCGAGGCGACAGTGCTGTGGACGAACTCAACCTGTTCGACCACAACACCAATCTGAGGTAAAAACTGCCAGCTTAAGTTGCCATCTAAAGACAACTCAAGGCCCTGGTTAGCGGCGGCAGCTTTTATCTCAGGTTTGAGGTCATTGGGGTCCACGGCTACCAGCAGATAACCTACAGCTAAAGCAATAATGACCAGCAGTGAGACCACTGCTTTTAGCAGCCATGCAACAACTTTACCCACAATAACCTCTACATCTAAGACCCGAATCAGACGGGCTATTTAGCCGCCCAGATTAAAAACGGTATCTTACCCCAACCGTCAGATTACGTCCTGCTTCAGGTGCAATATCACGCAACAATGATGTGGCATTGCGGATGTTTTCATCGGTTAAGTTCTGACCCTTGAGAAACACAGACCAACTCTCCTGCTGATAAGACAGAGATGCATCCAGCCGGTTGTAGCTATCAGTCACTGATTCATTCAGCCCCGCACGAGTTTGTGACGCCGCGTGGGTTAGATTGATTGCTGCACGCCAGCTATCGTCCTGATAAATCCAGCTAGCGCGAACGGTCGCCGGCGGCAAGCGGGGAATATCTTTGTTTGCACCCTGATCAAAGCGTCCGCGAACAAGATCGCCCTGCAGTTCAATACGCTGAGTATCGGATAGAGACCAGCTGGTTTCTAACTCAATGCCGCTAAAGCTGGCATCGCGCTGCTGGTAAGTGAAGCAGCCAACCGACTCGGCGAGTTCTTCAGCACTACCGTCGAAGTCAGCGAGATCAGCTGAACAGGCATCTATGCCCTGCAAGCCTTCCTCTTCCAAGTCATGGCTCAAGGCGAGACCACTATCTTGCAGATAGATAAAGCGTTGAAACTGGTTGTGATAGGCGCTGATTCGCGCATTGAATTGACTATTGTCAGTATTTCTATACACCCAAGTAATTTCTAGGCTATTGGCAGACTCAGTATCTAAATGGCGCTGGCCAATTTCAAAGCTGCTAGTGGCAATATGCAAGCCATTACTTAGCAGCTCTTCTGCCGCTGGAGCACGCTCACTGTGAGACAGTACCAGACTTAGACGCTGTTGCTGGTTGATCGGGACGAACCAGCTAGCGCCTGCATTAACTGTGGAGTGATCAAACTCTTGTCCTGGCAAGGTAATTTCCTGTTGATCAAAACGCAATCCCAACTCGAGATTGCCCAGCGCAAGTTCAGCCTCTTCTAACCAATAAACACCGCGACTAAAGGTTTCAGATGGCGGGATAAAGGCCTCTTCACCACTGGCCCCAAAGTCTCTATCACTGACCTGTAAGCCCCAAGCACCGCGCCAGCCCATATATTGATTATGAGTTAACTCCGCTCGCAGATTGTGGCTCACAGATTCAATAATAGAACCGATCATGACTTCGCCGCTGTCGGGCTCAAATTCAAGTTCAGTGTGCTGGTAATCGGTATAAGCGTAATCCACATCCAGTTGACCGAGAAAATTACCAAGATCAGTAAACAGCAACTTGGTCTGATAGGTTTCCTGCTGCATATCAATGCGCACAAACTCTTCAGATTCCTCTAAGTGCTCGTCTCCTTGATGGCCTTCGTCATGCTCGCCATGTTCCTCATGGCTGTGACTATTAGGTGGCAAACCGTAGTTGTTATCCAGCTTGCTATAGCTAAATCCAATTACGCTGTCCTCTCCCACCCAAGATAGACCGGCTGAAAAAGAGTCGGCCTCGGAATCACTATTCTCCATGGTGCCAGAAGCGTCATCAGCATCATCCATATCCTCAAGAGCATTAGCGGAAAGCGCCGATCCCGGAATGGAAATATTGTTGCTATCCCGTGTCACGGCATCTAAATGCAGATTAAAACCCGAGAAACCCGCATCAAACCGGCCTACTGTCGCTCTGGCATGACCATTGCTCGAATAGCGTGCCTCAAGAGCGCCTTCTACCCCCTCAAACGGGACTGTATGAATACGATTGTCGATGACATTGATCACGCCGCCTATAGCGCCCGGACCATAACGAAGAGTGGCTGGGCCACGGAGTATTTCTATGCGCTCAGCTAACAGCGCCTCGCTGGCCACAGCATGATCGGCACTGATATCAGAGGCATCGCCCACTGTGGTGCTATTTTGTAATATTTCGACGCGCTTACCGCCGAGCCCGCGAATCATAGGACTGCCGACTCCCGAGCCAAATGAGCTAGATGAAATACCCACCTCATTCTGAAGTGTCTCACCCAGAGTCGCCGCAGCTTCGCGCCGCAGATCTTCGTTGACCAACAGATTAAAGGAGCCAGCGATCTCTTGAGCAGACTTTTGATGTGGCGAGGCGGTTACTATGACCTCTTCCAGCTCTAAGTGAGAGATGTTGGCAGAAGTGTTTTCTGCCGCTGACAGAGGGCATGACAGGATCGCCAATGCGGCAATCCCAATATAATTTTGGATATTCATTTTTCACCTGTAATTTAAGATTCGGAAATTCTGTTGCGAAATTTACAGATGCTTGGGTGGAGCTCGAGCTAGATTGTTGGACTGGACCGCTGCGCAGGGAATACTCAGATCAATCTGAATGGCCGCGACAGGACTAATGGGTGGGTGATCAATTGAAGTATCGGTGTTGGCAAGTGATGCGATGGTGGGTAAAACGCAGAGCTCACAGCTGTTGTTGTGCTGCTCGCTTTCACTGTGAGTATGCGCCGACACAGCCGCAGATCCCAAGCCTAAAGCTAGACTCAGTGTAATCGCGAAAAACCACTTATAATTTTTTAGCGCGTATCTCATGACGAGAGTGTAGCAGCTAATTGTTTCGAAAAAACCTGCAAATTACGGTTATAATGCCCGCTTAAAATAGCTGCTGGCACTTAGCAAGCTAAAAAATACATCGCTGCTGGAGAACATCATGGCTGATCGCATCGCGACAGTGACACGCAATACACTGGAATCACAGATCACCGTAACCGTGAATCTGGACGGAATCGGCGTCGCAAACTTTAATACCCCAGTGCCATTTTTAAATCACATGCTCGATCAGATTGCGCGCCACGGATTAGTGGATCTGGACATTCAAGCAGTGGGTGACACGCATATCGACGATCACCACACAGTCGAAGATATCGGCATTACCTTGGGTATGGCCGTTGCTGAAGCCATCGGCGACAAGAAAGGTCTGACTCGCTATGGTCACGCCTATGTGCCACTGGACGAGGCTATGTCGCGCGTTGTTATGGACTTTTCCGGACGCCCCGGCCTGATCATGAAAGCCGATTTTGTTCGCAGTCACGTAGGCACCTTTGATGTCGACCTGACCCGTGAATTTTTCCAGGGCTTTGTCAATCATGCACTGGTTTCAATGCATATCGACAACATCCGCGGCGCCAATGCTC
>Ga0206127_1002768_pt1 | contig 16940 bp, 14 predicted proteins | sample Helgoland_Spring_6_FD_148646 | JGI IMG/M metagenome (GOLD analysis project Ga0206127, IMG submission 148646) | Pelagic subsurface seawater microbial communities from Kabeltonne, Helgoland, North Sea - Helgoland_Spring_Bloom_20160419_1 | ecosystem: Environmental > Aquatic > Marine > Epipelagic ...
TCGAGGCACAAATTGCCGGCCAAGCGGCGGCGCAAACATTGGGCAACATAACAGTGACCAATTTTATCAATCCTACCGGTCTACAATCGATTGGCTCGAACCTGTTTATTGAGACAGCGGCAAGTGGTACGCCTCAACAAGGAGAGCCTGGAATTGATGGTTTGGGTCGTTTGGAGCAGGGCGCATTAGAGAATTCGAACGTCGATGTGGTTGAAGAACTCGTTAGCATGATCACTACTCAGCGGACTTATGAAATGAATTCGAAAGTGATCTCGACTGCTGACCAAATGCTGCAGTATATCTCTCAAAACTTGTAATAGTTTGGTGAATGCAATGAATGATATTACTACCAACAATAGCGCGGCCGCATTTTTTAGGATGATATTCCTCGTGGTTTCTATCGACTTTTTAACGGCGTGCACAATAGGGCCGGACGCGATGCCAAACGACCCTGCCTACGCGCCCGTTTATCCGCTGTCGGCAGAAATACCGATGGCCAATAGCGGTGGTATCTATAGACCGGGATATTCCGCAGGGTTATTTGAAGATCTTAAGGCGAGACGCGTTGGCGATATTATTTCGGTCATTTTGAGTGAACGTACACAATCTAGTAAAACCGCTGACACAGAAATTAAAAAAGAGAATTCCGTTAGTTTTGATGCGGGAACCGTACTAGGCGTCTCGCCCAGTTTGGGCGATTACAATATGCAAACATCAGTCACGCAGGATAGAGAGCTTAAAGGTGAGGCCGGAAGTGACCAGAGTAATAGTTTGAGTGGCAGCATCGCGGTGACCATCGCTGAAATTTTACCTAACGGCTTGATGATGGTTCGCGGTGAAAAGTGGATGACACTCAATCGTGGTGAAGAGTTTATTCGCATTCAAGGCCTTATTCGGCCTGAGGATGTACAGCCGGACAATACCATTTTATCGACGCGATTGGCTGATGCGAGAATCACTTACAGTGGAACTGGTGATCTGGCAAATGCTAATAAGCAGGGCTGGGGTGCTCGCTTCTTCAATAGTGAATATTGGCCATTTTGATGGGACCAAAAATTTCAAGGAAATTGTCTTCATACATGACAGAAACAATATCTACACTTGAGTCAGCAGAGAACATTATGCGAGTAAAACAGTTAAAAGAGTTGGGAAAAGAATGTGCAATTTGCATCTTACTTATCGTCGTTTCAATAACGTCGTCAACGGTTTTCGCAGCTAGGTTAAAAGATATAGCCTCTGTAGCAGGTGTTCGTGACAACCCTTTGATTGGCTATGGTCTAGTTGTTGGTCTCGACGGTACCGGAGATCAGACGACACAAACACCATTCACAACCCAGTCGTTTCGCTCAATGATGAAACAGTTAGGCGTTGCAATTCCCGATGGTCAAAAATTCCAGTTGAAGAATGTGGCCGCCGTTACCATCCATGCAGTACTCCCACCTTTCTCGAAGCCAGGTCAACCAATTGATGTAACCGTGTCATCAATTGGTAATTCAAAAAGCCTCAGGGGAGGCAGCCTGCTGATGTCGCCACTTAAAGGCGCTGATGGACAGGTTTATGCGATTGCTCAAGGCGAGCTAGTCGTCGGTGGTTTTGGTGTAGAGGGTCGTGACGGCTCGAAAGTCACCGTTAATATTCCCAGTGCTGGGCGTATCCCTAATGGAGCCATCGTTGAGCGAAAAATTTCGAACAGTTTCTCTCAGGGGACAAGTCTGACATTTAATTTGAAGCGATCAGATTTCACCACAGCTAGGCGAGTAGCTGAAAGTATTAACGAATTGTTAGGTCCTGGCGTGGCCAAAGCAGCGGATGCAACGTCCATTAACGTGACCGCACCTATCGACCCTGATCAGCGTGTGTCATATATGTCATTGCTAGAAAATATTGAAGTAGAGCCCGGTAGAGAGGCCGCCCGAATTGTTATCAATTCCCGCACAGGTACGATAGTGGTTGGTGAGAATGTCGTGGTCCGAGCCGGGGCTGTGACACATGGTAGCTTAACCGTAACGATCAAGAATGCATCTGAAGTAAGTCAGCCTAATCCGTTTGGAGATGGAGAGACCGTCGTCCTACCCCAGACTGAGGTAAGTGTTACACAGGAAGCAAACCGAATGTTTGTTTTTGAAGCGAGCACAACATTGGACGAAATCGTGAGAGCCGTTAATCAAATTGGAGCGGCCCCTGGAGACCTAATGGCGATTCTTGAAGCGCTTAAACAGGCGGGTGCACTGCAGGCTGAATTGATTGTCATATAGCGTGAAGAAACAGAAATTTACCACAGATCGTTTTCATTCATTGAAATAGTAGCAAGAGAAGTCCAGTGATAAGTTCCAGCACATTTAGCCCAACCCAAAACAGTGATTCTTATACAGATTTATCAAATCTGCAGAGCATTACTGAGCTGGGTCGCACTGACAAAAATCAAGCGTTGGGCAAAGTCGCTCAGCAATTTGAATCGATGATGGTTCGAATGATGATGAAAAGCATGCGTGATGCCAACAGTGTTTTTGCCGAGGGAAATTTTCTATCGAGCGATGAAGGTGATACGTATCAGGGTATGTTCGATGACCAGCTGGCCTTATCCCTCTCACAGGGTCGGGGCATGGGGGTTGCTGAGACGATGGTTCGACAGCTGCAAAGTCGTTTTGGTACCAGCGAAAATACAGTCGCACAACCTGTTGAGGAAACAGTTGCATCCTATCTAAATACTCGAAATACCGAGACTGGCCCGGTGCCCGGTGCCGTTGCTGCCAGCTATGCCGCCGGTAAAAATAGCTCTATCGCCGCAGCGCACCAACCGATGAAATTTGACGGCAGTGTTGCCGAATTTACCGAAAATCTGTTTGAGATGGCTAAAGGTGCGGCAGAGAAACTGGGCGTTGAGCCGGATATTTTATTAGCCCAGGCAGCGCTTGAAACCGGCTGGGGCAAAAAAATATCGGCATCCGGTGATAGAAGCAGTTTGAATTTATTTAATATTAAGGCGGATAAGCGCTGGTCAGGAGACTCTATCAAGGTAGCGACGATGGAAGTCAGGGGCGGCTTGGCGGTTAAAGAAGTTGCCGCTTTTAGAGCATATCAAAGTGCAGAGCACAGCTTTAATGATTATGTTGAATTTATCGCCAATAGTCCTCGCTATGAAGAAGCGCTTCAAAGCGACAGCTCTGAATCTTATATCCGGAACTTATCAGAAGCCGGGTATGCCACGGATCCGGGCTATGCGGATAAAGTGCTCAAGATCGCTAATAGCGAAAATTTCAGGACTGCAATTAACCATATGACTCAGCTTTCAGAGCTGTCTGTAACGGTCGACTAGGTAAAAGACATGTCTTTATTAAACGTAGGTATTAGTGCGTTAACAACCAACCAAACGCTATTGCAGGTAACAGGAAACAATATTTCGAATGCCGGTGTCGAAAGCTACAGTCGGCAACGTGCAGAAGTAAGCACTCGCCCCGAGCAGCTGTTAGGTGGAAGCTATCAGGGTGCTGGTAATATCGTTGATAACATCAGCCGAGTGGTCGATCAATTTCTCATCACTCAAATTCAATTAGATACCAGTAGTCGCAGCAGTCTTGAGACTTTTGCCCGGAATATGGAGCAAGTTGATGGTTTGCTATCGGACGACTTTAGTGGTTTGAGTGCGACACTCAGCGAATTCTTTGCGGCGATTGAGTCGAGCGCGCAAGACCCAACGTCGGAACCCGCACGTCAGGTTGTGATCACGCAAGCAGAAAGCTTAGCATTGAAGATCAATAACTTGAGTGGTCGCGTCGAGCAGCAGCTTAATTCCGCTGATGGCCAATTACGGGCGTTGTCATCGCAGGCAACAACGCTGGCCAAAGGTATTGCTTCTTTAAACGAAGGAATTGCCGATCAGGTAGCTCGAGGTGGCGGTGCGCAGCCTAATCAGTTGCTCGATCAACGGGACGAAATGCTGCGTCAATTAGCTGAAATAGTGAATATTTCAACGGTTAAAGATGGCAACGACCTTAATGTATTTGTAGGTAATGGCCTGCCTTTAGTCACCGGAGTTAATGCGTTAGCGTTAGATACTCAGCAGGGTGTTGATGGAGTAGACATTATGCTGGTGGGACGCGGCAACGTGAGCCAGCGAGTCACTCATTTTATGTCGGGCGGCGAGATGGGTGGACTGTTAGACTTTCGGGAGGTAGGTGGCGACCTGCTCAACGTCATCGGGCGCATTGGTATAGGGTTAGCGGACAGTGTTAATCAACAAAATGCGCTGGGGATTGACCTCGACGGCAATGCAGGAGGGACTATTTTTCGTGATGTTAATGCGGGAACTATACCGCAAAATAGAATAATCGCTGACGGCGACAATTCGGCGCCCACTTTACAAAATATGGCGATTAATATTACTGACGTAGGTCAGCTAACAACTAGCGATTATCGACTCAGTGTGGTTGATAACGATGGCGCGGCGCCGTTGGATTATCGAATTCTTCGTGTCAGTGATAACGCCACCACCATCGTTAATGGCGTGGCGGGAGCCCAGAGTATTGCGATTGATGGCTTCAGCATCGACATTTCAAGTGCAACGCAAGCCAACCTCGCGCTTAACGATCAGTTTCGTATACGGCCTACCCGCGCCGGTGGTGCCGATACCACGGTCGATATTACCCGATTGCAAGAGTTGGCATATTCGGTGCCCGTGGTAACCGACGCGAAGATTGGCAACAATGGTAGCGGCGTAATTTCAAGTGGAGAGATGCTGGCCATTGTCGACGATAGCGCTCTGGCGCTGAACCCGACAAATCCCATTTACCAGTCAGCGGGGGTGCTGGCGGCGCCAGTATTAATTCAATTCACAACGGCCACAGACTATACCGTTTATGAAACGTCAGACCCCTTTAATCCTGCGGTGTTATTCAGTGGGACTATTATTCCCGGGCAGAAAAACGAGATTTTTGGTTCACAAGGAACTGATCCTAACTTCATTGGGTTTCAGGTTACCATCGATGGTGCTCCGCAAGTCAATGATGAGTTCACCATCGACTTTAATCAGAGCGGTTCGTCTGACAATAGGAATGCTGCTGCTTTGAGCGGGATCAGGGCGCAAAATATTCTGGACGGCAATTCGACTAATTTTGAAAATTCGTACGGCAGTTTGATCGAACGAATTGGCACACAAACGGCGCAGGCAAAGGTTGGCCGTGATGCGTCCGAGTCGCTACTGTTTCAGTCGCAGGCTAGCCGAGATTCTATGGCCGGCGTTAATCTTGATGAGGAGGCCGCAAACCTTATCAAGTTTGAGCAGGCCTATAATGCATCGGCGCAGTTGATCACCGTTGCCCGACAAATTTTTGATACGTTACTCAGTAGTTTGCGCTAGTGGCCGATACTATTAATAGGAATAACGACGACATGTACTCACGACCCCATTTAATACAGGTATAGACGATGGCTATTCGTTTTTCGTTTCTTCAAGGGTTCAATAACAGCGTTCAGGATATGCAGCGAATTCAAAAGCAGACGTTTGAAACGCAGGCACAAATCGCTTCAGGGCGACGTATTCTGACGCCCTCTGACGACCCTGTAGCTTCTGCAAAAATCATTCAGGTTAATCAGGAGTTGTCGCGGCTCGACCAGTACATCGACAATGCTGATTCCGTAGAGAACCGGCTAAACGTTGCTGAAACGCAAGTTGAGCAGGTTACGACACTCTTGGTTCGCGTGCGTGAGCTGACAATCCAAGCTGATGCGCTGTCAATGACGCAGTCTGATCGGCGATTGATTGCAAAAGAACTTGACGCTAGGCTGGATGAGTTACTGAGTATTGCCAATACTCGCGATGTTAATGGTGAGTATATATTTGCAGGCTATCAAGGCGCAGAAAAACCCTTTGAGCAGACCAGTGGGGGAGGCTTTGTTTATAACGGCGACGAAGGTCAGCGGTTGGTTCAGGTTGCGTCGTCAACTGAGATACCCATTAGCGACAGTGGTAAGCGCATTTTTATGGACATTGATGCGGTGCAAACTCGAGTAGAAGCGGCTGGGGAATCGGGTAATTCAGGTACTGGCGTTGTGACTAATAGTCGTGTGACGAATCAAGGTAACTATGATACTAATTCATATCCAGACGACTATGTTATTCAATTCAACAGTGCGGGTAATCAGTATGACGTCTACGCCAGGACGGATATTTTGGAGGGTGGGCTAAACACGCCGTTGTTCAGTGTTGCCAATAGCGGGAGTCCGATCACTATTGATGCAAATACGACGCCGCTAGCGGTTCCGACCAATCTGGGTTGGGAAATAACACTAGACGGCACTCCCGCCGATGGCGACCTGTTTTATGTCAATTCGACTCAAAAGCAAGATGTGCTTACCACCATCGCAAAAATATCGGAGGGTATGAAATCGCTGGGAGATTCAGCGGTCGACCAAAGTGCGTTTGACGACTTGGTGGCAGAGACGTTAGAAAACTTAAGTGCTGCTGAGATTAATATGTCTGAGGTAAAGTCAGAAATTGGTGCTAGGCAGAATACTGTCGATAGCGTCAGGTCTTTGCATCAGCAAATTGAGTTAATAAATAACAAAGTGTTATCAGAGATTCGCGATTTAGACTATGCAGAGGCCTTAAGTCGGCTAAGTATCGAAACATTTACCCTAGAGGCGTCGCAACAAAGTTTTGTCCGCATATCCAGCTTGTCATTGTTTAACTTTTTACGCTGATCTACTTGGATCAATCACTTTTTGATAGGCATTGATAGCACGTCGGTTGTGACTGACGTGAGACACATCTCTCAAGACATTTTTACGGGCGCTATCAACCAAGTCTGTGAGTATCTGCTCTTGCTGAAAAAAATGATTGATATGTAATTGATAAAATTCGGCATTGCTGGGGCCCACCGGAAAACATTGAAAGTGTTCCGTGACCAATTGATGTCGCGATTGCGCTAATTCAGCAATATTTGACCAGTCTTCATTAGCCGCCAGCTGTCGCATCTGCTGTCCCATGTCTGAGATACAGTGCCAGTTTTCTTCCAAAGTAGCCATGTTGATTAGCGATCTCCACTACTAATTTTGGCAGCCGCCTCTAACTGCTGAGTCAGGAAATTCCCCGTTGAATTTAATCGTGAAACCAAAATATCCAACTTTCCAAATGCGGAACGGTAGCGTTCTTCGATAACACTGAGACGTAATTCGAGGCTTAATCGCTGGTCTGCTACATCGTCTAGTTGCGTCGTCAGTGTTGCTTCTTTGGTGGCAAAAAGACCACCGCGGTCGAGGAATCCGCCAAGCAAATCATCCATCCGAGTGATAATGCCTTCATCGCCAGACATCAGCGTACCAATATTACTGAAATTGTTCTCAATGGTGTTGTTGAGAGCGGTCTCATCAAGTGCTATAGACCCATCCCTATTAGTGCTAATCCCAAGGAGGGCTAAATTATTCAGCGTGCTGTCGGCACTCTCGACTGTGGCACCGAGAAGTCGACGGATCTGTGTTTCCATGCCCGCTATAACGGTTTCACCGCTGAGCAGGCCACTAGTATTAGACGCCACATTATAATCCGTTAGCTCATTCAGTACTGTAACGAGGCTGTTGTAACCGGCAACAAAATTTTCTAGACCGGTCTTGATCAGCGTTTTATCAGCACTAACAACCATGTTCGCTGAGGGTAGAGTGGCTGCGCCACCGTCATCAGCTAGTGCGGTAATGGTTACACCCTCTAAAACGGTTGAAAATTCATTGGTGCTGCTAGTGGCGGCAAAGCCATCAACATAGATTTGTGCATCTTGGGCCGCATCAATTTGTTGCATCTGGTTAACGCCGTTAATGCTGTTGGCGGGGTCAGAACCATCGTAAAACAAACGTGACAGGCCATTGGCATCTTGATTAGTTGTATCGCCGGTGTCGATAACACTAATATTTAGCTGATTAGCGGCACCGGTATTGTTAGCGGTGATCACCAACTCCGTGCCCGAGGCGGCGGTTATCAGGCTTGCGGTTACCCCGACATTGTCGGTGGCATTATTGATAGCGTCACGCACAGCGGTTAAGTCATCGGTGTCGGCGACGGTCACATCAAAGGTACTTCCAGCCAGAAAGCCAATAGTTAGGGTGCCCTGACCGACCGTTGAGTTTGGGCTGGTAAAGGAGGCATTGGTTGCGACTTTGTTGGCGTTGGCTAATGTATTGACTTCAATGGTATAGGAACCAACGTTGGCGTTGGCTTCCGCGCTAACGGTGAAAAGGGCCGTATTGCCAGAGGTGGCGGTGCGTGCAGAGTAAGATGTGATGTCCTTAAGACTGGCTAGAGAGTCACGAAATTCGGAAACGTTACTTTTTAAGTTGCCCAGAGAAGAAAATTTGGCATTGGCCACAGTTTCTTTAAGATTAAGACTTATTTCCCGAGGTTCTCTTTCTGCGGCTATTAAGTCGGTGACCAGTGTTTCTAGGTCGATGCCCGAACCTGTCCCTATCGCTGTGATGCCCATGGGTTTTATCCTTTGCTATTACTCACTCGCCAGTAGTTTGTCACTATTGCCCTATCTGGAAAATGCTGCATTAATCATGCCTAGTAGTAACTGTGTGCCGTAATGTGCAGTAGAAACAATAAAGGGAGGCACTGCCTCCCTTGGGTAACGTGGCCTGCTTACTAAGTGCTAAGCCTGCTCGTTCACTAGTAGACTAGCGCTAAACTCAGCTATTGAAGCCGCTAACTTAATCGTTTCTTCAGAAGGCATTTGTCGAATCAACTCATCCGTTTCAGTATCAAAGACTTGTACGACGGTTGTGCCAGTTACTTCCTCAACACTAAATGACAACGTTCGCTGTACATTTTGAACATAATCATTGAGCTTGCTGACGGCAGCCTGAAGTTCCTGCGGTTTAGGTTTTTCAGACTGCTGAGCAGCAGAGTCTACTGTCCCACTAAATTTCGGTTGGCTGACGTCTGCGGGTGCAGATGTGGTCGTCCGAACTCTTGAGGGTTGCTGTAGGCCTGTGTTAACAGTGTCGTTAACCATGGATGATCACCTTAGTATCTTTTAAACGCAGCCTTCTCGGCTAAAACCTGAAAGGCTGCGATTGGACACCATTACTTTTTTAATTACTGAAGAAGCGAAAGTACCTGCTGTGGCAGGGTATTGGCCTGTGACAACACGGAGATACCGGCCTGCTGCAGAATCTGACTACGAGTCAGTTCAGCGGTTTCCGCCGCAAAGTCGGCATCTTCAATTCGAGATCTTGCTGCCGAGACATTTTCAGAAATGTTCGACAAATTAGATATCGTTGAGTCAAGTCGGTTTTGGATTGCACCGAGCCCTGCTCGACTATCAGTGATGGTTGCCAGCGCTCGATCGAGAACATCCAGAGCATCGTTTGCGCCTGCCCGGGTGCTAACATCGATGTCGGCAACACTCGACAACGTCGAGGAAACAGAAGCAGCAGCAACTATGGCGACATCTAATACGGTTTCCGCTGCAGCGGCGTCGAGGATAAAGGCACCTGAAGAAGAAAATGACACTTGGCCTGCGACCCTTATACTGTCGGCACCCGCCTCTGTAAGCGCTGCGCCATTAACTGCGAAGGGGTCAGTACTAGCGCCGGCACCGTTTGAGGCAGTTTCTATAACAATATCATCGCCTGTAGTATTAGTCAGATCGATGCCATCGCCCGTGGCATTAATTGTTGCCGTAATACCCGTTGACGCAGTGCTTTCATTGATGTCGTTTCTAAGAGCCGTAAGATCAGTTGCAGACGTCACGGTGGCACTAACATTTGTGGCGGTCCCTTGAGTAACGTTGGAGCCATCTGTGCTGGATAGCGTGAATGATAGCGTTCCTGTTGTAAAGCTGGTTAAACTTACAGAGTTTGCCGCTGTGGCAGTAACACCCGTGTTAGTGGTTTGGCCATTCACAAGGGCGGCTATTTCACTCGCGGTGGCTCCTGCGGCATAATTTGCTGTACCGGCACCAAGTGCACCAGTAATGGTGATATCGCTATCAACGACTCCATTTGCTGCAGGTGCGGTGAGGGCGCCGACGGCGGCAGTTCCAATGTTTTGCGCCGTAGTAGCCGATTGTGATCCTAGAACCGTTGCGCTAGCGCTAGTGATATTAACTTCAATGGTTTCATTAGCATTGGCGCCCACCTGAAATGACTGAGAGGCGAAACTGCCGTCGAGCAGGCTTTTACCGTTATAGGTAGTGGTTTCAGATATGCGGTTGAGCTCGTTTTGCAGCTGCGCGACTTCTTGCTGGATGGCGGAGCGATCAGAGGCAGAGTTAGAGTCATTGGCAGACTGCACAGACAGTTCGCGCATACGCTGCATAATATTAGAAGACTCCTGCAACGCGCCTTCGGCGGTCTGTGACACAGACAGGCCATCATTGGCATTACGTACAGCTTGGTTTAGGCCGCGAATCTGAGAAGTCATTCGATCGACAATTGCAAGCCCTGCAGCATCATCCTTGGCGCTATTAATACGCAAACCGGAAGATAATCGCTCAAGGGACGTTTCTAAGCTGCTTTGCGACTTGTTTAACGCGTTTTGTGCGCTAAGAGACGCGATGTTTGTGTTAATAACTTGTGCCATTGCTGGTTCTCCTGGCTCCTCTTAGCGGCTATTGCCTTCGGGAGCGTTGGTTAAGGTGTAAACTCACCTGTTTTTAGTTGTCAAAGAGGCTATCGGCGCTGGTGTGGTTATCTTTAATTTTTTTTTGGTGACCAGGCCTGATAGTTGGTGTTTACCGGTAAACCGGGGGTTGCAGCGTGGCCATTGTGAAAAATTACCATTTAATTGCGCTCGCTGGCACAAATAAACCGATGATTCATTAAATTAGCCTAAAGGTATAAGAGGGTTGACCGATACCTATAACCATCAGAGGATTAACGTCATCTATAAAGGATACAGCACTATGTTAAATAAAGGCTTAGCACAATACCAGCAAGTGAATACGCACTGCGGGGTAGAGGGAGCATCTCCTCATCGCCTGATTCAAATGCTGATGGAAGGCGTTTTGCAGCGTTTAGCTGAGGCCAAAGGCGCTATGCAGCGCAATGTGATTGCCGATAAGGGTGAGGCTATCGGCAAAGCGATAAGCATTCTTAGCGGTTTGGATGACAGCCTAAATAAAGACATTGGCGGAGAAATGGCCGCCAATCTTGATGATTTATATGGTTATATGCAACGTCGTTTGCTGGAAGCGAATCTTCACAACGATGAAGGCATTATCGATGAGGTGGTCGGCTTGATGAAAACCATCAAGTCAGGCTGGGACACTATTGCCCAAGAAGTTGCCTAATAGCGCAGCAGTCCACCTCCTTGCGGCTGCATGAAAAGTGCGCTAAAACACGTTCTTTGTGCTTTTAGCGACCTTTCGTCAATATATCTACACCTTTCTCCATAGTGATCTGATGCAGTGTGTCATAAATTTGACTGATCAGTGATAATACGTCAACATGCCGCTGAAATTTTGCTCGCTTAAATAGTCAAAAAACCGATTGGCTGGTAGTGGTTACGACGGACAACGATGGGTTAATGGGGTCGGACGGTAATGTGGGAAGAAAACAACATTCTTGTTATTGATAACAATGACCAGCGTCGTCATGACGCTGGGGTCATTTTGCATTTTTTGGGTGAAAACCCGATGACTTTTTCCTCCAGCGAATGGTCTGAGTTGCTGGCTTCTGCCGGCTCGCGGGAAAATACGCGGCAGATTAAAACGTTGGTATTTGGGCAGTGCGACGGCTTGAGCCTAGAGTCTCGGTTGCTGGAAGCGCAGGAGTGGGATCCTTCCTGCCCCATCATTCTAATTGGTGATCATCATCTTGATGACGTTACCGATGCTGATTTACAGCACAAAGTCATCGCACAGTTGGAGTTTCCGCCGAGTTACAATAAATTTATGGACTCGATACATCGCGCTCAGGTTTATCGTGAACAATACGATATTAAAGCCGGACGCGTGCGCCAGCGTGATGTGCAGTTATTTCGCAGTTTAGTAGGCACCAGCCGAGAGTTACAAAAAGTCCGGGAGATGATAGCGCAGGTTGCCGACAAAGATATTACCGTCTTAATCACCGGTGAATCAGGAACCGGCAAAGAGGTGGTTGCTAGAACACTGCACTACAATTCTAGTCGTCGTGATATGCCCTTTGTGCCGGTAAATTGCGGAGCAATTCCCCGAGAATTGCTGGAGAGTGAGCTGTTTGGGCATGAAAAAGGTGCTTTTACCGGGGCCATAACCAGTCGCGCTGGCCGCTTCGAGATGGCACAGGGCGGCACCCTGTTTCTTGATGAAATTGGCGATATGCCCCTGGATATGCAGGTAAAAATACTGCGGGTGTTGCAGGAACGGAGCTATGAGCGAGTGGGTGGCAACAAAACTATTCAGACAGATGTACGTATTGTCACCGCAACGCATCGCGACCTGGATGACATGATACGAGAAGGCGGTTTCAGGGAAGACTTATATTACCGGCTCAATGTGTTCCCGATCGAAATGCCGGCGCTGAGAGAGCGCGTCGAAGATATCCCGCTGCTATTAAATGAATTGGTAACGCGGATGGAAAACGAGAAGCGCGGCTCTATCCGGTTTAATTCGGCGGCGATTATGTCGCTTTGTCGGCATGAATGGGCCGGTAATGTCAGGGAATTGGCCAATTTGGTTGAACGGATGGCCATTCTTCAACCTTATGGCGTGGTGGGAGTACAGGAACTACCGAAAAAATTCCGGCATGTTGAAGAGGCTGATGAAGACTTAATTATCCCTGAGTCCGCCAGCAGCGAGGGTATGCCAACCATTGCTGGTATGGACGACACAGCGTTGCTGCCGGTCAATGGCATCGATTTAAAGGAATATTTAACTAACTTGGAGCGCAACCTGATCCAGCAGGCGCTGGACGATAGTGTCGGTATTGTTGCTCGCGCCGCTGAAAAATTAAAAATTCGGCGTACCACACTGGTTGAAAAAATGCGCAAATATGACCTGCATCGCAAGTAGCGGTAGGTCCTCTCATATGCCAATTCATTGACTTTTATCGTTCAGTAAAGTCATAAGTTGCTGATTTAAAAACAATAAATAAATCGGCACGGTGCTTGCAGTATCTCTCTGAAATGCTTTTCGCGAGTCAATAATGTGACTCAACACTTGAGAGAGAGCCCTATGCCCAGTCCTGTAGTGGAAAACAGTCATTCTCCGACCTCGGTGTCTAATTCTGCTCAAGAGCTATTGAGTGGTTCGAACCCTTTGCTGTCGGATAACGTCAGGCCTATTCGCGATCGCGAAGAGTTAATGACCGCCTTCGAGGTCTTCAACAGTATGTCAGCCCAGCTGGCAGAAACTTACCACGATATGGAAGAGCAGGTGGGCTCGCTGAATAACGAACTGCATGTCGTTGCTGAACAACGTCTGCAAGAGTTAAAAGAGAAGGAGCAGGTCACTAATCGGCTTGAAAATTTACTCAATATTATGCCGGCGGGTGTGGTGGTACTAGACAGTCGCGGCCGTGTTACCCAGTGTAATCCCGCCGCTGAAGACTTCTTGGGTGAGCCGTTACTCGGTGAAATTTGGCGCACGGTGATCAAACGTTCCTTTGCGCCTCAAGTGGACGATGGCCATGAGATTTCGTTAAAGGATGGACGTCGGATCAGCATGGTCACGCGCTCAATGAACGGTGAATCCGGTCAGCTAATCTTGCTGACCGATCTGACTGAAACACGGGAACTGCAGCATCGCCTTGACCGTCATCGGCGTCTGTCTGAAATGGGACGTATGATGTCATCACTGGCTCATCAGATTCGCACACCGCTGTCGGCAGCAATGCTGTATGCGGGCCATCTATGTGACTCTGATTTGACCCCGGAACAAAGCCAGCGTTTCTCTGACAAGGTGTTGTCTCGACTCAATCACCTAGACCAACAAGTCAAAGACATGCTGTTGTTTGTGAAAGGTGACGTTAAGCAAACCGATACCATTACTGTTGAGGAACTGTTTTCCGCCTTGGAGGCGGCAATGGAGGTATCGGTCAGTAGCAGTCAAGCGACATGCATCATTAACAACAGCTGTGCAGCCACAACGATTCAATGTAACCGAGACACCATGGTGGGTGCATTGATGAATCTGGTGACTAATGCGATCCAATCGCGTCCATCCAGTGTCGAGATAACCATCACTGCCTCAATTATCGGTGATTCTCAGTTACAACTGATGATCGTCGATAACGGCCCCGGCTTTGACAACAAGATATTGAAGAGTTTGCAGGAGCCGTTTTTTACCACTAAGCCGCAAGGTACAGGCCTCGGTTTAGCCGTGGTAAGAGCGGTCACTCAAGCGCACCAGGGAGAGTTTGAAATACGCTCCGAGTCAGGCGTTGGCACGGTCGCTATTTTAACGTTACCGGTACTGATGTCAGCAGCATCAGCGGTCACCGTGTCAGTCGAACCAGGGAGTCAAAGCTTATGAGTGCTGCCCCGATCAAACTAGCGGCGACCATACTAGTTGTTGAAGACGACCTTGATTTGCGTGAGGCATTGGTCGATACGTTGGAGATTGCTGGTTGTGAAGTTGTTCAGGCCGACTGTGCAGAAGCCGCATTAAAAATTATGCCAAATTATGCACTCGATATGGTGGTGTCGGACATCAATATGGGGGCAATGGACGGGCTTGGACTGCTGAAAGAGATAAGAACTTTATACCCACAATTACCGGTATTGTTGGTTACCGCTTACGCCAGTATTAGTGCGTCAGTGGAAGCCATTCGAAATGGCGCCGTGGATTATTTGGTCAAACCTTTCAAGCCTCAATTATTGGTAGAGACCATTAGTCGCTATGTGACTTCAGCGAATGCCGGTGAGAATGATCAGCCAGTGGCTGTTGATCCTGTCAGTTTGCAACTTTTGCAACTGGCCAAACGCGTCGCGGAAACTGATTCGACCGTACTGATTTGCGGTGAGTCGGGGACAGGTAAGGAGGTGTTGGCCCGATATATTCATCAGCAATCAAACCGTGCTAAGCAGCCCTTTGTTGCCATTAATTGTGCGGCTATTCCTGAAAATATGCTGGAAGGCATGTTGTTTGGGCATGAAAAAGGGGCGTTTACTGGGGCTTATAGCAGTGCGGCTGGAAAATTCGAACAGGCTAGCGGTGGCACATTGCTGCTTGACGAGATTTCTGAAATGGATATCGGTTTGCAGGCGAAAATTTTGCGGGTTATTCAAGAACGGGAGGTTGAACGTTTGGGAGGGCGCAAAGTGATTGATTTGGATGTTCGGATTATTGCAACAACTAACCGTCAGCTCGGCGAGGAAGTTAAGGCGGGCCGTTTTCGCGAAGACTTGTATTATCGTTTGAGCGTATTTCCTCTGCAGTGGCAGCCATTGCGCGATCGGCCACAGGATATTGTGCCGTTAGCGAAGAAAATTTTGCAGCTTCATATCAGCAAGATGGGGCGTACCCCGGTAGACCTGGATGGCACTGCAATAGCCGCGTTAAAAGCGCATTTGTGGCCGGGTAATGTCAGAGAATTGGACAACGTGATGCAGCGCGCACTTATTATGCAGCCCGGTAATGTGGTTTCTGATTTCCACCTGCGACTGGATCCCTTTAGTACCGATAGTGCGAGTTCGGCAGATGCCGCATTGTCCTTGCCATCGCTAGAAATAGCTGAGCCGGCTGATAGTGAACAGGAGGTAGGTAGCCTGTTAGGTGTGGATTTACAGCGCCGAGAGTTTGAAATTATTGCCGATACCCTCAGAATTGAAGGAGGCTCGCGCAAGAACGCAGCAGAAAAATTGGGCATCAGTCCACGTACGCTCAGATACAAGCTGGCTCGTATGCGGGATATGGGTATGAGCGTGGAAAGCGTTTTACAGAGTGCCTGATACTGTCGCAGCTTAGGCGGCGACGTGTTCGCTGATCCAGCGAGCAAAATCTTCAGCCTGGCGTTGTTCACGATGGCAAAAATGCGCTGACCAGAACTGACTGAGACCGTCAACATCGTCTGCTGCAGGCAGTTGCAGATCAGACTGTAGATAGATGATCCAAGCAATAGCCGTGCTGTAAGCGAGATTGCTCTTAAGTTCTTGATCAGGCTCTCTTAGGAATTGGTGCTGACTTGCGAGGCCGCGTACTTTGCTAGCCAAATCAGGTCTAAACGCTAGATAGCTATCCCAGGCTTGTCGATGTCCCTTCGACGTAATCTGAAAAATACCAATGCCATGATGTTGTTCGCTGAATGGATCAAAATTCGATGCTTGAGCAACGGTTCCCAGCAGTAGCTTCTCTGCGGCTCCTGACTGAACACCCAGATAGTCAAGAGTGGGTCTTATGATATGGGTTGCTAAGTCCGCTGGGTTAATGCTCATTCGTTAACTGCAACCTTTATTAAGATTGTTGACACCCGGCTGTTATAAAACCAGTGTCGATTATTATTTTCTACTCCTTATTTAGTTGTTATTTTGACCAATTGCCAGTTTTTTCGAGTTTTTAATCCATTGTTGGAAATATTTCACATGCTGGGTCGATTTTTTGAGCCGATACGTTAATCAGTTCAGAGTCATTAACAGCGGATTAGAAAAATGTGGATCATCACCGTTATATTTTATTGGTGTCGTCGGCCTGTCGTGGTACAACAGAGGCTGGTGTTTGATGAACGCAAACTCGACTCAGAAAAAGAGGGCATAATGGTCTTAGATTACCCAATACTGCTGTTAACGATAGGGTTACCTTTGTCGCTAGTACTGTTGTATCTCATCAGGTCGCATGTTCACGATTTGATACTACGCAGTGCCAGACTTTTTCATAGTCAGTCACGGCTATTGTCTCGGGCTTGTTTACGGTCGGCGCAACGTATCCGTCTGCGCAATCACGAATTGACCAAAACGCTGGTTGAGGCATTAATGGAGCGTCAGCTCGAACGCCGTTTTATGCGGATTGAGAAGTTGGTAGAGCGTGATCTTGCTA
>Ga0206127_1002770_pt1 | contig 16921 bp, 14 predicted proteins | sample Helgoland_Spring_6_FD_148646 | JGI IMG/M metagenome (GOLD analysis project Ga0206127, IMG submission 148646) | Pelagic subsurface seawater microbial communities from Kabeltonne, Helgoland, North Sea - Helgoland_Spring_Bloom_20160419_1 | ecosystem: Environmental > Aquatic > Marine > Epipelagic ...
AGAAGATGTCGCTAGGTACATGAAATATTATAATGTTGAGCGACTACATTCAGCTAATTTGGATCAATCGCCAATTGAATTTGAAAACTCCTTTAGAAAAGTGTCCGGTTGGACTTGACCAGAACATTATATGTAAAAAATCAATGACGGATAAAGCAGCTAGCAAGAATGAAAAGCAGGACGTATAAAAGTCGCAAGGTTTTGCCTCAGATTTTAGCAAGGTATTATCAGCCCTTTGATGAAGCGTTACGCATTTCGACAAGTATGGAGTAGTCAAATGAATGAGATCACCCATTTTATATCGTGTATTGAAAACGAAACCAGGAAATCGGATTCAATTATTTTGTTATCCCTTTTTGAAAAAGTATCAGGATATAAGACTGATAGAACAGATATAAGCGTCAAGATATGACGCCTTTATTCGTTAAAGTAAGGTAATAACTGACTTGTCTGTAGACAATGTCCTACTTACTCGTTAATTGAAATCTTGCGCTGAAGCTGTTGGGCTTTTTCGGATTTTGGCATAGTAATATCCAATACGCCTTTCTTAAATACGGCCTTGATTTTATCTTCTTCAACACTTTTTGGCAGTGAGAAACTTCGTTTGAAATAACCATAACTGCGCTCCATCATATGATAATTACCTTCCTTGTGTTCTTCCTTCTGGGTTTTCTTTTCACCACTTAGCGTCAAGATCCCATCCGATAAGTCAAGATTGATATCGCCCAGTTCAAGGCCTGGTAACTCCGCTGATAACTTATAGGACTTATCGTCCTCAATAATATCAACTTTTGGGTGTAAACTAAGCTCAGTCGATTCCATATTGCCAAGGGTTGGCCGCATAAATGGCCAATGGTTGGTAAATTTATCAAAAAAATCATCAATATTAGGGAAGTGCGAGCTTAAGGGGGCAATACTCTTGCCTTTCCCATTGTTTGGCTGTTTGGTGACGGAAACATTTGTCATGATGTTAATCCTCTTAAATGCTTAATGAATGTTTAGGTTTCTACTTGTCTTCATATATTGTTACCACGGCAAGTGCTGAATTTTTAAACCATTCGAAGTGCAACTGTATTGATCTTGATCAAATGAACTTGTAATACTTTTTTTGAGTTTTCATCGATCTAAAATGACACCCATCTTATTCTTTAATTCTGATTTTCTGGTCAATTTTCTGTGGTGCTCCTTTTTGAACTAGGAGTATCACAGTGCAAGATGTATGCTCATGTTATTAAAGGGTAAACACACTTAGCTTTGCGACGCGGCAACCAGATCTATTTTACCCTGTTAGATTCAAGAGACAGTTGGCGTAATCATTTCACTAGTAACCACCAAGAGGGAACAGGGCTTGGTGTGTATATCTGCTAGTGAAAATTCTGACCAGTAAAGTTTGATGATTTGCTGTGACGCATCACATCCAGGACTTGTGGACTGACTCCACTTTATAGAGGCCTTCGTTGATCAATTGATAGGCTAACTTTTCAGTAATCATAGGCACTTTATGTGAGCCGGATGCCAGCACAAATTTCACAGTAGCCAATTGTCGCTTCTTCATAAGTAAATTTTGTTTAAATTGGGTTTGCTGTAATTTATAGGTTGGAAAGCAATAATAGTCGATGCCAATTAGCCCTTTCCTCAGGTAGACAAAATTTTGATCTCGTGCAACTCCCCAGCGTTTCCAACGTATAACAACTAGACCACAGAGGCATAAAAATAACGCACAAATGAAAGTTGATATCATAAACTTTCCATCCATGACTGCAGGTATGATTGTTATCAACCATAATGGCATGAGGATAAATAGAATATTTCGTAAAATAAAACGTTTGCTAATGGATTCAAACCCGTTGTTGCAGACTAATGCCTCTAGTGCATTGTTGGGGTAGGCATCGTCTATTAGTGCTTGGCATTCATGAGGTTTAATGGATGGCACAATAATTTTACTGCTGGTCGCCGACAAATTGTGATTTTTACCAAAGGAATTGCTTTGCTCAAACTGCAAGTTAATGCGCTGAAGTAGCACGTCTAGCCAGTCTTGTTTTTGTATTATCATTTGCAAACGACTTAACCCCATACTGACTTCATGTTTAGTGAACAGTCCGCTGCGCCTAATGTATTTATCATCCAGTTTACTGAGGGTGTAACCGTAAAAGTTTATAATCGCCCCTATTACAGAAAAGCCCACCAACACAAACATGACTAACATAGTCAGTGATAATGCATACAAAACCACTTCGAGTAACGAGTGTGTTTGTAGGCTAAATAGTTTTGTTAAATCAATTTCTAAGGTTGTTAACCAGTCACCAACTGTGTCGAAAATATTGTCATAAAATGGGGCAAGTCCTCCCAGTAAAATCCAAACTCTATTGCTGGTAATGCCATGGATCACTAAGTCAGATAACTTTCTTGTATTGAGCATCGTTTCTTTGGTCGATGAACTGTCTTGTGAATGACCAAGCTGTTCTTTCGAATTAGTGGGGGTGTTTTCTTGATTGATATCTTCTGTATTATTTTGAACTTGACTCTGAATACGTTTTTTTAGCTGCTGGGCAAAATCTAATTTGATTGCTACTAATTTCGCTTCGTTTTTAGCTGAGCCTGCGGTATCCAACTGCAAACATGCATGTCCTGTTAAACGATAATAAATAGGTTGTTCTATTTTGACATTTTGCACGCGGGAAAATGGCAGGTTTAAATATTTCTTACTGAATATTCCAGAGCGTATTTCGATATTGTCGGTTGTTAATCGGTAGCGATAAACTTTAAAGCTGACAAAGGCGAAAAGTGTTAACAATGAAAACGCTACTAAAATGAGGGGTAACCATATAAAAGGATGCTCGATTATACTCTTATAACTGAACGCTAATGCTGGGATCAAATAGATCAGATTACCAAATAGATGTTTAAATATGCTTGCCGTAAAATATAAAATAGCAATAGGCGATAAAACTTGCCAATCGTCAATGGTTTCTGATGTCTGTGCAGAATTTGAGCTATCAGTGGTAGATGAAGAAGGCCGTTTATCCATGTTCAATCACATCTTTATGCTGCAGTATATATTGCCGAAGTTGTTGGGCTGTTTCTACAAGTAAACCAGGGATTTGAAAGGTGTGCATCTCACCTCCTGCACTGAATACTTGCAAAGTGGCCAAACCTACTTTTCGTTCGATAGGACCCCGTTTTAGTTCAATATGTTGAATGCGGGTAATAGGCTGACTGACTACCTTCCGAAAAAATAGGCCACTTGTATAATGTAAATCTAATGCTCTAAGGCTATAGGATTTGACTAGATCGCGTGCATAACTTAACCATGTAAACAAAAAGCCTAATACAGCGGCAATCCAAATGAAGAAGGGTAATGAATTGAGTAACCCTTCTGGTAAACCGACAAAAGGCTGAAAATACAGCACCATGCCAAGCACACAAACAAACAGAATAAAGCCTAAATTAATGAGACGATTTAACGGTGCATATTGCTCAGATAGTGATTGTGCATCTAGGGTCAATATTGTCGGTAACTGTTCAATAGAGATGGTTGGGTTAGTGAAATTGTTTTCTAGCATGGCATTCCAAAAAAGAGTGTTAACGATGAAGAACTTTGTGATTTTATATATTTATTCTATCTGACTTTACACGTAAGTGCTTTATTGGTTCGGGGCCCTTATGCGAAGGTGAGGTTAGTTATACAAAAAAATTACCTTTGACGTTACTGCATCAATTACATAATTCAGGCACACTCTCACTATAATTTATCAATAAAACATGTTTTATCACTATGAGTAACATTGCTATTTTTGGTGCCAATGGCCGTATGGGAAGAATCCTGATTGATGCCATCGAACAAAGTGCGGATGACAATTTGACTGCCGCTGCCGTTAGAGCCAGTTCTTCCTTTGTAGGAGTTGATGTAGGTGATCTCGCAGGGATAGGTAAAAAGGGCTTGTTGATATGCGATAACTTGTATTCATATATTAAACAAATAGAGGTACTGATTGATTTCACCTTACCTGATGCACTTACTGAAAATTTGGCTTTTTGTGTAGCACACAATAAACCTATGATAATCGGCACAACGGGATTAAATACTAAACAAAAGGCTGCGTTAGATTCTGCTGCCAATCATATTCCTATTGTTTTTGCTGCTAACTATAGTGTGGGGGTAAACCTGATGCTGAATTTAGTCAGAAAAGCGGCTGCAGTGATGGCAGGCTCTGCTGACATTGAGATTCTGGAAGCTCATCATCGATTTAAAAAAGATGCTCCTTCGGGCACCGCGATGGCAATTGGGCAGGCAATTGCCGATGAAATTGGTCGGGATTTGTCTAAGTGTGCAGTGTACGGCCGAGAAGGTGAAACAGGTGAGCGAGATCATCAAACTATAGGTTTCGCTACCGTAAGGGCAGGCGATGTTGTAGGCGAACACACTGCATTATTTGCCGATATAGGTGAAAGGTTAGAAATAACTCACAAGGCATCAAGTCGATTAACGTTTGCCAAAGGAGCCGTCAAAGCGGCGAGTTGGATCATCGGCAAATCACCAGGTTTATACGACATGGAAGACGTTTTAGGTTTCAAATAACAGTATTCAATAATTTGTGAACAGCTGTTTTTAGCCCTTATGTATTAAAAGTATAGCTAAACGCTTATTTATACATTTTTTTAATTGTGAATAGACCTGAATCAACCTTGTATGTATAATATTCCGGATTTGCCAAAATTTAGTGAAGTCGTTCATATTTTACTTTTCATAATGTGAAAATTGACTAAATATTTATTTAAATCAATTGTTTATGTGAATATCTATGGGCTCTGCTAATTTGTCTGAAAAGTTGGAGTCCTAGGTTAAAATCTTTTAATAACTAACCTGGAGGTTGATTTGGCTAATTCTGCCCTTTTAGTACTTGAAGATGGTTCTATCTTTAAAGGTACTGCTTTTGGTGCTTCTGGTGTGTCGGTGGGTGAGGTAGTGTTTAATACCTCTATGACAGGTTATCAGGAAATCCTTACTGACCCGTCTTATGCAGAACAAATAGTCACTCTCACTTACCCACATATTGGTAATACGGGTATAAATCTTGAAGACTGTGAATCACATAAAATTTGGGCCAAAGGCCTAATTATCCGCGACTTGCCTCTTCTTGTAAGTAATTTTCGTAGTGAACAGAGCTTGTCTGAATACTTGGAAGAAAATAACATTCTTGGGATTGCGGACATTGATACTCGCAGGTTAACTCGGATATTACGCGACAAAGGTGCGCAAAATGGTTGCATCATTGCTAGCAATACACTTGACAATATACCATTAGATGAAACCCTAGCCTTAGCTAAAGCACAGGCTTTTGCAGGTATAAAAGGCATGGATTTAGCTAAAGAAGTAACTTGTTCTGAAGCTTACGAATGGTCTGAAGGGAGTTGGGTGCTAGGTGAGGGATACCAAACCACTATAGATAACCCTGCTTTTCATGTTGTTGCCTATGATTTTGGTGTGAAACGCAATATTTTACGCATGTTAGCCGACCGTGGCTGCAAACTCACTGTAGTGCCTGCCAAAACGACTGCTGAAGAAGTCCTCGCGTTAAAACCTGATGGAGTGTTTTTGTCAAATGGACCGGGCGATCCTGAACCTTGTGGTTACGCCATTTCCGCCATTAAACAACTGTTAGTTACCAATATTCCAATTTTTGGAATTTGTTTAGGTCATCAACTTCTTGCGATAGCCAGTGGTGCAAAAACTGAAAAAATGAAGTTTGGTCATCATGGTGCTAACCATCCCGTCAAGGATATTAAAGGTGAGCGAGTAATGATCACCAGTCAAAACCATGGGTTTGCGGTAGATGAAAGTAATTTGCCTGATACTTTAGAGGTGACCCATGTGTCATTATTTGATAAATCTTTACAAGGTATTCATCGTACAGACAAACCTGCTTTTAGTTTTCAAGGTCATCCAGAAGCAAGCCCAGGGCCAAATGACGCAGCACCGTTATTCGATCATTTTATAGATTTGATGCAGCAGAGCGAATAAACCTGCATCATCTAAAAAAACGCATCTTTTAAAGTACAAGAATTAGTAGAGTAATTAGTGACATGCCAAAACGTACCGACATAAAAAGCATCTTGATATTAGGCGCTGGCCCAATTGTAATAGGCCAAGCTTGTGAATTCGACTATTCAGGCGCACAAGCCTGTAAAGCATTGCGCGAAGAAGGTTACCGCGTGATCTTGGTTAACTCAAATCCAGCCACTATCATGACAGATCCTGAAATGGCTGATGCTACCTACATTGAGCCTATCCACTGGGAAGTGGTAAGGAAAATCATCGAAAAAGAACGCCCTGATGCAGTATTACCGACTATGGGTGGACAAACCGCTTTAAACTGTGCGCTTGATTTAAACAAATATGGTGTGCTTCAAGAGTTTGGTGTTGAAATGATTGGTGCTACGGCAGATGCAATAGATAAAGCTGAAGACCGGGAACGTTTTGATAAAGCCATGAAATCTATTGGTCTAGCGTGTCCCCATGCAGAAATTGCACATACTATTGAACAAGCATTAGACGTTAGTAAACGCATTGGTTTTCCTTGTATTATTCGCCCCTCTTTTACTATGGGCGGTTCTGGTGGTGGTATTGCCTACAACAAACAAGAATTTGAAGAGATATGTGTTCGGGGATTAGATTTATCGCCTACCAGCGAATTGTTAATTGACGAGTCATTAATTGGCTGGAAAGAGTATGAAATGGAAGTGGTCAGAGACAAAGCTGACAACGTTATTATTGTTTGTACCATCGAAAATATTGATCCTATGGGCGTGCATACAGGCGATTCTATTACCGTGGCTCCAGCACAAACCTTGACGGATAAAGAATTTCAAATTATGCGTAATGCTGCCATAGCGGTTTTACGTGAGATTGGTGTGGAAACTGGCGGTTCAAACGTTCAATTTGGTGTGGATCCAGAAACAGGCCGTTTAGTCGTCATTGAGATGAATCCAAGAGTATCTCGTTCTTCTGCTTTGGCATCAAAAGCGACAGGTTTTCCTATTGCGAAAGTCGCGGCTAAATTAGCCATAGGTTACACCTTGGATGAATTAGCTAATGATATCACGGGGGGATTAACCCCAGCTTCGTTCGAACCTACTATTGATTATGTAGTGACTAAAATACCGCGATTTAACTTTGAAAAATTTGCTGGTGCCAATGACCGTTTAACCACACAAATGAAATCTGTGGGTGAGGTAATGGCTATTGGGCGTAACTTACAAGAGTCATTACAAAAAGCGTTACGTGGATTAGAGGTAGGTGTTAAGGGGCTAGACTCTATTATCGATGTTACTGCTCCAAAGGCAAAAACCACCATCATCCGTGAATTGCGTGAGCCGGGTGCTGAGCGTATTTGGTACATTGCTGATGCCATTCGTATGGGCATGTCGGTGGATGAAATATTCGAATTAACCAATATCGACAGATGGTACTTGGTGCAGATTGAAGAATTAATTATCCTTGAACAACAGCTCCACGAGTCAGGTTTATCTTCAATCGACGAAGATTTGATGAAAATACTCAAACGCAAAGGTTTTGCTGATTCTAGAATTGCTGAATTAACCGGTGTAGATGAGTCGGATGTGCGTGATATTCGCCGCGGTTTTGATATTCATCCTGTTTACAAACGGGTCGATACTTGTGCGGCTGAATTCTCTTCTGATACCGCTTATATGTATTCCACTTATGACGAAGAGTGTGAGGCTAACCCAACCGATAATGATAAAATCATGGTGTTGGGTGGTGGTCCAAACCGCATTGGGCAGGGAATTGAATTTGATTATTGTTGTGTTCATGCAGCGTTGGCATTGCGTGAAGATGGTTATGAAACCATTATGGTCAACTGTAACCCAGAAACTGTTTCTACCGATTACGACACCTCGGATCGTTTGTATTTCGAATCAGTGACTTTAGAAGACGTATTAGAAATTGTACGTATCGAAAAACCAAAAGGCGTGATTGTTCAATATGGTGGGCAAACGCCCCTTAAATTAGCACGGGAATTAGAAGCCGCTGGTGTGCCCATCATTGGCACCTCACCAGATGCAATAGATAAAGCAGAAGACCGCGAACGTTTCCAAAAAATGGTTAATAAACTTAACCTGAAGCAGCCAGCTAATGCAACAGTAAGGAATATGGAACAAGCCATCGTTGCTGCTGACAAAATAGGATTCCCATTGGTTGTGCGCCCTTCTTATGTTCTAGGTGGTCGTGCTATGGAAATTGTTTACGATATTAACGACCTTAAACGGTATTTAAACAACGCAGTAAAAGTTTCCAATGACTCACCTGTATTGTTAGACCGCTTCTTAGACGATGCTATCGAAGTCGATGTAGATGCTATTTGCGACGGCAAAGACGTCGTCATTGGTGGCATTATGGAGCATATCGAACAAGCCGGCGTTCACTCCGGTGACTCGGCCTGTTCATTACCTGCTTATTCTTTAAGCTCAGAAGTTCAAGATGTCATGCGTCAGCAAGTGAAATCCATGGCGTTGGAGCTGGGTGTGATAGGTTTGATGAATACCCAATTTGCTGTGAAAGATGGTCAAGTGTATTTAATTGAAGTAAATCCTCGTGCTGCACGAACCGTCCCCTTTGTATCAAAAGCCACGGGTATGGCGCTGGCTAAAATTGGTGCAAGAGTCATGGCCGGTCAGTCACTTGTGTCACAAGGTATTACCAAAGAAATCATTCCTCCGTATTTCTCGGTTAAAGAAGTCGTACTACCTTTTGCTAAGTTCCAAGGTGTTGATCCATTATTGGGGCCAGAAATGCGTTCAACAGGTGAAGTGATGGGCGTAGGTGATAGTTTCGAAGAAGCCTATGCAAAAGCAAACTTAGGTGCCAGTCAACCAATTCCTGTTGGTGGTAAAGCCTTGTTATCTGTTCGTCTAAACGATAAGAATCGGGTAATAGAATTAGGCCAAGCTATGCTTTCCAAAGGTTTCACTATAGAGGCGACGAAAGGTACAGCCACGGTATTAAATAATGCTGGTGTTAAATGTTCCATGGTGAATAAACTCAGCGAAGGTCGTCCAAATATTGTAGATGCCATTAAAAATGGTGAATACTGCTATATTGTTAATACGACCGAAGGGCGTCAAGCGATTGATGACTCTGTATATATTCGTAAAGAAGCATTGTTAAATAAAGTGGCTTACACCACGACTATGAACGCTGCATTCGCAACGGTTAATGCCAATAAAGCTGACGATAGAGCACGAGTCACATCGGTTCAGGATTTACACATGCGTATCCAAGCATCATAATCAAAATAAGGACTGAATATTAACTGGTTGAAAATAGATATTTAGCCCTTATTGATAAATTTACACACAACAAAAAATAAGAGAGTTGTTGATATGACCCTATATCCAATGACAGCTAAGGGAGCAGAATTGCTCCGTGAAGAGTTGAAATATTTAAAATCGGTAAAAAGACCGCAAATTGTTAAGTCTATTGCTGAAGCAAGAGAGCATGGAGACCTGAAAGAAAACGCTGAGTATCATGCTGCGCGTGAACAACAAAGTTTTTGTGAAGGGCGTTTGCAAGATATTGAAGGTAAGTTGTCCAATATTCAAATTATTGATGTCACTAAAATGACTAATAATGGGAAAGTTATTTTTGGTACCACAGTGACTATTATTAATGTGAAAACCGATGAAGAAATCACTTACCGGATAGTGGGTCAGGATGAAGCTGATATCAAGAATAACTTAATTTCAGTGGGCTCGCCTATAGCTAGGGGGTTGATTGGTAAGTCTGTAGACGATATCGCTAATATTCAAACGCCTAAAGGTATGATTGAATTTGAGATAATTGCAGTGGAATACATTTAGACAAGCATTTTAGTCTAAAAGTCAGTAAGAGCCCCTTTGGTTGATTGGCGTTTGTATTCTAAATCTTTCCTTTAAGATTACGGGTATCTATCAACAGCTGCCTTATTTATTTCAACAATTGACATCACCCTGTGTGTATACTTTTGATGTTTCTTTAATCAAATCATTGATATTAGGAATGATGAAAATTTCTTCTGATATTTTTTGTATTATATTAGTCTTCAACATTATCCCCATGATATTTAGGCTGTCAGTATTTCTATGCGCCGGCCGTGATAGTTTAGATATATTCTTGGTATTCCTAAATAGTGGCAATCGTATCAATGATAAAAAAATAGTTGCGTATTGTTCAACAGGTTCCATCGCGGGTGTATCAAAACTATTTACTTGACCTTTAATGACCACTTCAAGTTGATTGAGACGTTACCAGATCTGATGGAATTAATAAGATAAATTAGTATTTACATCTTCAGAGTGAAAAGTTAAACAAGATGAGAAGCACCGTTTTATATGTTACGACAGTACTGATATGGGGTTCTACATGGCTTGCAATCGAATACCAGCTAGGTGTTGTTGCACCTGAAGTATCGTTAGTTTACCGTTTCTCAATTGCTGCATTATTGATGTGGATATATTGCTTAATTAAGCAGTTACCGATGCAATTTAGTATTAAAAATCATTTTTTCTTTATGACATTAGCTTGTTGTAACTTCGGATTTAATTACTTAATTCTGTATTGGGCACAAAATTACTTAACTTCAGCCATGACCTCTATAGCGTTTTCTACATTATTAATAATGAACATTATCAATACCCGAATATTTTTTGGCAGACCTATCGCTCCTCGTATTCTTATCGGCGCAACCTTAGGCCTAGTAGGTATTATTGCTCTGTTTTGGCAAGACATTAAAACCTTAGACTTTGCCAGTGAAGCGATAATCGGTTTGGGGCTTTCGTTAGGCGGTACCTTTGTTGCCTCATTGGGCAATATGACCAGTGTGCGTAATTCAAGCAACAATATTGGTATTATGCAAGGCAATGCATGGGGTATGTTATACGGTAGCTTATTTCTGCTCATCTTTACTTTGAGCAGTGGCTCTGAATTTAGCTTAGATACTAGGCTTCCCTATATTGCTTCTCTTCTGTACCTAAGCATATTTGGTACGGTCATCGCTTTTGCTTGTTATTTTTTATTATTAAAAGACATAGGCCCTGACAAAGCCAGTTACTCTGTGGTGTTGTTCCCTGTGGTAGCTGTGACATTAAGTATGCTGTTTGAAGGGTTTGTTTGGCAAACGAGCACTGTGATTGGTTTTGTTTTGGTACTGATAGGTAATGTGATTGTGCTTACCCCGATGGATAAGATGAGAGTTATATTGGCTGGCACAAAGGGAGTGGAGCAGGGGGGAGGTTAAGGCATTCCTGTTGCGCTATTATAACTTGAGTCAATTATAACGAGAGGACTTTATGATTATAGCTGTTTTGCAAGTTTACCTAATGCCTGACCCGTCACTCGATTCACCGTCCATTCATCCATGGGCTGCGCGCCTAAAGATTGATAGAAATCGATAGCGGGCTTATTCCAATCCAATACCCACCACTCTAAACGCCCACAATTTAATTCTATGGCAAGAGATGCTAAATATCCTAGCAGGATCTTACCTAGTCCTTTGCCTCGCATCGTGGGTTGCACGTACAAGTCTTCTAAATAAATACCTGGGCGACCAAGAAACGTTGAAAAATTATGGAAGTACAACGCAAATGAAACGGCCACGCCATTATATTCACCAATCACCACTTTGGCATATGGTGTTTCGCCAAACAGGCTTTGTTTCAGTGTGGCTTCGTCAGCAATGACTTCATGTAACAGTTTTTCGTAATCGGCCAATTCTCGAATGAACCTAAGGATCAGTCCGGCGTCATTGATGGTTGCTGGGCGAATAGTAAAATGAGGATTGCGGGTTTGAGTGGGCATTTGACTAACTATCCTTCAGTTGCTTTTTATTCCAACAGGCCAAACAAAACATTATTAAAGACAAACACCAAACTGGCCAATCACCAAACGAACGGTATGGGGTATATCCCTTAACTTGTTGGACAACATCACTCAGTACTGCAGCTTCGAACTGAGGTAATCTACTTTGAATTTGACCTCGGTGATCGATAAAAGCGGTGATACCGTTATTGGTTGTACGTAACACGGGTAAACCGAACTCTTTGGCCCGCACTTGTGCAATTTCTAAATGTTGGGCTGGACCATGAGAGCCACCAAACCAAGCATCATTACTAACAGTGATAATAAAGTCAGTGTTGAAGTATAGGTTAGCGGAAATCTGCTTGGGAAAAGCGATCTCGAAGCAGATTGCCGGGGCAAAGTGATACCCCTTTACCTTTAAATTAGATTGTTGATAATCACCTCGGCTAAAGGATGACATGGGCAAGTCAAATATAGGGGCTAAACCACGTATCCAATTTTCTAATGGAATAAATTCGCCTATGGGCAGTAAGTGGTGTTTTGCAAAACGATTAGCATGAAAATAATAGTAGTGGCCGTGTTCATTGGCATCTTCATCATCATCTTTATCATTTTGATGCTTTTGTCCTAAACCGATTAAGTTGTTGTAGGCTTCTTGTGTTTCAAAGTTGTAGTTAACAATACCCGTGATAAGGCCTGTGTTTGTTTGTGCGGCTAGGTTATCTATTTGTTTAATATAATCTGCGGCTAACGGCTCAAGTTTAGGAATAGCCGCTTCAGGCCAAATAATCACATCATTGTTCCAATGATCAGCACTCATATTTTTATATTTGTCCATAGTGGGCTGATCTTGCTCTGGTGTCCATCGCAGGGCTTGCTCTATATTGCCCTGGACCATTGCAATACGGGCACTCTCACCACTTGGTTTTGCCCATTGATATTGGTTTAACGCTACACCTGAAACAAAGAGTACGGTGACAACAATAATACTAGGAAGCCATTTCTTATCAGCTAACCATATAGCAAGTGCCGTGCTAATGAGTACCGTCAAACCTGAAACACCAAACTCGCCAATGACTGGGAACCATCCTGCAAGTGGGCCTTGTATTTGGCTATAACCTAATGAAAGCCAGGGGAAACCAGTTAAAAACCAACTTCTTAGCCACTCAACAGCTAACCAAATAAAGGGCAGAGCAATAGGCCATAATTTATTGGTAAAATATTTATTGACTAAATAACAACTCAGAGCAGGGAATAACGCTAAATAGGCGCTTAACAGCAACATTAAACTGATGGAGCCAATCAGTGGGATCCCACCAAAATCAGCAATGCTCACATGCACCCAACTGACACCTGCACCGAACCAGCCTAAACCGAAAGCAAAACCCAGTTTAAAACTTTGTTTGGGAAATGAGTTACTGAGTAAGTGAATAAGTCCAGTAACGCTTAGGAAGGTAACAAACCATAATGAAAACGGCGCATAAGCCAATGTAAGCATCGCGCCAAAAAGAACAGCTAAAAATAATTTTAAAGAGAATGACATATCACTCTCTTTGTCTATGATACTCAGAGCTACTCTTCCGTTTCTGGTAAGGTCACTTTTAACTGTAATAAGCGTCTTTTATCTGAGTTTGTCACTTTAAATTTAAGTTCACCAATCGTGACTTTTTCATCACGCTCTGGCATATGGCCAAAGGCTTTTAACACAATCCCACCAATGGTATCTGCTTCTTCTTCATCAAATTTGGTTTCGAAAAACTTATTGAAATCTTCTAATGATGTGAGGGCTTTAACTGAGTAGGTGTATTTATTAAGTGGGCGGATCCCATCGTTATCATTTTCTTCCACATCATGTTCGTCTTCAATTTCACCCACTATCAGTTCGAGAATATCTTCAATAGTCACTAATCCTGACACGCCACCATACTCATCTACCACTATTGCCATGTGATAACGTTTTTGTTGAAACTCTTTGAGCAGAACATCGACACGTTTACTCTCGGGAACAATGACCGCTGGGCGAAGAATATTCTTTAATTCAAATTTCTTGGCAGGCATAAAGGCATATTCAAGCAAGTCTTTAGCTAGCAAAATTCCTTCAATATGATCTTTGTCTTCGTTAATAACAGGAAAGCGGGAATGAGCAGAGTCGAGGAGGATAGGTAGAAACTCTTCTACATTTTGGTCAATTTCAATGGTGCGCATTTGTGCTCTTGGGATCATTATCTCCCGTACACGCATTTCGCTCACTTCCATTACCCCTTCAATCATAGCTTTGGTTTGGGGATTAATGACTTCTCGTTCTTCGGCGTCTGTGATGACTTCGAACAATTCTTCTTTGTTTTTCGGCTCTCCCGTAAAAGATTGGACTATTTTCTCAATCCAGCCTTTGTTGACAGAACCGCTAGTAGATGGGGGGGTATCTTCGCTCATGATCTCGTTATTTAGGTTAGTTGTCGTAAGGTTTTAAGCGTTACGAAATATTAAAAATGTATCATTAATGATTTTGGTAGGGATCGTCAATGGCTAATTTTTGTAATATAGCAATTTCAATGCCTTCCATTTCTTTTCTATCGAGCTCTTCTGTGTGGTCATAACCAAGTAAATGCAAGGTGCCATGTATCAACATATGTGCCCAGTGGTGATCTATCACCTTGTTTTGTTCTTTAGATTCTCGTTTGATAACCTGCACGCAAATAACAATATCCCCTAAAAAGTTAGATATCGATTCATCTAAATCAATACCATCAGGTAATACCAGGTCGGGCATTTCAAAAGGAAAGGACAGCACGTTAGTTGCCTTGTCTTTATCACGATATTGTTGATTAAGTTGATGAATTTCTGCATCGTCAACAATGCGCACAGTGATTTCTTTGTTTTCTAGTTGCTGATCAGACAATAAAGTGTCTAGCCACAATTGAAACTTCTCTTTTGAAGGAGTATCAGAACAATCACTGGCAAGTTGTAAATCTAGAATAGCGCTCACAGGTTTTTCACTTAGCGGGATTTTTATGGTTATTGGCAATGGCTTCATTAGAAAGTGATGCTAGCTGTGCTTTTTTTTCTAGTCGTTCTTTTTCTTGTTTGCCTTCATATTCCTCATAAGCCATTACAATACGCCCTACAACGGGATGACGAACTACATCATTAGCACTAAAAAAGTTAAATGATATGCCATTGACATCTTTCAACACTTCAATGCTGTGTCGCAAACCTGAACGGACACCTCGAGGTAAGTCAACTTGTGTAATATCTCCGGTGATCACCGCTTGAGAATTAAAACCAATTCGGGTTAAGAACATTTTCATTTGTTCTACAGTTGTGTTTTGCCCTTCATCCAAAATGATAAAGGCATCATTTAGAGTGCGTCCGCGCATATAGGCCAAAGGCGCAACTTCTATCACACTGCGCTCAATTAATTTTTCAACTTTTTCAAAGCCAAGCATTTCAAATAATGCGTCATATAAAGGGCGCAGGTAAGGGTCGACTTTTTGAGACAAATCACCCGGTAAAAAGCCTAATTTTTCACCGGCTTCTACTGCAGGGCGGGTTAATAATATACGGCGAACTTCTTGACGTTCCAATGCTTCTACAGCGCAAGCGACGGCTAAATAGGTTTTACCGGTACCTGCGGGACCTACACCAAAACTAATATCGTGATTAATGATATTACTCACATATTGAGATTGGTTAGGATTGCGAGGTTTGATGACCCCACGTTTGGTTTTGATATGGATTTCTTTACCATATTGACCTGTTTCGGCACGTTCCAAACATTTTGCCTCTTGAATAGCTAAATGTACTTTGTTTGGCTCGATATCTGGGATCACACCTCGGATTGGTTGCGTTTCCATATACAATAATTTGAGTAATTCTGCCGCACCGCTGGATTGTTGTGATTGCCCCATTACTTTAAATTCATTGTTAATATAAGTGATCTCAACGCCTAAACGGCGTTCAATTTGTTTAATATTGTCATCCAGTGGTCCACACAAGCTGGATAGACGTTTGTGATCTGAAGGCTCTAATACAATTTCACTGCTTACAAGGTTACTCAAATGGTTACTCTCTTTGCTGTATAATTTTGCTGGCGTAACCGACTACACGATGGCAACCTGACCGACCCCTAAGTCATCAACTTTATTTGGGTTTTTAGCTAAAATCGTGTGTGGTGCCAATTCGTTACGTAAGTCCATTTGATCTTCGGTTTTGATCACATGACCTCTTAATGAATTAGCAAACACATCGGTTATTTTAACATCAACAAACTGACCAATCATTTTTGGCATGCCTTCAAAGTTCACTACGCGATTGTTTTCTGTACGTCCTGACAACTCCATTGGATTTTTTTTACTTGGACCTTCCACTAAAATACGTTGCTCGGTATCGACCATGTTACGTGCAATACGCAATGCTTGTTGGGTGATACGTTGTTGCAACAAACTCAAACGTTGTTTTTTGGTTTCTTCAGTGACATCATCAGGTAAGTCAGCTGCTGGTGTGCCGGGGCGTGCGCTATAGATAAAACTAAAACTCAAGTCGAAGTCCATGGCTTGAATTAAGTCCATAGTGGCTTCAAAATCAGCGTTAGTTTCGCCAGGGAAACCGATAATAAAATCAGATGACATGCTCAAGTTAGGACGTATTTTTTTAAGTTTTCTAATCTTAGATTTATACTCAATCGCAGTATGACCGCGTTTCATCAAGTTTAAGATACGATCTGCACCAGATTGAACTGGTAAATGTAAATGATCTACCAGTTCAGGGATTTGTGCGTAAGCATCGATAATGTCGTCAGTAAACTCTACCGGATGAGAGGTGGTATATCGAATTCGGTCAATTCCATTGATAGAAGCGACTAATTCTAATAACTCGGCAAAAGTGCAAATGCTACCGTCGTAATTCGGACCACGAAATGCGTTTACGTTCTGCCCCAACATGTTGACTTCACGCACACCTTGTTCAGCCAACTGAGCGATTTCTAGCAATACGTCATCTACCGGGCGGCTGACTTCTTCGCCACGCGTGTAGGGCACTACACAAAAAGTACAATATTTAGAACAACCT
>Ga0206127_1002775_pt1 | contig 16900 bp, 13 predicted proteins | sample Helgoland_Spring_6_FD_148646 | JGI IMG/M metagenome (GOLD analysis project Ga0206127, IMG submission 148646) | Pelagic subsurface seawater microbial communities from Kabeltonne, Helgoland, North Sea - Helgoland_Spring_Bloom_20160419_1 | ecosystem: Environmental > Aquatic > Marine > Epipelagic ...
GTATTCAATTCCTTCAAATTTTAGCGAAGGTTGTGGACGTGCTTCTGATAAAGACTTTAATAGATTTGTAACGATATGTTTAGGCTCTGCACACGAGTTGGAGTACTTTATTTTACTGGCAAAGGATTTAAAATATATAGACATCAGTACGTATGATTTATTAACAACAGAAATCAACGAGATAAAACGAAAATTATACAGTCTAAGTAAAAAACTAATAGCATAAAAAACACTAGGCATACGCCTTAAAGCCTTAGGCATAGAGCATTAAGCATTAAGTAAATAAAGAAATTATCAAATATAAAGACATAGAAATATTACGTTTTACTACCGCTGGGAGTGTGGATGATGGCAAAAGCACACTCATTGGGAGGCTGTTGTATGATAGTAAATCTATCTTTCAAGACCAATTGGATGCCGTAGAAGCTTCTAGTAAAAATAAAGGCTTTGATTATGTAGATTTATCTTTACTTACAGACGGGCTCAAATCTGAGAGAGAACAAGGCATTACCATAGATGTAGCCTACCGTTATTTTGCAACACCCAAACGAAAATTTATAGTAGCAGACACCCCTGGACACATTCAATACACCCGTAACATGGTAACTGGCGCCTCTACTGCCAATTTGGCCATTATACTCATTGATGCGCGTAAAGGGATACTAGAGCAAACACATAGGCACTCATTTATTGCTTCTTTACTGCGTATACCCCGCGCCATTGTATGTGTAAATAAGATGGATTTGGTAGATTATAGTGAAGCCGTGTATGATAGTATTGTCTCAGATTTTAAGGCCTTTGCCTCTAAGCTAGAAATTAACGACATACAATTTATACCCATCTCTGCTCTTAAGGGAGATAACGTAGTAAACAAATCTGAAAATATGCCCTGGTACCATGGTAGCACCATGATCTATCACCTCGAGACAGTGCACATCTCTAGTGATTACAACCACATAGATTGCCGTTTTCCTGTACAATCTGTAATACGGCCTCACACCCTAGATAATCAAGATTATAGAGGCTTTGCAGGGCGTATAGACGGAGGAGTGTTTAAACCTGGGGATAGAGTAAAAACCTTGCCATCTGGTTTTGTAACTACCATTAAAACCATAGAGCTTAATGGAGAGCAGATTGCAGAAGCCTTTGCGCCCATGTCTGTAACCATGACCCTCCAAGATGAGATAGACACCAGCCGCGGAGACATGATTGTACGTGAAAATAACGTACCAGAAATTGGCCAAGACCTAGAAGTATTAGTTACCTGGATGAGCAGCAATCCATTAAAGCCGAGTACTAAGGTAGTTATTAAACATACCACCAATGAGTGTGTGGGAATGGTTAAGGAGTTAAAATATAAAATAGACATCAACACCCTGCATCGCTTGCAAGATATAGATACACTAGATATGAATGATATAGGGCGTATATCTATACGTACGGCTAAGCCTCTTTTTTATGACGTCTATAAAAAAAACCGCCAAACAGGTAGCATCATCATTATTGATGAGCAAACCAATGAAACTATTGGAGCGGGGATGATTATATAATAATGAAACAGCAATTAACTACAGCCATTACCGCCGCACTGCAGGCCGGTAAATCCATACTAGAAATCTACCACTCTGGAGCCTTTGATGTTGAGATTAAAGGAGATAACTCCCCTTTAACAAGGGCAGATAAAGCATCTCACAATGTGATTATGTCTTACCTAGAGGCTACAGACATTCCTGTACTCTCTGAAGAGGGCAGAGATATTCCTTATCAGGAACGTAAAGACTGGAAGCAGCTTTGGATTGTAGACCCAATAGATGGTACCAAAGAATTCATAAAGCGCAATGGAGAGTTTACAGTGAATATCGCTCTTATAGAAAATAAAAAACCTCTCATTGGTGTTATTTTTGTGCCAGTGACTGAAGAGCTGTATTTTTCAAGCAAAGAATTTGGCGCTTTTAAAGTAAATGTTAATCTAGAAGATTATGATATTAAGGCTTTACTTTCAATGGGCAATAAATTACCTTTGCAAAGAGAAGATAAAACCTTTACAATTGTTGCTAGTAGATCTCATATGTCTGCAGAGACACGAGAGTATATACAACAGATGCGAGACATCCATGGAGAAGTGAAATTAATATCAAAAGGAAGTTCTTTAAAACTATGTATGGTGGCAGAGGGTACTGCCAATTGTTACCCCCGTTTTGCGCCAACTATGGAGTGGGATACCGCAGCAGGGCAGGCCATTTGCGAGCATGCGGGGTTTAAGGTGCTAGATTGGGACACCAAAAAAAACATGTTGTATAATAGAGAAGAATTGTTAAATAATTGGTTTTTAGTTAAATAAACATGAAAAAGATACTAATTATATTCGGAACACGCCCAGAAGCCATTAAAATGGCTCCTCTTGTCAAAGAGTTTCAAAAACATCCAGACGTTTTTGAAACAAAAGTTTGTGTTACGGCACAGCACCGTGAAATGCTAGATCAGGTATTAGATTTTTTTGAAATTAAACCTGATTATGATTTGGATTTAATGAAACCAGGTCAAAACCTTTATGGTCTCACTGCAGACATCATAACAAATTTAAAGCCTGTTCTTGAAAACTTTAACCCAGATTATGTTTTTGTACATGGAGATACCACCACCACCATGGCAGGAAGTATAGCCTCTTTTTATAGTGGTGCTAAAGTATGCCATGTAGAGGCAGGACTAAGAACTAATAATAAATTATCGCCTTTTCCTGAAGAAATTAATAGACAAATAACAGGCCGAGTTTGTGATTTCCATTTTGCACCTACTACTACTTCTAAAGAAAATTTACTTAAAGAGAATATCCAAGAAGATACTATATCAGTTACTGGAAACACTGTTATTGATGCACTTTTAGATAGTGTAGAAAGGGTTAACCAAGAGCCAAGCGGACTGATCAAAAAATTAGCAAATACTTTAGGTGACAAAGAATTGATTTTAGTGACTGGACACCGAAGAGAAAATCATGGTGTTGGTTTTATAAGAATTTGTGAGGCCTTAAAAGAAATAGCACAAGACAATACAGACCGTTTAATTGTGTATCCAGTACATTTAAACCCTAAGGTTCAAGAACCGGTAAAGCGTATTTTAACTGATGTAGCTAATGTTTTGCTTATAGACCCTTTAGCGTACCAAGATTTTATTTGGATGATGAACCGTGCCAAAATAATTATCACGGATAGTGGCGGGGTACAAGAAGAAGCTCCAAGTCTAGGTAAACCTGTATTGGTAATGCGTGACACTACAGAACGGCCAGAGGCTGTAGAAGCTGGAACTGTGATTTTAGTTGGCACAAATAAAGATTTAATAGTAACTGAGGCGTTAGATTTATTAAATAATGCAACTAGGTTTCAACAAATGAGTCTTTTACATAATCCTTATGGAGATGGTAAAGCGTGTAAGCGCATTGTCGATTTTATAAGACATCTAGCATAATTATAAAATAGTTTAGAATTTTAAATGATAATCATGAAGCAACCAGAAGTAGTAATGATTGGGTTAGGATATATAGGCCTGCCAACTGCAGCACTTATAGCATCTAATAATGTAAAAGTACACGGTGTAGATATTAACACTAAGGTGGTAGAAACCATTAACAGAGGGGAGATTCATATCGTTGAGCCAGCTTTAGATGTTGCTGTTGCTTCTGCTGTTAAAAATGGCTATTTAATAGCAGCTACAACACCTGTTGAGGCTAGTACATATATAATTGTGGTACCTACACCTTTTAAGGGGAAGAACGAGCCAGACATCTCCTTTGTGGAAGCTGCTACAAAGGTCATTATACCTTTATTAAAAGATGGAGATTTATACATTATTGAGTCTACCTCTCCAATTGGAACAACAGAAAAAATGATGGACCTTATTTATAGCTCACGCCCAGAATTAACAAATAAGATGCATATTGCCTATTGTCCAGAACGCGTATTACCAGGAAATGTAATGCATGAACTTGTGCACAATGACCGCGTAATTGGCGGGGTAAATGCAGCCTCTACTCAAAAGGCTATTGCTTTTTATGATAAATACGTTAATGGAGCATTGCACCCAACCAATGCCAAAACCGCAGAGATGTGTAAACTAGTAGAAAACTCATCCAGAGATGTACAAATTGCTTTTGCAAATGAGTTATCACTCATTTGTGATAAAGCAGGCATCAATGTATGGGAGCTTATTAAACTTGCAAATAAACACCCTAGAGTTAATATATTACAACCAGGATGTGGGGTTGGTGGCCATTGTATTGCAGTAGATCCTTACTTTATTGTCTCGGACTACCCGATGGAGTCTAAAATTATAGGTACTGCTAGAGAAGTGAATAACTATAAATCGTTTTGGTGCGCAGAAAAAATACAGACCGAGAAACTTAAGTTTGAACTAGAACATGGCAGGAAACCAAAAGTGGCATTAATGGGTTTAGCTTTTAAACCAAATATTGATGATTTGCGTGAATCTCCTGCCAAATACATTGCTCAAAAAGTATTACAAAACGATAGTAATGGGCAATATTTTATTGTGGAGCCAAATATTGAAAATCATAATGTGTTTAAGTTAACTGATTATAAAAAAGCTATAAAAAAAGCTGATATTATTGCATTTTTAGTAGCACATGCGGAGTTTAAAGCTTTAGAATTAACATCAGATAAAGTAGTGTTGGATTTTTGTGGTTTCAAATCAATAATATAAATTTAATGAAGCACTGGTATATTACTTCAGCCTATTCAAAAAAAAACGGGACTGGATCTGACTTTTATTTGGATAGTATAGAGTTTTTTGAACAAGAAGGTTTTAATACTTTTAATACTTTGAAAAAAGGACATATGTTCATGTTTTTTTTTGAGCTGTATCTATTATTTACAATGCCAAAAAACGTAAAAATTTTCACAACAGTCGTTGGTTTTCCTCGCCAACTTTTAGTGTTAAATGGTTTTAGTAATCGCTTTAGGTTTAAATTATTTACGCTTTTTAAGCGACTTAAAAAATGGGAGTACTACATTATTCCAATAGACCTGCCACTTAAGCAATATGATTTTCGTTTATCTCAAAAATTTATATCAAATCAAGAAGCGATTGAAAAGATATTATTTTCGTCCTGTGATGGCTTTTTATGTTGTGGATCGGAAATGTCTAAGCATTTCAAAAACAATTATCCGTCAGCTAAAATTGTACAATTTAATATGTATGATCAGATATTACCTAAATTTAATAAGGTTTTAGAGCCTAACGATAATGAAATAAAAAAGATAGCCGTAATTGGGAACTTAAGTAGAATGCTTGGTAAATTGGATTTGCTTCCAAAACACAAAAACATTCAATACCATTTTTTAGGGCCAGAAGGTAAAATCGTAGATAGTTATGGTAGAGCTGATTTCTTTTACCATGGTAATTTACCCGAATTAGAGTTTATTACTAAGTTGTCTTCATTTGATTTTGGACTTATTTTATATTCATCAGATGTCGATAATTATTTTTCAAATGTCATAGCTGGTAAATTCACTTCATATGTGTATGCAGGCTTGCCAATTATTTGTTTTGATGTCTATACATCTATGAGTGAGTTAACGAATCGTTTAGATATTGGAGTCATAATCAAAGATGTTGATGATATCGTATCTATTTTAAATTATGATAGTAATAAAGTAAATGAATGGAAAAATAATATAATTAAAGAGCAGATTAAAATTAGAGATGGTCAACATTATAAAAAAGCTGTATCTGAAATGCTAAACAAAAACGTTAGATAATGAAAATTAAAAAATTGAATCAATTTAATCTATATTCTATTATAGTTAAGAGACTACAAGCTCAATTTAAAACTAAACATTCTAATCTTGGAAGTAGACATTATTTTAAAAATTTAAATAATTCTGAGAATGCACCTAACGTTCTTATTACTTACGTTTCAGAAGTGTATGATAAAGAAGATGACAAGCTTTGGATGGAAGGTCATGCTAATAGATGGCAAACAAGAGAAATTACTAATTCATTTTTGAACAAAGGGTTTAATGTAGATATTGTTGATCATAGAGACTTAGAGTTTGTGCCAGAAAAAAAATATGATATAATTTTTGGACACGAACCTTTATATTGGGTACTTGTTAAGAATCATGAGTTTGATATTAAAATCTACTATGCAACAACGCTTACTTGGATTCATCGAAATAAAGCGATTGAGGAAAGTGTTAAGGAGTTATATGATAGGAAAAATATTAAATTGAAAAACCCACCTATGGATATGGAGCATTATTCTTGGGACTTCTCTGATCATGTGTTCTATTTTGGTAATAATTATTATTTAGAAACTATTAAATCATTCATTAAAGGGGCTCCTCAGTATCATCAAATACAGAACGGAATACGAAATGTGTCTCCACCAAAAGCCAAGGATTTTACGTCAATAACTAAAAACTTCCTTTATTTAGGAAGTTGGGGATGTGTCTTTAGAGGTTTGGAGAAGGTGCTAGAGGTCTTTGCTAAAAACCCGGACATGAATCTATATGTTTGTAATGATATTATATATAACACTGTGTTTTTCTGGAAATTTAGAAAACTGTTATTCAACACACCTAACATTCACACTTTAGGTTTTGTAGATACGAGTTCAGACTACTTTAAAGATATTGTTGCAAACACTACATGGCAAATCTATCCAACAGGAAGTGAGGCAAGTGCTAGTAGTGTAGTACTTGGTATGAGAAATGGATTAATACCATTAGTATCTAAAGAATGTACTGTAAATACAGGAGGCTACGGTACTGTTTTTCCTGATAATTCGATAGAGACTATTGCAACTTTTGCTGTTGAGGCATCTAAAAAATCAAGTGAGCATTGTGAAGATTTATCAAATAAAATAATAAAGTATTCTCAGGACAATTTTAATGAAAAAGCTTTTATTGATTCATTCGACAGTGCTTTAAATAATGTTATGTCTAATTGAATATATCAGATAAAATATTAAAAGGGTCATCTTGGGTGTTTATGGGTAAAATTTTATCCCAAGCTGCCGATTTGATTAAAGTCGTTATTTTGGCTAGGATTTTAACGCCAAGAGACTTTGGGTTGTTTGGATTAGTAATGATTGCAATCGCAACATTAGACGTCCTTACACAGACCGGTTTCAATGCTGCTCTTATTCATAAAAAATCTAAAATTGATAAATATGCAAATACGGTATGGTCTATATCTATTATGCGTAGTATTTCAATAAGTATATTATTGTTCTTTTTAGCAAATGAAATAAGTGTTTTTTTTAACGAACCAGATTCTAAGTTACTTTTACAAGTCATTTGTATTTCTATTGTGTTTCAAGGATTTCTAAATCCTTTTGTTGTCAATTTTCAAAAGGAACTAGATTTTAAAAAACAATTTATTTACGATACATTAAGTGTTCTTATTTCATTAGTGGTTGCAGTGGTGTTAGCAATCGTATTAAGATCTGTTTGGGCGCTAATTTTTGCCAATATAGCACAATGGTCTATTCGTTTAGCCTTATCTTTTTTATTGACTAAAAAGAGATTAAAGTTTGAAATTAATTTTAAATACACCAAAGAGCTTTTCCATTATGGTAAATGGGTTGTGATCCAAACAATCTTCATATTTATATGGCAACAAAGTGATAAAATATTTATTGGAAAAATTTTAAGTGTTGAAGATTTAGGAGTCTATCAAATTGCTTACAGAATAGCTTTATTACCAGTTATTCAAATTTCATTAGTTTCAAATTTTATACTATTTCCGGCTTATTCAAAGCTTTATGATCAAAAGGATAAAATTAAAAGCCTGTTTCTTAAGTCTACTGAATTGATTATGATTTTAGGCATTCCAATACTCTGCTTTTTTATTATTAATTCAGGTTTTATTATCAGTTTTTTGTTTGGCGATCAATGGTTAGGTGCTGTTGTTCCGTTAATGATATTGTCTGTTTTTACGTTTTTAAAATTAGTTGGTGACACCTCTACATCTTTATTTCTTGGCTTAGGGATTCCTAAAATGGAATCATATAGAAACATTATTCAAGTCGTCGTTTTATTTCTTATTATCGTTCCATTAACTCAAAGCTATCAATTAATTGGAGTGTGTTTGGCTTTGACTATTGCAGCAATGACCACCTTGTATTTTTGGATTAAAGCTATAAATAAAATTGAAGCAACGGCTTCTGAAGTATTATCATGCTTTAAGGTTGGTGCTGTGTTAGGGTTGATAATATTACTTAGTTTTATGTTGTTTGAGAAATTTTTATTTTTTGAAAATAATTTATTTTCTTTTATTTGTGGACTCATATTAAGCATGTCACTTACGGCATTATGGTTATATAAAAATAAAGATAAGAATAGCTCATCTGTGTTGAACATGCTAATGGGAAAAGCTATAAAAAGTATTAAAAATTATCTGTAATATGGAATGTGATTTATCAGTTATAATCCCTTTGTATAATTCTAGTTATTCTATAAAAAGATGCTTAGATAGTGTTACTAATCAAAGTTTAGTTCCTAAAACAATCATCGTAGTTAATGATGGGTCTACAGATGATTCAGAAGCCATAATTAAAAGCTTAAATATTGCTGGAATTATTTATTTAACTCAAGAAAATAAAGGACAAGCTACAGCGAGAAATCTTGGTTTAAATCGAGTGAACACTAAATATATTGCTTTCCTAGATTCAGATGATTATTGGGAAGCAGGTTTTACCGAAACATGTATTGGTTTTTTAGAAAAAAATGAGACGATAGATGTGGTTAATACCGCACAAAATGTGAAAGAATTTGGACATCAACTAAGAGTGAATCCAGAAATCACAAATACAGTGACTCAGCCTGTTATTCTTGATGATTTCTTTGGTTTTTGGGCAGAACATGATCATATCATGACTGGTTCAGTAGTTTTTAAAACTGAGCTCTATAATAATGTAGGTAAGCAATTAGATAATTTGAGAATTAGTCAAGATCTTGAATATTGGGCAATGCTTGCTTTTCAAGGAACATGGGCTTTTATACCCAAACCTTTATTTACAACTGATGGAATGGCAAATGCCGTTTCAATGGGTTGGAAAAAGAAATATAGTAAAAGACGAAAATTATGTCCAACCGTTGAAGAATGGGAAACAAGATTAAAGAGTAGGATAAATAACTCTAATTTAGAAAGCTATAAAAAGATTAGAGGAAAAGTTGCTCTCAATTTTGTGAACTCTATGATTTTATCGAAAAGAGATAAAGACGCCTTCAAAACTATAAAAAAATATAGTAATGAGTTTCCCAAAGGGAAACTTTCAAAGTTGTTGGAGTATAGTACTGGTTATGGTTGGATAACAAGATTTTTTGTATTTTCTGCAATACGATTTCGCGAGCAATATTATTATTTCAAACTAAATAAACAGATAGTCTAATGTTGTCATATTCTATTATTAAAAAAGCTGGAATTCCTGGTATTCTTTTATATATATGGTCTTTTCTACCATTTTTAATATCGAGAGGAAGAACTTCTGAAAACTACAATTCCATTGATTCTTCTGCAATTACACAAATTGCTGTTATTTTTATTATTTTTTGTTATATTTTTTTCAATATCAAAGAAAACTTTAAGTATTATATTTTTTTATTTAAAAAAACATTTTTGAAGTATCTATTTTTGTATTTTTTTATGTGCTTAATAAGTTTTATTTGGAGTTATGACCCAGTTTATGTTTTATGGAGGTCCTATGAGACACTAGTTCTATTTTTAATTGTGCTAAATTTAGCTATAAAGTTAAATTTCAATTATATAGATATAGCCAAATGGGCAGTAAATTGGTCATTTATTTTTGGAGTGATTTTGTATTTTATTTTTGTTTTAAATATGCAGATTGATTTCAATAGCCTCCATGGATTTGGTGTTTACTATTTTGGGTCGCTTCTATTTTTTCCATTACTCTATAAAGATTATAAAATGTTTTTGGTAATGTTTTTCATCATGATTTTCGCAACATCAACAAAATCGTATTTAGGCTTCTTGTTATCAATAGTTTTTTTTATTTTTTTTACCAGAAATCTGAAAATACAAATTTTAACTTTTGCTGTTTTTTTGTTAATATCTTTTATTGTTTTATACATTAACGATTTTAGTATTTTAGAAATATTGTTTCCCAATAAAACTGAAGAAAATATTGCAAGTGGGACTGGTCGATTGCCTGTTTGGGAAGTCCTTATAGATGCTGCTTTAAATAAACCTTTTTTTGGTTATGGATTTCAACTAGGAGAACGTGAAGCCGCATCTATTTTAAATATGAGAGTAGTTTCTGCGCACAATAGTTTTCTATCGGCTGTTTTAAGTATAGGTGTTTTTGGAATGCAATTTTTAGTTTTGTTTTTTTTAAATATGTTTTTCCTTTGTTTTAAATTTAGACGGAATCAAAATGCTTTACTTCTATTGTGTTGTGTTACTATGTCATTTATTTTCTCAATATTTGATAATTCTATAGGGACAAGAATTTCACCTGCGTGGTTATCAACAGTTATATTAGCTATTGTAATAGCGAGTTATACATTAAAAAATAACTTTCATGAAAATTTTAATAATAAATAACATACCTACACCTTATCGAAACTTTTTCTATGAAGAGGTTTCTAATGAAGGTCTAAAACGAGGTGTTGTCTTCACTATTGCCTTTCAGGCTGAAAAAGGTGTGTCTCATATCAAAAAATATAAAATATGGTGGACTTTAGATGATTTGAAGTTTAATTTTAATCACTTTTTTTCAAAAAATATTTTTGGTAAACGTCATATATATCATTCGAGATGGTCTGTCAACTTTGATATTTTAATTCATATGCTAACCAAGAAATATGATGTTATACTGGCACCGCCATCAATGTCTATCTTTAATTGGATCTATTGCATTTTACCGAGCAGAGCTTCTAAAGTTTTGTATTCGGAAACTAATTTGCATGTGTCATCAACTGGTAAAGGTGTTATGAATACTGTGCGGAAATTGTTATTCTCTAACTTTGATGCTATAGCTGTCCCAGGTAAATATGCTTCTGACTGGCTCTATGCAATTAACCCAAAGCTAAAAGAGAAACCAGCATTACATTTGCCGAATGTGATTGATTTTAATACGTTTAATTTAGAGGCTTTTAAAGATAAATCTAAGGTAGATTATAAAACAAAATATGATTTACCGCTCGATAAAATAATTATCACAGCTATTGGTATTGCAGATTATAAAGGTAAAAGAAAACTCATCGAATCCACTAAAAATGTCGAGGGTGATTACTTAATCCTAATATTAGGTGGAGGAGACACTTTTGATGACTATCATGAACTTATTAAGCAACAAGAATCGGAAGATAAAGTTGCATTACTAGGTAATAAAAGTGAAGATGAAGTTCGAGAGTATTTATTTTTGTCAGATTGGTTTATGCATCCATCAAGCTTTGACCCGTCTCCATTAGTTCTTTTAGAGGCTGCATTCATGGGCTTGCCACTTGCCGCAACATCACAAACAGGAAATACACCAGAATTAGTGATTGAAAATGAAAATGGTTATTTATTTGATTATAATGAAGATTTTTCGCCAATACTAAGGAAAATGATACATACACCGCAATCCGATTTGATAAAAATGGGGCAAAAGTCCTTAGAAATAGCACATCAAAATTTTGATTCTAGCCTTATTTGTGAAAAATTAGTTTCAGAGCTTTTAAAACTTAATAAATGAAAATATTATTAGTACATAATAATTATGGGAATTATGCAACTGGAGGTGAGAAAAATGTCATGCTTGCAGAGTCGAAGTTGTTGAAGGAAAATGGTCATGAAGTCGTTGTCTACGAATGTACTAATGATGAAAATGTGTTTAATAAGAAAGGGCATAAGCTGAAATCGTTTTATTATTCAACATGGAATCCTTTTGCTTACAAAAAGCTTAGAACACTACTAAAGGAGCATCAGCCAGACATTATGCATGTGCATAATTATTGGTATCAATTATCGCCTTCAATTTTTAAGGCTGCTTATGATCATAATGTGCCTTCGGTTATTACGTTGCACAATTACAGGTTACTTTGCCCTGGTGTTCTTTTTTTAAGAAATGGAAAACCATGTGAAGACTGTATGACTAAAAACCCTATTAGATCTATATTTTTTAAATGCCATTCTAATAGCATATTGAAATCATTTTTGTCGTATAGACTATTTCGTAAAACGAAAAAGAATGACTACTACAGTAAGTTCATAACGGGTTATATCGCTTTAACTGAATTTGCTAAAACAAAGTTTATCCAAGGAGGAATAAAAGAATATCAATTAAGAGTCAAGCCAAACTTTATACCATCAAAAGCTATTAATCCATCAGATTCTGTTTTAGATCTACCTGAAAACTACGCATTATATGTAGGAAGAATTTCAGATGAAAAAGGCATAGAGAGTATGTGTAAGGTATGGGAAGACATTGATTATCCTTTAGTGGTTATTGGTTCTGGAGATGCGCATTTAGAAGACAAACTTAAAGCTAATAAAAAAATAATATTTTTAGGCAAGAAGAATAGTTCAGAAGTTTTTAGCTGTCTAAAATCTTGTTCCTTTTTAGTGTTTCCATCAATTTGGTATGAAGGTTTTCCGTTGACTATAATTGAAGCTTTTTCAATGGGTAAGCCAGTAATTGCTGCTGATCTAGGTGCAAGAAATGAAGTGGTTATTCACGAAGAAACAGGATTGTTATTTGATTTCAAAAATATGACAGATTTCAAAGTTAATATTCTTAGAATGATAGAGGATGAAGCTTTAAGAAATAAGATGGGTATAAATGCATTAAGAAAATTTGAAAATGAATATTCTGAAAACACGAATCTAAATCAATTGGTTTCAATTTATAGTTACTTTATAGAATCGTTTAATAGAAAATAGAAAAGGATCCATGACAAAGACACAAATTATTGTAGATAAAAGAGTCGTCATAGATACTAACGCCAAATATAATAGAGCTAAAATAAAAAGCCCTATTAATAAATTGCTCTGGTTTATGCTTCATGAGGGCATATTAATGACCTACCGAAAGGTAATGAGCACGAGATTTCATAAAGAGCTGTCTTCAAAAGCTAAACTTATTATTGTATTTGGAATAGAAAAGGAAAGTAAACAACAAGTTATTGCAATAGGTTTACAAGAGAATTATAAAAACAAACTATTGAGTTTTTATGAGCCATTAATCCTTCCAGTAGAAGAAAAAGATGCTGATAAAAGTATTAATGACATATATAATTGGTTAATGTCAAATAAGGATAATAAACGATTCTTTGTTGAATACACACCTTATAACTCAACCTATGATAATCTTGATTTAGCAAAAATGAACTTTCAAGATGCTGAGTTAAATTCTAAGCCAGAATTTGAAACTGTTTTTGAAGACCTTGAAATGCCAAAGGAGACTATGAAAACAAGTGGAAATATCAATAAAAAGCATTTGTTTTTAATTGGTTGTGGTAGTTATTCATGGTCTTACATATTGCCAATGTTTAAAGGGAAAGTACACTTCGATACCTGTATAGATTTAAGTGAGACTACAGTATTAGAGACCTATAAAAAATTTAATTTTTCATCCTATGGTTCATCATACACAGAGATTTTGGAGACTATAAAGAAGCATGATAATGCTGTTGTTGTAATTGCTACATATCATTCTACTCATTTTAATATCGCTAATGAAGTTTATAAAGCGAACCCTTCCTCATGGATCTTTATAGAAAAACCTCCAATTACAACATTAACCGATTTAGATAGTTTAATTGCCCTTAGAGAGCAAAAAGCCAAAATTGAGATAGGATATAACAGACGATACGCAAGAAATGTTCAAAAAATAAAAGAGCAACTTAATAAGAAAACGGGACCAACTACTATTACATGTATCGTTAAAGAGATTGAGTTATTAGAATCTCATTGGTACTATTGGCCTAATCAAGGAACGAGAGTTACAGGGAATTTATGCCATTGGCTCGATTTATGCCAATATTTTATTGATGCAGAGCCTGTACGGATTTATGTGGATTCACCGGATAATGTTTTGGCAGGTGATGAAGCTATAGCAAATGTATTTTATAGCGATGGTTCAAAGGTCTCTATTGTCTCTAGTGATTACGGAAATGATTTAAGAGGAGTTCAAGAGTTTATTGATATAAGAAAAGAAGATGTCACTATCAAAATAGATGATTTTTTAAAATTTTCTACTCAAGAAGGGAGCCGCAGTCGAACTAAACGTTATTTACTAAGAGATAAAGGACACAAAAAAATGTATAAAGTTTTTATTGATAAGGTTTTAAAAAATCAAGAGGATTTTTATCCTAATAAAGACTTAGATATTACTTCTAAATTGTACATCGCAATTGTAGATCAAATCAAAGAAAAAGTTGAGAGAAGAAATAATAGAAATTAAAACAGCAACAGGAATTGCTATTTTACTTGTAGTTCTAGGTCATATGCTATTGCCTGGAGTTAGAGACTTAAATTGGTATGTTGAATTTAGAGATGTGATTTACTTATTTCATATGTGCTTTTTTATATTCTTGAGTGGATTTCTCATAGGTTATACCAGTTTGCCAAAATATACAAAGCCTCAATACTTTAAACTTATTAAAAAGAAAATCATAAAATTCGTACCACCTTACCTTTTGTTTTCATTTTTATTCTTAGTACTTGAAAACACATTTGGTGTTGGTAAATGGTCAAACTATCTATCTGATATTTTTAAAATGGGGTTTTACCCAAGTCAAAGTCCTGCTGGGTTTTTATGGTATTTATATGTAATATTGTTTTTTTATATCATTACACCAATAATTAATTATGTGTCAAAGAAAAAATATGAATGGGTTATTCTAGTATCTCTAATGGTCTATTTTATTGATCTCCCTAGAATTTTTGCATTAGAACAAATAGGAGAATACTTCTTGTTCTTTGCAATAGGATTATATTTTTCTCAGAATTACACCAAAATATTCAGTCTAATATCAAAAATGGGTTACCTATTTATTCCCTTGTTTGCCTTGTTCATATTTTTTCGTCATCATATCGTTTATCCAAAGTTGATTTTAGGGCTTACTTCAATACCAACACTCATGTTTTTGGCATTAAAACTAAAGAATAATTCATTATTTCAATATCTAGGTAAGTATTCGTTTCAGATCTATTTAATGAATTCAATTATCATCGGAACTATTGCTACAATTCTTTTTAAATTCTTTAATTTTACGCCAAATATTTTTGGATTAATATTATTACTAACTCTTGGGCTATTACTCCCAATTGTATTATATAAGTTTATCATAAAAAAGAATGATTTTTTAAATAAAATTATTAATTAAATTCATGCAACAACTCACACAAAAATTAGGTTCTGGTGATATGATTATACAAGATGTTCCTTATCCACAATTAGGAAAAGGGATGGTCATTGTTAAAAATCACTATTCTATAATAAGCGCTGGTACAGAAGGGTCTACAGTAGTAGCGGCGCGTAAAAGCTTACTAGGAAAAGCTAAGGAGCGTCCACAACAAGTAAAACAAGTTTTAGATACTTTAAAGAAGCAAGGACCAATACAGACCTATAGAGCAGTCAAAAAAAAGTTGGATGCTTATTCACCTCTAGGCTACAGTTGTGCAGGAAAAATTATTGAAGTTGGAGAAGGCGTTACAGAATTTAAAGTTGGTGATAAAGTGGCTTGTGCAGGAGTGGGATATGCCAATCATGCTGAAATTGTATCAGTTCCTATTAATTTATGTGTGAAATTGGATAAAAATGCAAGCCTTAAAGATGCGGCTTATAACACTGTTGGGGCAATCGCGATGCAAGGTGTTCGCCAAGCCGATATGCGTTTGGGTGAATCTTGTGTGATAATTGGGTTGGGATTGTTAGGCCAATTAGCTGCATTAATACTAAAAGCTTCTGGAGTAACTGTTATAGGTATTGATGTGTCTAAAGCCGCTGTAAAACAAGCCGCAGATAATAAGGTCATAGATTTAGGACTAACCAGAAATGCAGCGGGAGTAGAAGAACAAATTCAAAACGCCACCAATGGTTATGGTGCAGATACTGTAATTATTGCAGCGGCAACAGATAGTCTAGATCCTATAAATTTTGCAGGTGCTATTGCACGTAAAAAAGGAAAAGTAGTAGTATTAGGTGCTGTACCCACAGGTTTTGAGCGTGATCCTTACTGGTATCGTAAAGAGCTAGAATTAATAATGGCTTGTTCTTATGGTCCAGGACGTTATGACTTAAACTACGAAGAAAAGGGTATTGATTACCCTTTACCCTATGTACGTTGGACAGAAAAACGTAATATGGAGGCATTTCAAAATTTAATTGCTACCAAAAAAATTAATATCGATTATTTAACCACGCACGAGTTTGATTTTGATAATGCCAAAGCCGCATTTGATTTGGTCGTTTCCAAATCCGAACCGTTTACGGGCATTGCTCTAAAATATGATACGTCTAAAGCAATTTCTAAAGCTAAAATAAAAACATCAGATGCGACTAAACTAGGAAAGGTCAATATCTCATTTATTGGAGCAGGAAGCTATGCACAAGGCAATTTGTTACCTAACATTCCTGAGTCTGCTGAGGTAGGTCGCGTGGGAATATTAACCAATACAGGAACTACTTCTAAGCGTGTGGCAGAGAAATTTAAGTTTCAGTTCTGTGCCACTAATGAAGCTGATGTTTTAGATGATAAAACCAATACGGTATTTGTAGCGACGCGTCACGATTCACATGGCCCCTACGTTTTAAAAAGTTTAAAGGCTAACAAGAATGTATTTGTTGAAAAGCCTTTATGTCTATTAGAATCAGAACTAGAAGAAATTATTGAAGCGCAGTCTAAGACTAATAAAGCCGTAATGGTGGGGT
>Ga0206127_1002777_pt1 | contig 16889 bp, 12 predicted proteins | sample Helgoland_Spring_6_FD_148646 | JGI IMG/M metagenome (GOLD analysis project Ga0206127, IMG submission 148646) | Pelagic subsurface seawater microbial communities from Kabeltonne, Helgoland, North Sea - Helgoland_Spring_Bloom_20160419_1 | ecosystem: Environmental > Aquatic > Marine > Epipelagic ...
CTACCAAAATGTTCCAAAAGCATTATTGCCGGATGAATTGAAGTAGTAATTCCAAGTTTTTATATTGTTAGACAAATTTGATATCCCATTGGGTACTGCCTAATGACATCTTCTGCATGTTCTTAGTGTGACCAATACCTTATCTAGCATGTCTTAGAACACCCTCCTATCTTTTCAGCAAGGCAATTTTTGCTCCGTCAGTGATTTCGACTATTTTTTTGGAATGCGCCCTGAACGATACGGTCCATAACCATTGCAAGAAAAAGGATTGCGAAACCACCCAACAAACCAGGACCTTTTGCCGCGTACTGCAGTGCTTGGAGGATTTCCTTGCCGAGCCCTCCGCCGCCGATCAGTGAGATGATTACTACCATGGACAGACACATCAGGATTGTTTGGTTCACGCCTGCCATGATTGACGGCATTGCCAGTGGAATTTCCACATCCTTAAGCTTTTGCCATTGGGTCGCGCCGAATGCGTCTGCAGCCTCCTTGATACTTTCGGGCACGCCGCGCATACCCAAGGCCGTCAGGCGGATCACCGGAGGCATGCCAAATATGATCGTGGCCAGGATGCCTGGTGGATTACCTGTGCCAAAAAAGGCGATTATCGGGATCAGGTAAACAAAGGCGGGTAAGGTTTGCATCAGGTCCAGCACTGGTTCAGCTATGCTGTAGGTGCGTTTGGATTTCCCAAACCAGATGCCTAATGGTACCCCAAGGACCACGCATAAAAGCACTGCAGCACCCACCAACGCAACGGTCTCCATCGCCAAAGACCAATAGCCCAACAAGGCGGTATAAGCCATTGTTGCCACCGTGAAGGTTGCCACGCGCGGGCCTGCCGCGCGCCAGGCGATCACAGCAATGAACAACATTACAACAGGCCAAGGCGAACCATTCAACGCCAAGGTCAAAGCATCCAGTACTGCGCGTACTCCGGTGACAATTCCGTCGAACGTATCGCTCCCAGCGATCGCTGCTGCATCAATCCGTGCCTCCATCCAACTGGCGATCGCTGCAAACAATGTGCCGTTGCCCTCGCCAAGAATCAGCGTGGAACTTCCTTCTTCAGGAAACTCATCCAACAGCGCCAGGGAATCGCTTACTGTGAATTTGTAGATAATCAGTGGTGCGATTAGCGCGGTCAGAATCATTCCAATTACCACGTTTTGCAACTTGCGGCCGCTTTCTGTGCCCTCGGGGTCGATCCGCCAGTCCGAATATTGTTTCTCATATGCGGTATTTGCATAAATACCCTGTAAAAACTTGAAGACGAGCAACAGGATAATTCCCATCAACATTATGCCAAAGGCATCGCCCTGGGCAGCTACGGCTTGCTCCAGTGTCATTTCGGCAGTTTTTTGCAGGTTGCTTGCCAATTTGTTGAACCGATCAACATCGGCACGTTCGGTGGCGGCGGCGGCCTTGTCCAGCATATCCTGCGCACGGGCCTGCTGACGCTCGGCGCGTTCGGCCAGATCGGCGCCTGGATTTCCCCAGGCACCGCGCCCGATCTGCACCCAGGCAATTACTTCTAGAATTAGGAAAGTCCAGAACATACCCCAAATTGCACGGCTGGCTGACCAGAGAGGGCCCAGCACGGCGGCCCAAAAGTTGAAAGTTTTAGGCAACCAGTTGGTTGCGTCGTGAATCTTGTGAAACACGTCAGAGTAATAAGCGCTGCTTGGTCCGACAAACGCGGCGATCGAAGCGTCAAGCGCTTCGCGGTCAACCTCAATATTGGACGCGGAGGTTACTTTGACTTCGGTTGATGGCTCAGTCATCTTTGCCTCCCTGGATGCCGCGCAGCAGGCACGGTTTGGTTACGATACCGACATCGGTTCCACATTCGGTGATCACGATAGGCTGCTCAGTACCGACGGAGAGATCGATCAGATGATCCAGATTGGCTCCGTGATCAGCGCGCGGTGCACCGTCAAGCGAGCGGGAGTAGCTCTCTAACGGTTCCATAATTGAATGTGCCTTTACCAGTTTCAATTTGGAGATTCCCTGCACAAACTCGCGCACATAGTCGTCAGCAGGCTGCATGACGATCTCTTCCGGAGTGCCTATCTGCACGATCACCCCATCCTTCATGATAGCGATGCGGTGGCCGATGCGGATGGCCTCGTCCAGGTCGTGGGTGATAAAAAGTGTGGTCTTTTGCAACTGTGCCACAAGCGCTTTAAACTGGTCCTGCAATTGCAGACGGATGAGCGGGTCGAGCGCCGAAAACGGCTCGTCCATCAGCAGAAGTTCGGGGTCTGACGCCAGCGCTCGGGCGATGCCGACACGCTGTTGCATTCCGCCCGAAAGCTCTTTGGGCAAGCGATCTTCATAACCGGTCAAGTCCACATGGGACAGCACGTGATCGGAAATAGCCCAGCGTTTCGATTTCGATACTTTGCGGATTTCCAGTGGGTATGCAACGTTGTCGCGAACAGAGCGGTGGGGCATAAGTGCCATGTGTTGGAATACCATGCCTATCTGTTGCGCTCGGATGCGTCTTAATTCGGCTGTGGATATGGCGGAGACGTCATGGCCAAGAAGTTCGATCTTACCGGCTGTGGGCTCTATCAACCGGTTGACGTGACGCAGCAAAGTGGATTTGCCCGAGCCAGAAAGCCCCATGATACAGAAGATTTCACCGCGCGGGACCTCAAATGACGCCCCCTGAACACCTACCACGCATTGAAAGCGGTTGAGGACTTCGGGCTTACCAATTCCTTCGGATTTGACGGCGGCCATGGCCTCTTCGGCGCGCGTACCGAAAATTTTCCAAACATCCGTTAGCTTGACTACAACTTCTGACATTTTTTTCCTACCAAATCTCAACTAGGCCGAGAGTGTGACCTTCGGCCTGGTTCAACAATTTCATATTCAATGATGGTGAGGATCGATCAGTCGGTCAGCCATCCCAGAACCTCGTCTTCGTGCTCCAGAACCCACTTGCTCGCGAAATCCATTGGATCCATTTTCTCTACCGAAAGTGCATAGGTGAAGCCAGAGACGGTATCGACGTCAAAGCTGGCGTTTCTTAGCATCGTCGCCACATTGGGGTGAGACTGCTCAAGAGCTTTGGCATAGTGAATTTGAAATTTGGCGGTAGCCCAGGCTACCGGAGCACTTGAGTTTTCCAGCCAATTCGGGCTTTCGTTTGGCTGCGTGATGTTCCACTGAGCGGGGTCATGTTCGGGTTCCTTGAGAATGGTCATATCATACAGTGAGAAGATGTAGTGAGGTGTATAGCAGAAGCCAGCCCATGGCTTGCCGGCAGATATGGCATTGGCCAAGTTGCCATAAGCAACTGTATCATCCAGTTCTTGAATCTCGAACGTCTGGTCGTACGCATAGGATTTCGCGCGAATTCTCTCAATGCTGGTTGCGGCCCAGCCAGTCGCACCGCCCCACAATTCGCCCAGACCATCTCCGTCTGTGTCGAACAGCGCCGCGACTTCGGGGTTGGTCAAATCTTCGATCGCTTCAATGCCGTGCGCACTGGCAGTGGCGGTGTCTACGCACATTCCCTGAAACGCGTTGGCGCCGTTTGGGTTCATCACCACCGAACCCTTTTCCTTGACGAAGGTGTCATGCAGGTTCTGTTGATTTGGCAACCATACTTCCGGATGAACATGGACACTTCCGCTGTCCATACCTTCGAAGAAAATGGGATTTGTGCCGTTTTGTAACTCGACCTCAAGACCGAGATTGGTTTCGATCGCGACCTTCAGAACATGTGCTGTCGCGCTGCCGGACGGCCAATTTGGCAGCCCGATTACAATGTCTTGAGCCAGTGCTGGCGTCGCAATCGCGGCGAATACTGCTGTAGTTGTAAGGTGTTTAAGTGTGGTTTTCATTTCTTCCTCCTGTTGATTTTCGATTTTTGTGTTGTTCTTAGTTGGGGTCTTCAGTGAATTCCTTATTAGATAAATTTGGGTAGTTTATAGCCACTCGCATAGACCTTGCGGATGGCGTCCAACGCTGTTCCTGTAGACATATTGTTGTCGAACCGGTCGGCGTGGACGATGCCCATATTGTAGGGTTGCTTCCCCTTGGTCATCCAGTGAGCTAGGAACTCGCCGCTGCCGCCTCCGGTTCCGATTCCCACATTGAATCCGGTTGCAAGCCAAAGGCCCGCATGGTCCTGCATGGGGCCGAGCATGGGTAATCCATCCGGTGTCCAGCACATAGGTCCATTATTAACGACCTTGATGCCAGCTTCTCCGAAGCTTGGCATGCGCTCGATTAATCGCTCCAGATGCGGCATGATGCGATCAAGTTCTGGTGGGAAAAGATCTTCCTTGAATTCGTTCGGAATGCCGTCCAATGCCCAGAACTTCGGTTCGGCCTCGTAAACGCCAGCGAGCACGCCATTGGCCTCTTGGCGCACGCTGCCGGAAACATAGCTGTCTCTCCAGGCTGGGACTTCATGCTCGAGCGCTTCCAGTGCAGGGATCGACTCTGTTATCATTTCCTGATGCTGCGTTGCGTAAATCGGAATATTCAAGCCGAGCGGCATCAACATTTCACGCGCCCAAAATGACGTGGCGACCACAACGTGTGATGCGCGCAGAGCGCCGTTTGGCGTCTCTAACACCCAGTGTTCACCGTCTTTGTGGATCGCGCCTACAGGGCAGTGCCGCTCCACAGTAGCTCCCATCTTACGAGCCGCCATCACCATGGCCTGCGTGGCCCCGGTCGGGTCGACATGGCCGTCGGTTGGCGTATGCGCAGCCCCGTATATCCCCGAAACATCGATAAGAGGATGAAGTTCTGCGACCTCTTCAGGGGTTCGAATATGAAACGGAATTCCTAGTTCGGCATAACGTGGTGCGTATTTATGGAACAGGTTCATTTCCCGCTCGTTTGCAGCGAGCCGCAGACTTCCTGTCTTGTGGAACGAAACCGACTGACCGCTTTCTTTCTCCGCCTGCAAGTAGGTACGGATAGACCCGGCAAACAGTCGGGTCATGGCTGGGTATGGCCCAAAATAGGTCGTGTTGCCTGCCGAATGCCAGGTCGAGCCCGAAGTCAACTCACGACGCTCCAAAAGAATCGAGTCCGTCCATCCCATCTTTGCGAGCCAGTACAGAACTGACGCACCGACAATTCCACCGCCGATTACAGCAACTTGCACGTCTGATTTCATGGGTGCCTCTGCAAGTAAGGACAATTAGGGAGGTAGGCTGGAGGCCCGTAAGCAGGGCTTTCTTGATTTTTTTTAGGCTTCATGTAAGTTCCATATTGTAAAAATGATTCTCCATATTATAATACTCGATACTATTATCTGTCAACAACGCCAAGGAGAGCACATGACCAAGAGTTCGATCATCTCGAAAAGCATAAGGGTGCTGGACATCATCTGCGCTAGTAGAACACGACTTACCTATTCCCAGATCACCGAGGCATCAGGACTGCCCAAGAGTTCAACCCACAGGTTGCTGTCGATCCTTCGAGAGGAGGGATTGGTGGCACTTGACCCGCTTAGCAATGTCTATAGACCCGGACCAGTGTTAATGGGCTGGGCAACGAATGTCCTCAGCGCTGCGGATCTCCCCGACATTGCAGCTTCCACACTCATGAACTTAAGCCGCGAAGTAAAAGCTGGCACGGGTATTTCGATTTTAGATGGCGACAAAATTCTATGGCTAAAAATGATCGATTATCCCAGTCGCCACAGGTATGCGCCTCGTATCGGCGACCGAACTCCGTTGCATATAACCGCTGCAGGAAAAGTGTTGCTAGCATTTACACGACATGATCTTAGACAAGACATTTTATCTTCCATCGATCTGGAGGCATTCACACATCGCACCATCACGGATCGCAACTATTTTGCCGCTGAATTAGACAAGGTACGGGAAGCGGGAATCGCCATCAGTAATCGCGAAGAATACCTGCAAGACGTCGGGCTCGCCGCCCCGGTATTCGATCACAACGGCGACGTGATTGCAGCTGTCAGCATGTGGGACATGACAGGGAAACGGAGTATTGACGATCTTTTGACGCACCGTCAAAGACTGGTCGATGCCGCCACCGAGATCTCGTTGCAACTCGGTTTTTCCGCTGGAGTGAAGGGGGATGGTGGTCTCTCCATATCTCGTCCTGCCTAGGCTTGTGGACGTGTAAATCGCCTGTCATTGCAGGCAGTAAATAGAACTCTTTGACACAACGAAAGTTTGATATGACACATTTTGTAAACGATACCAAAGATATCGTCACCGAAGCCATCGATGGACTAATCGCTGGATCAGGGGGCAGGCTGACTCGGCTTGATGGCTATCCTCATATAAGAGTTGTGCTTCGCAATGATTGGGACAAGTCCCAGGTTGCTTTGGTTTCAGGCGGCGGCTCCGGGCATGAACCCGCACACGCAGGTTTCGTTGGGGAGGGAATGCTGACGGCTGCAGTTTGCGGCGACATCTTCGCCTCTCCAAGCGTCGACGCAGTTCTAGCGGCCATTCTGGCGGTTACCGGTCCAGCCGGATGTGTGCTGATCGTCAAGAACTATACCGGGGACCGTCTGAATTTCGGATTGGCAGCAGAACGGGCCCGAAGCCTGGGCTTGAAAGTAGAAGTTGTAATTGTTGGAGACGATATTTCTCTCCCGGATATGCCGCAGCCACGCGGCGTCGCGGGAGCGCTTTTTGTGCACAAGATTGCCGGGGCCCTTGCCCAAAGGGGTGACGACCTTACCAGCGTTGCCGGGGCGGCGCGACGTGTCGCCAGCGGGGTCAAGAGTTTTGGAATGTCTTTGGACACCTGCACCATTCCGGGATCACCGAAGGAAGACCGAATTCCGACAGGCAAGATGGAACTCGGTCTTGGTATTCACGGCGAGCCGGGTGTCGGGCTGGCACATTTTGAGTCCGCACATGCGGCCGTTTCGACGCTCGCAGACCGTTTGGTCGAATTCACGAGCGACGAACCTCATGTGGCCTTAGTGAACAATCTCGGCGGCACATCGTGTCTAGAAATGTCGGTTATTGTTAACGACCTTGTTAAGTCGAAGTTGGCTTCGATAATATCGCACATCATCGGCCCGTCCGCCCTGATGACGTCCCTCAGTATGCATGGTGTTTCAATCTCGCTGTTTCCTGCAACTGACGCGGATATCGAACTGCTTTCCGCTCCTTCGTCACCAGGCGCGTGGCCAGGGATTGCAACCGTCGGCTTGCCGCAACCTGTACCGCTACCAAAGCAATTGGCGCCATTGGAATTTAAGCCATCAACCGATCCCGTTTTGCGCGGCATGTTGTCCAAGTGCTGCAGCACATTGATTGATTCCAAAGAGCATCTGAACGCCTTGGACGCAAAATCTGGCGACGGAGACACGGGTACGACTGTCGCCAAGGCGGCCGAAGTCTTGCATTCTTCTTTGGACCACTTGCCTTTTGCCGATCCAGATCAGCTCTGTTTGTGCATCGCACAGAAGCTTGGAGAATCCATGGGTGGCTCTTCTGGAGTTCTAATGTCCATTTTCTTTTCTGCAACCGCGACCGCCTTGTCGGCAGGCTCGCCGCCGGTGAAAGCGCTGCAGATGGGACTTGGAGACATGATGGAAATAGGTGGCGCAAAACCGGGCGATCGCACGATGGTCGACGCATTGGCACCAGCACTCGAAGCCCTGTCCACCGGAATAGAACACGCTGCAGCTGCGGCGCGATCTGGTGCGAACAAGACCGCAGCAATGAAAAAAGCTGGCGCCGGTCGCGCAGCCTATGTAGGCGCGAAACAACTATTTGGCCATATTGATCCGGGTGCAGAGGCGGTAGCGCGCGTGTTTGATCGCTTGGCACTTTAGATTTCGTAAACACATTATACGGTGGATTGGTTTTGGGGAGCCCGGATATTAAAAGTGAAACGCGTCCATGCCTTATCTTGCAAGTCTGAGAACAGCTTAGTGTTGGGTAGATTAATTTCTAAAGATCAATTGGTGCAAAGGCAGAAAGGCAGCACCCAAATGGGCCGCATCTCCTTGTATGCCACTTTCTATATACATTGGTTCTGGACCGTGGACAATACGATCATGAGCATTGGCTTCATTTATTAGTGCTCGTCTAAGTCCGCTTGGAGCTTCACCACCAAAAAAGATTGCTGTTGGATCCAAAACACCTTTAAGTGCGGCAAGTGATTGACGTAAATATGGGCCTACTTCTTGGACCCAATCTAAAATCACTGGAAGATCCTCGGAAAAGTAGTTGGACAATTCCGAAATATGAGCAACTGCGTGTCCTTGAAGTCGCATACGCTTCAAAAGCTCACCAAGTGCAGGGCGATGAATTGCATCTTTTGGACGGTAGATTGATCCAATTTCACCTGCGTTGCCGTGACCACCTTGAACAGGTTTATTTTGCCAATAAAGGCCGGCACCGTAGCCATAATTAAATGAAAGATATGCAAAGCAACTGTGTTCTGCGGCTCCACCAAGATAAAATTCAGCAGTCGCACAAGACGTCGCATTATTCTCTGTGAAAACTGGTAATTTAAAGCGATCTTGAAACAATGTTGTAAGATCCAAGTTTTGCCAATTTCCTAAAAGCCTTGGGGTTTCAAATTGGTCGGTCGCATCTGTGCGATATCCTTGCATGGCGATGCCAACTCCGATCATCTGACGATTTTTGAGTTCTGCTGCAGTCCAATCTGCAATTTTGGCTTCAAGCATATTCAGTACAAGTTTAGGCTTGTTGGGATGAACATCTAATTCACATTCGATTAGCGGCACGCCTTTTAGATTTAGCAAACATGCCAATACCTTCTCAGTTGTGAACGATAGTCCTAGTGAAACATATGTATCCTGATTAATTTCGACCAATGGGCTAGGCTTTCCGCGACCCTTTATAGTTCCAGGGCGCAAGCGCAGGAAACCTCTGGATTGTAAACTATCAATATGTCGGTGGACTGATTGTTGAGATAACCCCGAATGTGCTGTCACTTCTGATCGTGCGATCGGGCCTAGTTGCCGTGCAATCGATAACAGCTTTCTTTCGCTTGCACTTAAGGGATTTTCGCCGATTTCGTTCATTGTTCTCTCCTGCAATCTTAATAGGCTAAACGGATACGGCACTACAAGCAAATGTTCGAAAAGGAATCTCTTGACTGAAATGAATTTATTATTACTACTAGTGAGTAATAAAGACAGGAAGCCTGATGGTAGCTATCGATATTGAGCATTTAAGTAAAAAATTTGGAGACTTTACTGCTTTATCTGATGTATCTATTGATGTTCAGCCTAAAGAGTTTGTGACGCTTCTAGGTCCATCTGGTTGTGGTAAAACCACTTTACTGAAGTTGATCTCTGGATTTTTAGAACCGACTGATGGTGTCATAAAAATTGGTGGTTTGGACGTAACGCATGTCCCACCTGAAAAACGTGATACTGCTTTGTGTTTTCAGTCGTATGCATTGTTCCCACATTTGACAGTTAAGGAAAACCTCGAATTTGGGCCACGACAAAAGAAGATTTCGAGTAGCGAACGAAAGGCGCGGATTGATGACGTTTCTGAAAAACTTGATCTAACGGCACAGCTTGACAAACTTCCAAATCAACTTTCGGGTGGGCAGCAACAGCGAGTGTCTTTGGGACGTGCCCTTACGATGCGTCCAAGTGTCATTTTATTTGATGAACCCTTGTCTAACCTTGACGCAAAACTTCGCGATCAAGTGCGGATAGAAATTCGCCGTATTCAAAAAGAATATGGTTTAACGGCTATTTATGTTACCCACGATCAAGCCGAAGCGCTTTCAATGTCAGACCGGATCGTAGTTTTAAATGATGGCCGTGTTGAGCAAGTGGATTCACCAGAGCGATTATACTATGCACCCAAGACGCGTTTTGTGGCAGACTTTATTGGTGATGCAAATATTTTTCCTGGCGAAGTAGTGGGTGCAATCTCTAACGGGCTTTGGCAAGTTGAAACAGGCATTGGTTCGTTTTCAGTCACAGCCTTGGAAGCGCCCAAAACAAAAAGTGTTAGCCTATGCTGGAGGCCAGAAAGTGCGATCATTGATACATCTGGAATAAAAGCAAAGGTTGTACATCGAGCATTTCAGGGCCATTTCACAGATCTCATCGTCGAGACGAATGAAACACCTTATCGAGTTCAAACCAAACGCACGGATGCCCAAGAAGGTGATATAATTCAATTTTCAGTATCTCCGGATGAAGTGATTTTGTTGGACAAAGACACATGACTTTGCGGCGCGGACTGTTGATTATTGGTCTTCTTACGCCAGGCTTAGGGCTAATTCTTGCGCTTATAGGCACGGTTGTGTACATCGCGGTGTCACAATCGTTTGGATTTTATAGTCTCAATGGTATTAGTGAATTTTCAACTGAGTTCTGGTCGAAAATGGTGGGGCGCAAAATCTTCAAGCGATCTATCCAGTATTCGATCTATATCGGTGTGTTGAGCGCAATATTCTCTGTTGCTTTAGCCTATCCGCTCGCTATTTGGTTGCGTAAACCATTTGCAGGCTCTAACCTAATCGGTGCAATACTAAAGGCTCCATTACTTGTTCATGGGTTGGTAGCAGCATTCCTGTTCGTCAATGTAATTTCCTACCACGGCATTTTGAACCAGTTCATGCAATGGCTAGGCATTTGGTCTGAGCCGCGCCGATTGCAAAACGATCCAAACGCCTATAGTGTTTTAATCCTACAGACATGGAAGAACATGCCATTTGCCTTATTGTTGCTCACAGGGGCTGTTCAAAGCATTTCTGATGATGTTCTTGATGCTGCTCGTGATCTAGGTGCTGGAAAGTGGGACCGGTTTCGCCGCGTAATTGCTCCACTCACTATCTCGAGCATGCAAGCGGCTATGGTGATCATTTTTATTGGTGCGGTTGCAGATTTTAGCTTCCAAGTCATCGCAGGCCCCACAAATAAGCAATCGCTTTCTCAATTGATGGTAAGTTTCAAAGGTCGCGGTGATTGGCACTCAGCTGCTGTGGTTGGAGTCTCGCTGATGGTGATCGCATTAGTTGGATCAGCAATATTAGCCGCTGTTGCACGCATAATTATGCGGGGACGTATCAAATGACCATAGAGCAGCTGAATAAGATTCTGCTAATTTCGCTTTTGTTGGTTTGCGCAATTTGGCTAATAATTCCTTTTACAATGGCTGTGTTGTGGTCACTGGTTGACCCCTCTGAACCTTGGACCGCAGACAAAGTTTTACCACCAGTAATTTCGCTTTATAGATGGGTCGACATGTGGGAAAATTCGTCTTTGAAAAGCGCGTTAATCGCGTCTTACACACTCGCACCGTCTGCCGCACTTCTATCATTGCTACTGGCAATGCCAACATCCTTTGCGTTGGGTCGACTTGAGTTTCCTGGCCGTGAATTGGCTAAGATGCTTTGTTTGCTACCCTTGGTAGTGCCTGCCTTTATTACAGCGATCTTTTTTACGTCTTTGTTATATCAAGTTGGATTGTCTAGTTGGCGACCTGGTGCCATTCTTTTTGCGCATGCTATTTTGTTTATGCCGTTCGCCATCCGTATTATGACAGTCAGTTTTGAACAAGTTCGCCAAGATCACATCGATGCTGCCCGCAACCTTGGTGCCAGCCATTGGGCACGATTTAAAGTAGCTTATTTACCGGCGCTCAAGCCTGGAATATTCGCTACACTACTGATCGTTTTTATTCAATCGATCGAAGAATTTGCTATAGCTTTTATTGTCGGATCACCTGATATTGTTACAATTCCGACATTACTCTATGCGGCATTAGGTCAAGATTATGTTCGACCCAATGCAGCTGTCCTTTCGCTGATACTTGTAGTTCCAAATGTCATCCTAATGTTGATTTTGGAACGCTTGCTCAGATCTGCGAATCCAACTCTTTCGTCAGGTAAAGGCTGATGAAAGTTCATAAACCAACTGGAGGAATACTTATGTTAAAAACTTTAATTGCATCAACAATGCTGCTGGCCAGTACTGCGACATCATTCGCGGGTGACTTATCTAGCATGAGCTGGGATGACATTGTCACCCAAGCCAAGGAAGAAGGCAAAGTAACTTGGTACGTTTGGTACCTGCGCGATGATTTCCGACGCGCAGTTAAAACTTTTGAAGAAGAATATGGAATCAGCGTTACGATTCCTGAAGGTACAGCTGCTGGGAACTCAGAAAAAATGCTAGCTGAGCGTGACCGTGAAACGGGCGACATTGATGTTCTTGCATGGGGGACTGACGGGTTTCAAACAGTCGAGCTTGCGCCACTGTTTAGTTCACTTTCAATTCTTCCAAAAGATGACGGCCGTGTCGTCAAGCTTGCAGGATTTGACGGTGGTGACCATGTTGTTGCGTTCTGGGGTAACCAAACTGGGATTGCCTATGATCCCGCACATGTGAGCGTTGACAACTTGCCTCAGACGCCTGATGAATTTGCAACGTTCTGGTCTGAAAATCCAGGTAAGTTTGGTTTCAACTATGAAAAAGGTGGCTCGGGCCCGTCATTTTATCAAAACACGCTAAGAGTTGTTGCAGATGTTGATTTCAGTAATGGTGAAGTCACAGATCAACGCCTAGAATCTATTCAACCAGGCATTGATTTCTTTAACAAACATGCTGAAAACTATGTTGTAACAGCCTCAAATGCTGACAGCATTATTCGGGCTAGTGATGGCGAACTTTGGATGGTCCCTGCGTGGGAAGATCACCTTGCAGGTCTTCAAAATCGTGGTGAAGTTCGGAAAGAAATCAAGTTCTATATCCCAGAAATGGGTATGAACGGCGGAGGCAACGGTGTGGCAATTCCACAAAACGCGCCTAATCCAGCAGCAGCGGCTGTGTTCGTAAATTGGCTCACTTCGCCTGAAACACAGTCGATGTTCAACAAGGATTTTGGTACAGCACCGATGAACACTGCAGCGGATGACAGTTTCGCATTGGTTCCCAATGAACAACGCGCATTTCGTCAAGTATGGGGCGCTCAGCCGTTTCGTGGTGAAGTTGAAGCTATGTTTATTGATAATGTAATCCTCGAACGCTAAACGCATTTCATAAAATTTGGCAAGCTGAACAGATGTTTGGCTTGCTACCCTCAGCAATTTCAAGGCAACGTAACAAGCTTATGAATGTTTTTATGAAAATTACTCAATACAATATAACAAAGATTAACTCATACCTGAGGGGAAATAACTTAACTATTGAATGGATGTTATTTTTACCCCAAGGCAATGCCAAATCTTGGCAGTGTGTTGTTAAAAAAGCGCAAAAGGAGATACTGCATGCACATTTTTTTTCATCACTTCTGCGCCTAGTGAAAGTAAAGAAATTTATGGCCAGTTGTGAAATGTTGGTATATCCACAGTGCAAACATACACTAGGAATAAACGCAGTATTACTAAGAATGCAAAGTTTAAAATATATCATTGATAGTGACCAAATCCAATGAAATCTACTGATCAAGAATTGCCTTATGAGCAGCGAAAGGCATATGCCTTGATGAAACTCACAGGCGGACCGCAGCGAGCGCTTCATCCAAAAGCAATTACCGAACCAGGAATGGGCGGCAAATTCACACCCGAAGGGCAGGTGCTCCCATTCCCTGGTAATACATTCTTGTGCCATATTGATCAGAAATCAGAATTCTTTTCTGCTTTGAGCGCAGTTCAAGATGAGTTGCGATGTCATCCATTTTCAGGCCACTTCACATTTTTACCTAAACCAACATTTCATATGACTATTTTTTGCGGGGTAAGTGGTTCTCCACTTGGCTCTGACGGTTGGCCGAAAGATATACCATCAAATGCTTCCTTAAATCAGATTACAGACGCCTTTGATGAAATGCTCACTGAGAGTACTTTAAAAAAAAGCTTTAACATTTTACCCGATAATCTGTTCTCGCCAACCAGTGTATCAATGCGAGGTGCAACCAATGAAGATGAGATTAAGTTACGAAAAATTCGTGCAGAACTTGAAAAAATAACTGGTTTATATCGCAGAGATTTAGACAGCTATGAATTCCATGTTTCAATGGCCTATACCGTGAAGTGGTTAAATGAAAAAATGGCTACTAAAATGGTGGAAGAATGTAATTCGCTATTTAATAAATACCTTGCACAGTGTGATCCAATTCATTTTGATCTTGTTGAATTCTGTTCATTCGAAAATATGCATAAGTTTAGCTCTGTTAGAAAATATTATGAAAAAGTCTGACTAACTTGATTGCTTATTTTTTTACCCGCAAATATTAGTGTGGCTGATGCCTTATTTTGCATGTCTGACGACACCGCCATATAACTACTTAACTAACTGTAATTATTATATAAAATATTGTAATAATATTTCACCCGCCATACTACCCTCCAAAAAAAGCTGTATATAATTAATTTTGATGATTATGAGTATTTTTGGTGATTACCACAATTCCCTGTTTACCACTTACATATAGTTCAAGTGCATCGCGTACAGATACATACATACAAAAAATAGGTGGAAAATAATCACTGACTGTTTTTTCTAATTTTCTGTGCTGAAGCGTTACCTGAGTAAGTGGGCCATCTTTGCTTCTACTTGGAAAAACAAATATATTTTTTAAAGAATGTGTAATAAAATTAGGCTTTATATATTTAGTATTAATTGCTCTGAATTTTATTTTTTTGGAATACAGAACAAGCCAAAACATGTGGTGGGCAAATATAATTATATTTTCAGACCATAGTAAGCTTGCTTTTTCAATTACAGCTTTGATGATAATCACATTAATTTATGGGTTCTATTTGTGGGTTAAGGCATTATTGAAATTTGTGGTTTGGGGTGAAGATCTGCTTTTATTAAGGTTTTTATACTTGGCATATTTATTACTGACACCGATAATTATCACAATTTTTGTATCAGAATTATTTAGTATGTTTTTAACCAACCCATATGCTCAATCAAAGCCTTAGAAAATGTCATGACAGCTTCATGATGCAAGATATGTAAGATAAAAAAAATCTTTCAAGCGTCTATTTTGTGCGTTGAAAAAGTTTTATATCCCTATAACTTATTCTTACATGAAGTAATTAACTTCACTCTCAAAAGTAGTGAACTGGAAAGGTATATTAAATGCGTTTAACAAAGAGTAAATTTGTTACAGCACTCACTTGCCCTACTAAACTTTTCTATATGGCACATGCTGAATACGCCAATCAGTCTGTTGATGATACTTTCCTAGCAGCTTTAGCTGAAGGTGGTTTTCAAGTTGGAGAATTAGCCAAACAATATTTTCCTGGAGGCATTAACATTGAATCTCTAGACACAATGAAAGCATTGGATGAAACAAATGAACTGCTTAAAAATGAAAATGTAACAATCTTTGAAGCTGCAATAAAATATGAAAATTGTTTTATAAGGGTCGATGTTTTAGAAAAAAAGGGAAACTTGATCAAAATTCATGAGGTTAAAGCAAAGTCATTTAACGGCAATGAAGCTGCAAATTTCTTAAAGAAAGATGGCACACCTAATTCTATCTGGAAAAAATACCTATACGATGTAGCTTTCCAAAAATGGGTTTGTTCTCGTGCGTTTTCAAAGAGCATGATCTCTGCCAATTTGATGCTTGCTGATAAATCAAAAAAAATTGCAGCAGCAGGTTTGAACCAAAAATTTAGAGTTATAGGAGTAAATGGACGAAAAGAAGTCAAAGTAGAAGGTGATATTCAAAAAGAGCATTTAAGCCCAGAAATTTTAACCTCTGTAAATGTAGATAATATTTGTGCAGGCATTTTTGCTGCAACTGACCATGGATTGGGAGTTGATGAAACTTTTGATCAAATGGTTATGAGACTATCATTCGCTTGTGAGATGGGGCAAATAATACAACCTCAACTTGCTACGCATTGTGGCCAATGTGAATTTGTATGCTCAAGCAATGATAAAATAATTAAAAAGAAAGATGGGCGTTCGGAATGTTTCAAACGAATACTTGACGTTGATTCAACAGTTTTTGATAATCCTACTATTTTCGACCTATGGAATTTTAGAGGAAAACAAAAATTCATTGATGAAGGAAGAATAAGCTTAAGCGATCTTGATGAAGATGACATAAATATTTCATCAAGTACTTATGGTATGTCAAATTCAGAAAGACAGTGGCTTCAAGTGCAGAAAGCTAAAGATAATGATGACACTGAATATTTAGATCAAATTGGGCTTAAAGCAGAGATGAGCAGTTGGGTATACCCACTGCATTTCATTGATTTTGAAACAACTATGGTTGCAATTCCATTTGGAGCAAATCGAGCGCCATATGAAGGGATTGCATTCCAATTTTCGCATCATACAGTAGATAAAGATGGTACTGTCAAGCATGCAGGAGAATTCCTAAATGTAGAGCCTGGACATTTTCCAAATTATGATTTTGTGAGAGCTCTTAAAGATGAATTATCTCAGGATGATGGGTCTATATTTCGTTACTCAAACCATGAAAATACTTACTTAAATCTTATAATTGAGCAGCTTCAAACAGATTCTGAACCTCCGCAAGATAGAGACAATTTAATACAATTTATTAAAACTATAACTCAGTCATCCAAGAAATCTGATGATTTCTGGATTGGCAAAAGAACAATGATAGATCTACTAGAAGTAGTTAAAAAATTCTACTTTGACCCTCGTACGAATGGTTCAAATTCAATTAAGTATATTTTGCCAAGTATTTTGAATCGCTCAGAGTTTTTAAAATCAAAATACAGCAAACCTATTTATGGTACTTCCCATGGCATAAAAAGTAAGAATTTTAATTCTTGGACTTGGATACAAAATTCTTTGGATGGGTCTGTTGCTGACCCTTACACTTTATTGCCAAAACTTTTTGAAAATGATGATGAGCAACAGGTTATATTGCTCTCACAGGATGATGAATTAAAGAATGGTGGCGCTGCATTGATGG
>Ga0206127_1002800_pt1 | contig 16808 bp, 21 predicted proteins | sample Helgoland_Spring_6_FD_148646 | JGI IMG/M metagenome (GOLD analysis project Ga0206127, IMG submission 148646) | Pelagic subsurface seawater microbial communities from Kabeltonne, Helgoland, North Sea - Helgoland_Spring_Bloom_20160419_1 | ecosystem: Environmental > Aquatic > Marine > Epipelagic ...
TTTCGTTGCGATCGTCGTCATAACGCATCTCGTCAAACAGGTTCACGCCTAGGCCTGAACGCTTGATGGTTTTCAAGAATTGCTTTGGGATGATCATATCCGTGTCGATGTTGATCAATGGCATTGGGGCTGCAATGCCGGTGAGTGTGTTGAACTTTTCCATTACATCATCTCCCTAACGTCGGTTAGTTTGCCAGTGATTGCTGCAGCAGCTGCCATGCCCGGAGACATAAGGTGCGTACGACCGCCGCGGCCCTGACGGCCTTCAAAGTTACGGTTAGAGGTTGCTGCGCAACGCTCGCCCGGTGCCAATTGATCTGGGTTCATTGCAAGACACATGGAACAACCCGCAAGGCGCCATTCGAAGCCAGCGTCTTTGAAGATGTCAGCAAGACCTTCTTCTTCAGCTTGTGCACGTACAATGCCAGAACCAGGAACGATCATCGCGCGGATACCGTCTTTGACTTTCTTACCTTTGAGGATTTCCGCAGCGGCGCGTAAATCTTCGATACGGCCGTTTGTGCAGGAACCGATAAATACAGTATCGATTTCAACTTCAGACAAAGGTTGGCCAGCTTGTAGGCCCATGTAGTCCAAAGCACGTTGTGCCGCTTCAACTTTACCACCGGTAAAGCTGTCAGCAGAGGGGACCAATGACGTGATTGGCAGAACATCCTCTGGCGAAGTACCCCAAGTGACCAATGGCGCGATGTCTTCGGCTTTGATCACAAGGATTTCGTCCCAATGTGCATCTTCGTCAGAGAATAGTGTTTTCCACCATGTCAACGCAGCTTCCCACTGTGCGCCCTTAGGCGCGTGTGGGCGGCCCATGCAGTATTCAAATGTCTTCTCGTCAGGCGCGATTAGGCCAGCGCGTGCGCCGCCTTCAATCGCCATGTTGCAGACAGTCATACGACCTTCCATGGACAGTTCACGGATCGCTGCGCCACAATACTCGATGACATAGCCAGTACCGCCAGCGGTTCCAGTTTTGCCAATCACAGCCATGGTAATATCTTTTGCGGTCACACCATGGGCAAGCTTGCCGGTGATTTCGACTTTCATGTTCTTGGATTTCTTTTGGATCAACGTTTGTGTCGCCAGAACATGCTCAACCTCAGATGTGCCGATACCGTGTGCCAATGAACCAAATGCACCATGGGTCGCTGTGTGGCTGTCACCACAAACAACAGTCATGCCCGGAAGGGTCCAGCCCTGCTCTGGGCCAACGATGTGCACGATGCCTTGGCGAACATCAGACACTGGATAGTAGTGAATGCCGAATTCTTTGGCGTTCGTGTCCAAAGCGTTCACTTGGATGCGGCTGTCTTCGGTCATCGTTGTCGCGTCTGCACGGTCCAAAGTTGTTGGAACATTGTGATCTGGAACAGCGATTGTTTTCTCAGGCGCACGAACTTTGCGACCTGACATGCGCAGACCTTCAAAGGCTTGTGGGCTGGTTACTTCGTGCACCAAGTGACGGTCGATATACAGCAAGCAAGTGCCGTCATTAGCCTCGTGTGCAAGGTGTGCATCCCAGATTTTATCGTATAGCGTTTTGGGGGACATATGGTCCTCTCCCTTTGGTTGGTTGAATTTTTAGGCGTATTGGGTGTGCGCGGGTTTACAGTCGTGCCAACACGGTATGGGTCGCCCCAAAGAACCGTTCACCCAATCGGGTGCGGTCGCATATGTCAAAAAGCCCAATGCTTATTAGCCATGTCATGAGTGTCAGTTACAGGGCTTGCCTATGTCTCGCAAGGGCGTGCAAAGATCTATGGATATTGCGTGTTGAGATGGTGCATGCAAAGATTGAGCATGGAAACAGAAAACCAGCTGCAAATGGCGATTTATCAAGAACTTGGAGTTTTGCTGACTGGTGCAATGCGCTTTGTCGAAAGCTTGATGATGCCGGGGTGGCGACTGTATCAAGTTCTAATTATTCTTGCTCTAATCGTCATTTCCTATGGAATGCATCACCTTTCTGGGCGCTGGTTGCAGGCGTGGGTTCGTTCGCGCGATGGCTGGAAGACATGGCAACTGCGGATAATTGTCCCAATACGCCAGCGCCTTGGGCTGGTGTGGTTTTCCGCGCTGGTCTGGGTCATTTGGGGCGTTATGCAAAGCGCCACATGGCCGTCACGTTCCTATCTCATTGGGTTGGCGGCCACGCTTGCGACCGCATGGCTGCTGATTGCATTCGTATCTCGCTTTGTGCGCAACCGACCACTGCGGATCATTGTCCGCTGGGGCCTGTGGATCTTTGCCACTCTTTATTACCTGAATGTGCACGAAACTGTGGGCGAATTCCTTGATGACCTTGCATTTGAGTTTGGTGATTTTCGCATTTCGATCATGACGATTATCTCTGCTCTGGTGGTGATTGGTGTTCTTCTGACCTTGGCGCGCATTGGGTCCACGACGACGGCAGCAACAATTCGACGTAACGAAGACATCAGCCCGTCCATGCAGGTTCTTGCTGTTAAGGCTGTGCAAATCATACTGTACGGGTTTGCGTTCTTTATCGGGATCAACACAGTTGGGATCGATCTGTCTGGTCTTGCGATCCTGACGGGTGCCATTGGTGTTGGCCTTGGTTTTGGTTTGCAAAAGGTGATCTCGAACCTGGTTTCTGGTGTCATCATCCTGCTTGACAAGTCGATCAAGCCGGGTGACGTGATTTCACTGGGCGAGACGTTTGGCTGGATACAAACCCTAGGCGCACGTTATGCGTCAGTGGTCACGCGGGACGGTAAGGAATACTTAATTCCGAATGAGGACCTGATCACAAACCAAGTGGTAAACTGGTCGCATTCCAATGATTATGTGCGGCTCGATATCTTCTTTGGCACAGCCTACAGCGATGACCCGCACGAGGTCCGCGAATTGGCGATCGAGGCAGCGACGACTGTTGAACGTGTTTTAGATTACCCAAAGCGGCCCGTTTGTCACATCGTTGGGTTTGGTGACAGTTCCGTGGACTATATCCTGCGGTTCTGGATCAAAGACCCGACCGGTGGCCTCACAAATATTCGTGGTGGGGTTTATCTAGCGCTTTGGGATGCGTTCAAAGCCAATAATATCTCTATTCCATTCCCTCAACGTGAGGTGCGGATACTAGAGGAAAGCGGCGATTGATCGTTAACCGCAAAGTTGTACTGCGGCATGATTGCCAAAAGCTTGAACTGTTGTTGAATTGTCAGGTAAGTATCGGTAGACGACGACTTCCCAGCGCCGTAGGTCTATGGTGCGATTCTAGGAGGACCATGTCCTGTCAATCCAACCAGACGTGGCCGGCGCCACGCAAGACGGAGCACCGCTAATGGCATCTGCTGACTCTAAAGCGACAAGCGACACGCTGTTGGCCGCCGTCCTTTCATCCCTTGATGATGACAAAGCTGAAGACGTTGTGCAGATCGATCTGCGCGGTAAAACGGCTATTGGCGACCACATGGTGGTTTGCTCGGGTCGTTCCTCGCGTCAAGTTTCTGCAATCTCTGAAAAGCTAGTTGAGCGTTTGAAGACTGATTTCGGTCACTTCTCACGTATCGAAGGCAAGAACACAGGCGACTGGGTTTTGGTTGATACGGGTGATATCATCGTTCACGTCTTCCGTCCTGAAGTGCGTGAGTTCTATCAATTAGAAAAAATGTGGCAGTTGTCACCTGCTGACATCGAGTCAGAACAGTCCACCTGATTGCGCATTTAGATGCGTGTCCTTATTTGCGCTGTGGGCCGGCTACGGGCTGGCCCCGAAGCGGACCTAATTTCAAATTACATCACACGATTTGACCGCACTGGGCGGGCGCTGGGCTTTGGCCCAATTAAAGTCGTTGAGGTCGAAGATCGCAAAAATGCAGGAATGGGTGCAGAAGCTGAATTGCTGCGCCGTGCTTTACCCAAGGGCTGCGTGATTTGCTGTCTTGATGAACGGGGCAAGGTCGAAACCTCGCCCGCGTTTGCTAAACGTTTGGGCAAATGGCGTGATGCAGGGCGCGGCGATGTCGCGTTTGTCATTGGCGGTGCGGATGGCATCGATCCATCCTTGCGCGCAGATGCCGATCACTTGCTGTCATTTGGTGCAATGGTGTGGCCGCACATGATGGTGCGTGTGATGCTGAGCGAACAATTGTACCGCGCAGCATCTATTCTTGCAGGCTCCCCTTATCACAGGGTTTGAGCCGGTCGTGCTGCTTTCAGGTGATCATCAAGACCAAGTTGAGAGTCGCCGTTGCCGCAATCCCGCACAGTGTTGCTATCATCCCAAGTTTGCGCAGTTTCATATTCTTTTCGGTGAAGGCAAAAGCATATCCATGTGCCAAACGCCCTGCAAAAAATCCAGCAGCCAAGATTGAAACGATGATTGCATTACCGCCTTGTAGCTCTGCCAAGGCGATCATGATTACAAATATAGGTGCGTACTCTACAAGGTTTCCTTGAGCACGCACACGTCTTTGCATCATGTCATCCCCACCATCTCCTAATGAGAGACTGAGGGAGCGGCGTCCCTTTATCACGGTCCAACTGAGTACCAAAAGCCAAATGGCCAGCGCACTGGAGAGTAATGTTGTGATCGGAAGTGAGATCGTATCCATGTCCAAATAGCTCTGTAAGGTTTCAAATTACGATGGTGGGTCAATTAAAATCAGGCGGGATTTAGAGGCAAATTCGCGGCGATATAAAACGCCGATGGTAAACAGAGTGGCCACAATCAGCGGAATCGCACCCGTAATCCATGCGGCAGTTGCTAGTGCGAAATACAAGCTGCGCAGGCCACGGTTAAAACCACGTGCAGCGGTTATCCCGATCTCAGCGGCTTGACGTGCGCGTGGTAAGCAAAGTGGATCAGTTGTGTCGTTCGGCGTCGCTGCAACTAAAACGGCAGTGTACCCAAACAGGCGGTTGGACCACACGAATTTAAGGAACGCATTGGTCAGGAATAGCGCGATTGCCATCAGCTTGACCTCCCAAACAAATGTGGGATCTTGGCCCAAGGTTAGCTCATTGGCAAATCCACTCAGTTCCTCACCATTGCCAACCAACGCCAGTGTGCCGCCAATTGCTAACATCGATGTCGACGCAAAGAATGCAGTGCCTTGGCGTAAGCTGCTGATAATTTGTGCATCAAAAATACGCGGCTGTCGGGTGGTCATCTGGACCATCCATTCACGGCGGTATTGTCCCATCAACATCGACACGGTGGGTCTTTGTGCGGGTGGGTTTTCAATGACCCAACCAGCGATGGCCCAGCTGATGATAACAAAAGCGAGGGCGGCAAAATCAAGTGATGAAAAAAGTGTAAAACGATCTGTCCATGTCATGCTTGAACGTTAGCTGGTGTCGAAGAAACTTGCCATACTGATAAATTGGTAATATTACTTTACCAAATCAGCCACGCTAAGGATTCTGCTATGGAAATGCCTGTCCCTTCACAATCAGTTCTCGCGCGCAAATCTCGTGTGGTCGAACGACTTCAAGGTGTGTTGCCCATGGATGCTGTGATCCACGACGAAATGGAAACGCGTGCATATGAATGTGACGCGCTGACGGCCTATCGTTGTCCACCTATGGCGGCAGTGTTGCCCACCACAACCAAAGAGGTCTCTGACGTCTTGCGCATTTGCTTTGAGGAAGGCGTGCCTGTTGTGCCGCGCGGCTCTGGTACATCGCTCGCTGGTGGCGCGTTGCCGACTGCGGATTGTGTGATCTTGGGCGTGGCCCGGATGAGCGACGTGATCGAAACAAACTATCCAGATCGCTATATTCGGGTCCAAACGGGCCGCACCAATCTAAGCGTCACAGGCGCGGTTGAAGAAGACGGGTTCTTCTATGCGCCCGATCCCAGCAGCCAATTGGCCTGTGCGATTGCGGGTAATATCGCGATGAACTCAGGTGGGGCGCACTGTCTTAAGTACGGCGTGACGACGAATAACCTGATGGGTGTCACGATGGTCTTGATGACGGGTGAAATCGTCAAAATTGGCGGTGCTCATCTGGATGCTGGCAATCTGGATCTGCTGGGCCTGATCTGTGGGTCTGAAGGACAGCTTGGCGTCGTGACCGAAGCAACATTGCGGATCTTGCACAAGCCAGAGGGCGCGCGCCCCGTATTGGTGGGGTTCGACGACAATGAGATCGCAGGCGCATGCGTGTCTGACATCATCAAGGCAGGCGTTCTACCTGTTGCGATCGAATTCATGGACGCGCTGTGCATCAAAACCTGTGAAGAATTTGCTCAAGCGGGATATCCAGATTGTCAGGCTTTGCTGATCATTGAGGTTGAGGGATCAGAGGTCGAAATCGACGACCAGTTGGCGCGCATTGTAAAAATTGCGAACCGGCACAATCCAGTTGAAGTACGTGAAAGCAAATCAGCCGAAGAAAGTGCTGCGATTTGGTTAGGCCGCAAAAGCGCCTTTGGCGCGATGGGTCAAATCAGCGATTACATGTGTCTTGACGGGACGATCCCCGTTTCTGAATTACCTATGGTGTTGCGCCGTATCGGTGAATTGTCCGATCAGTTTGGCCTGCCTGTGGGCAACGTCTTCCACGCGGGTGACGGCAACATGCACCCATTGATTTTATTCGATGCGAACAAGCCCGGTGATCTGGAACTGTGTGAAAAGATGGGTGCCGAAATCCTCAAACTTTGTGTAGATGCAGGTGGGTGTTTGACGGGCGAACATGGCGTTGGGATCGAGAAACGGGATTTGATGACTTATCAATATGCCCCCGCAGATCTTGAAGCGCAGTTGGCCGTCAAAGACGTGTTTGATCCACATTGGTTGTTGAACGCGGCCAAGGTGTTCCCGCTGGCTGTCTCAAACGATCGCCGCGCCGAACAAATCGCTGCTGAATAACAACGTCTCTCAAAATAAATCGATGGAACATTGATGATGACCCCGACAAGTGAACAAGAACTGTCCGAATGCGTGTCCCAAGCCAAAGGCCCAATAGCGATAAAAGGTGGCGGAACACGCGGTGTTGGCGTTGATGGTGATGTGCTGAATACAGGCGATCTGACGGGGATTGATCTGTATGAACCGGGCGCATTGACGGTTGTGGTTAAGGCGGGAACGGCGCTGTCTGAAATCGAAACCACATTGGCGGGTGAACGTCAGCGTTTGGCGTTTGAGCCTATGGATTACCGAGTTCTGTTGGGTCTAAGCGGCGAACCGACAATCGGTGGTATCGTTGCGGGTAATATCAGTGGCCCACGTCGTATCCAAGTGGGTGCCGCGCGTGATTTTACCTTGGGCGTTCGGTTTGTAGACGGGCAGGGTACCATCGTGCAAAACGGTGGGCGCGTGATGAAGAACGTGACCGGTTATGATTTGGTCAAACTGATGTCGGGCAGTTGGGGAACTCTGGGGGTTCTAAGTGAAGTGTCCCTAAAGGTGCTGCCGATGCCCGAAGCCGAAGCCACATTGTGCGTGTACGGATTGGAAATGAATGATGCGGTTGGGGCGATGGCTGCAGCACTTGGGTCTCCATTCGATGTCAGTGGTGCTGCGCATCTGCCAAATGATGACACAGGCGTAACGATGATTCGCGTAGAGGGGTTCACAGATTCTGTCAGCTATCGCACCGCGCAATTGCGTGAAGCACTGGCAAAGTTTGGCGGCGAGATCTCGGTAATAGAAAACTCCAATGATGCATGGGCTGCCGTGCGTGATGTTGAAAACTTCCATGGCAAAGATGGGGATATTTGGCGCATTTCGGTAAAACCCTCAGATGGTCCAGCCGTTGTCGCAGCAATTGATCTGCTGGAGGCCCAATTTGATTGGGCAGGCGGATTGGTCTGGGTGCGTACTGAAGAAGGAACCGATGTGCGCGCCAAATTGTCAGGCATCTCGGGCCATGCCACCTTGGTGCGCGGGAAAGGGCAACCACGTTTTCAACCAGAAACCTCAGGCGTTGCCGCATTGTCCGCAGGAATGCGTCAGAGATTTGATCCGCGGGGCATTTTGAACGCAGGATTGATGACCGCGTAATGACACCTTTGGTGATCATATTTTTGGCGGTGTTCGTCGTGGGGCCATTGACCTTTCTGCTGCTTTTGCGGCTGGCTCCATCAAAACGTCGACCCATTGGATTGGTTAGTTTGGTCGTTGGCTCGACAGGAATGAGCGCCTCTTTGCGTTACCTGTCAGGTGGGTGGGGGCAGGACGTCTTTTACACCTTGGCAGGGATTGGATTCATTTGGGTGGCGTGGATCGCGGTGATTGTTTTCTTGGCAACAACGGTTCCGTGGTTTGGGCTGGCTTCAGCCCGGATGATGACTTTTTAAGGATTTCGACAGATGCAAACGATGTTTACACCAGAGCAACTTAAGGATCCTGCGATTGAGCGGTCCAACCAGATTTTGCGCAATTGCGTTCACTGCGGATTTTGTACCGCCACTTGCCCGACCTATCAGATACTGGGTGATGAATTGGACAGCCCGCGTGGCCGCATTTATCTGATCAAGGATATGCTTGAGAACGAGCGTGTGCCTGACGAAAAGACAGTAAAGCACATTGATCGTTGCCTAAGTTGCCTGGCCTGTATGTCGACCTGTCCGTCTGGCGTGCACTACATGCACCTTGTCGATCATGCGCGTGACTATATTGAACAGAAATATAAACGCCCGATGTCTGATCGCCTTTTGCGTTGGGTCCTGTCACGTATTTTGCCCTATCCAATGCGGTTCCGGATTGCGCTACTTGCTGCTAAAATTGGCCGCCCGTTTGCACGCTTTGTGCCAGATGCGCGGTTAAGTGCGATGCTGGAAATGGCCCCGAAAATTATCCCGCCTGTTAGCCGCAATGACGATCCGCAAACCTTTGCGCCCAAAGTGGCAAGTAAGAAACGGGTCGCTCTGATGACGGGCTGTGCACAAAAGGCGCTGAACACAGATATCAATGATGCGACCATACGGTTGCTGACACGTCTTGGCTGTGAAGTCGTCGTGGCTGAGGGTGCAGGGTGCTGTGGGGCCTTAACCCACCACATGGGCAAGACGGCAGAAAGCCACGGAGCAGCGAGCAAGAATATTCGCGCATGGGCCGCTGAAATGGATCGCGACGGATTGGACGCGATTGTGATCAACACATCAGGTTGTGGCACTACGGTCAAAGATTACGGTCACATGTTCCGCAATGATCCATTGGCAGCCGACGCAGCGCGCGTGGCAGCAATTGCTAAGGATGTGAGTGAGGTTCTAATGGACCTCGATTTGCCAGACGGAGCAGAACAACAGCTGACTATCGCCTATCATGCAGCATGTTCGTTGCAGCATGGCCAACAGATCAAAACCTTTCCCAAGGATCTGTTGAAGAGGGCGGGGTTTAAAGTGGTTGAACCTAGCGACCCGCACCTGTGTTGTGGCTCTGCAGGGACTTATAATTTGATGCAGCCTGAAATTTCTAAGCAATTGCGGGATCATAAAGTCCGTACCCTTGAGGCGAAAAATCCTGATATTATTTCTGCAGGTAACATCGGTTGCATGATGCAAATTGGGTCAGCCAGTGGCATTCCGATCGTGCACACAGTCGAGCTGTTGGATTGGGCAACAGGTGGGCCACGTCCGCCAGCATTGGATCGTTCTGAGGCCGCAGAGCCACAGGTTCCAATTTTACGCTGAATCTGTTTAAATGCCCTAATTTTGCCGCAACTGACCGATATCCGGTTAGGGTAACTGTTAGGATCGTTGCTGTGCGTCGTTGGATGTCTTTATCAATTATGGCCTTGGTTGTGGCCTCTGCCACTTTTGCGCAGGATGCACGGCTACGTCGTTTAAACACGGGGGATGATGGTCATGCGTGGCAAGCTGTGGGGCGTTTGGATATTGGTGGGACCGGATTTTGCACGGGTGCATTGATTGCTCCGAACCTGGTTTTGACAGCCGCGCACTGCCTGTATGATAAGTCGACGAACGAACGTATTGATCACAAAACCGTTGAATTTCTGGCTGGTTGGCGCAACGGTCGCGCGTCGGCCTACCGCGGTATTCGCCGTGCCGTTGTGCATCCAGACTATGAATTCAGCGGGGATGTTTCGTCCAAACGGGTGTACTATGACTTAGCATTACTTGAGCTGGACCAGCCCATTCGCAACGATGCTGTAAAACCGTTTGGCACTGCCGCACGTCCGCGTAAAGGTGATCAAGTTGGCGTTGTCAGTTATGCAAAAGACCGTGCGGAAGCCCCCTTACTTCAAGAGGTCTGTGTTGTTTTGGCTCGCCAGGAAGGTATTCTTATAACGTCTTGTTCGGTTGATTTTGGATCATCAGGCGCACCTATTTTCACTTTTAAAGAGGGGAATGCGCATATCGTTTCTGTGGTTTCAGCCAAGGCTGAGGTGGACGGTGAAAAGGTTTCATTGGGCACAGCTCTTGGTGCGCCACTTGCACGATTGCGTGCGGAATTGGTGGCCCAGAAAGACGGCGAAAAAGGTCTAGTAAATGGGGTGCGTCGCGATATAGGCGCGAAATTTGTCAAGCCATGAAGAAATTTTGATTGCATATTTTCTTTGTCTAAGCGCCGATTTTGCACAGGCAGACAGTACCAATCTAAAGAAATTAGACCGCCAAAATAAGGCGCATGGTTGGCAAGCTGTTGGTCGTCTCGACATCGCCAATAGTGGGTTTTGTTCGGGCAGATTGATCGCCCCAGATTTGGTTTTGGTCACAGGGCACTGCGTTTATAATCGCACCACAGGCGTGGCCTATACGCCCAAGGACTTCGTTTTCCGTGCAGGTTTGCGCGAAGGCAAATCGGCTGCAGAGCGCCGTATTGTCGGCGTGGCTTCCCACGACGGTTACGCACCGATGGGGCCGCTTTCAGCGAAGAACGTCAGCCATGATGTAGCGTTATTAAAGCTGAGCAGCCCGATCCCGTTTTCCGAAATGGATCCCTTCGCGCTACATACGGATGTGATTAAAAATCGACCTGTCAGCGTGATGTCCTGTGAGCGCACCGATGCGCTATCTCGACAGCGTGAATGCCAGATGATGGATCGCCAAGACAACGTGCTGATCTTTGACTGTGACGTGACCTATGGTTCCTCAGGCGTGCCTGTGCTTTCCCACCTCAATGGCCGGGGCGCGTGGTCTCTGTTGTCTCTGGGATGACCACGATGAACGGTAAGAAGGTTGCCCTTGGGATATATCTGATGCCATTAATTCCGGATCAAAAATCGGACCTTCGTTCGACGTCATACACCGCCTCTGTCACGGCGTCGCCAAAAGTGCGTCGCATAGGTGTTGGCAAGACGCGCAATGATACGGGTGCGAAATTTATCAAACTCAGTGGGTCTTGAACCCACAAAATTCTTCCCCACATTGACCTTATCGGAACGCCTAATATTGGGTTTTGATATTAAGCTGGGCTCGTCCGCTACAGGAGGGTCCGACATGAAATCGCTCATCTGTGAGGATATTAAACTATGCGTACTTTTGATTTTGCACCGCTACACCGCGCCACTGTTGGCTTTGACCAAATCGCTGATATGATGGATCGCGTGCTGACGAACGATGCACCCCAAAACAGTTACCCACCCTATAACATCGAAAAAACGGATGACGATGCCTATCGCATATCTATCGCGGTGGCTGGGTTCTCAGAGCCGGATTTGAATGTTGAAGTGCGGGAAAATTCCCTGATCGTTACGGCCAAAAAAGCTGACGAAAATGAGGATAAGAAATACCTCCATCGTGGTATTGCCACACGTGCGTTTGAACGGCGGTTCCATTTGGCCGATCATGTTCGGGTCATGGGGGCCAGCCACGCCGATGGAATGCTGCATATCGACCTGACGCGTGAAGTGCCGGAAGCGCTGAAACCACGGCGCATTCAGATCGCCAGCCAGAACGTGATTGCAACGGATGTGGCCGACACCAAAACCGTCAACTGATCAAACGAAAGGCCCGCTGTAACCAGTGGGCCTTTTTACGTTTTGCCGTTGGGAAATACGTTACACTGACATGCAGATGTATTTCATTTCCATGAATTCTTCGATGCCGTGATGGCTGCCTTCACGGCCTAAACCAGATTGTTTGATCCCACCAAATGGCGCAACTTCGGTTGAGATGATGCCAGTGTTCACACCGACAATCCCGTATTCCAATTCTTCGGCTACCTTGTAAACGCGGCTTAGATCAGAAGCGTAGAAATATGCGGCCAGACCAAAAATCGTGTCGTTGGCCATCGCGATGACATCATCCACATCGTCGAATTTGAACAACGGCGCGAGAGGCCCGAATGTCTCTTCTTGGGCGACTTTCATGTCTTTGGTAACGCCAGTCACAACAGTTGGCTGATAGAAGCTTCCGCCGTATTCATGGGCTGCACCACCGGTCAAAACGGCACCGCCGTTGGCAAGGATATCATCAAGGTGTTCTTGCACCTTTGTCACCGCATTTTGAGTTATCATCGGGCCAGTCGTGACGGCCGCGTCAAAGCCATCACCAACGTTCAAGGCTTCAACCGAGACCTTCAGTTTCGCAGCGAATGCGTCGTAAACGCCGGACTGAACATAGATGCGGTTTGCACAAACGCAAGTCTGACCAGCGTTGCGGAATTTGCACATCATTGCGCCCTCAACCGCTGCGTCTAGGTCAGCGTCGTCGAATACGATGAAAGGTGCGTTACCGCCCAATTCCATTGAGCATTTCATCACCTGTTGTGAGGCTTGAGCCAAAAGGATGCGGCCGACTCCAGTAGACCCTGTAAAGGTCAATTTACGTACAATTGGGTTTTCGCAAAACTCTTGTCCCGTGCTTGGCGCATCAGATGTTGTGACCACTTGGAACACACCGGAAGGTATGCCAGCACGCTCTGCAAGCACCGCAATCGCAGTGGCAGATAATGGTGTTAACTCGGCAGGGCGCGCAATGAATGCGCAACCTGCGGCAAGTGCTGGGGCGGCCTTGCGGGTGATCATTGCATTCGGAAAATTCCACGGTGTTATGGATGCAGCAACGCCTATGGGTTGCTTCAAAACGGTTATGCGTTTGTCACGCTGGTGACCCGGAATGGTTTCGCCATAAATACGTTTTGCTTCTTCGGCAAAAAACTCAATAAACGATGCGCCGTATGCGATTTCGCCTTTGGCCTCTCCCAATGGTTTGCCCATTTCTGCAGTCAGGATAATGCCAAGGTCGTCTTGGTTTTCTATCATCAGATTGAACCACCTGCGCATAACCGCGCTGCGTTCTTTAGCAGACCATTTGGCCCATTCCTTTTGCGCAACGTCTGCTTTGGCAATGGCAACTCCAACTTGTTCGCGGCTTAAATCTGCAACTTGGGCAACCACATCGCCACGGGCTGGATTTGTCACGTCAAACGTGCCTTTGTCTCCGCCAATCCATTCACCGCCCACATAAGCGCGGGTCTCAAGCAGCGTAGGATCGCTTAGCATCGTCTTCAGGTTCGTTGTCGTTTCCAGCATTTCATGTTCTCCAGAGATTGCGTGAACAGGGAAAGCAACTAATGTGATACTTGTCCAGACGAATTGATGAGGGTGCTATGACTGATCTGAGTGACGCATACGCGAACGGTGCCTACATCGACGGGGCTGCACTGTACCCACCACGCTGGGATGCCGCGTCAAAAGCACTTCGAGAGGCGCTAGGAGACCGCGCCAAACTGGGCGTTCTTTATGGCCCCTCACAACGTCAAGCATATGATTTTTTCCAACCGGAGCAGACTTCTAAGGGAACGCTGATCTTTGTGCATGGTGGCTATTGGCGGATGTTTGATCGCGACTGTTGGTCGTTCCTTGCCGAGGGCGCGCTGGCGCGGGGGTGGGCGGTGGCGATGCCATCATATGATTTGTGTCCACAAGTTGGGATCGCAATGATCACCCAACAAATTGCGCAGGCGGTTCAGCATATTGCCGGATGCACAGAGGGGCCGATCAGTTTAGTGGGGCATTCCGCTGGTGGGCATCTGGTGGCGCGGATGGTTGCACCGGGAATGTTGCCTGCGGCAGTGATGGACCGGTTGCAGCATGTGGTGCCCATTTCTCCCCTCAGTAATTTGGAGCCGCTGTGTCAAACGGATATGAATGCATACTTTCAAATGGACGCAGCTATGGCACGGGCAGAAAGCCCGATGTTGCAACCAGCCCCTCAAACCAAAGTAACGGTTTGGGTTGGCAGCGATGAGCGACCTGCTTTCCTTGATCAAGCAATGTGGTTGGCGGACGCGTGGCAATGCGATCAGATTGTGGCGGAGGGCAAGCACCATTTCGATGTGATCGATACATTGGCTGATCCAGACGATGACATTTTGTCAGTTCTGACAGTGGAATAAGTCACAGCCCTTTCAATGCCCCAAGGAGTTATTTTACACCACTTATGCAGGCTGGCCCGAGACGAAAAAGACTATGTTGCGCGTTTCCTTGGGCGCGAGTACCAAGTGGACAAGGCGGGTGCGCGTGCTGCAATGTTTGGCCATGAGGCCAGCATGGAAATGGACACCGATCAAGCGAAAGAAGATTTGATTGCACGTGTTGGCCCTTGGGGCGCTTTTAGGAGATGTTAGATGTTTGCACTCGCACGCCTCTTGGTCATGGGCTTTATCGTATTGACGATTGTCTATGTGTGCCTGTTGTTTTATTCCCGCGCTGTGCGCCGTGGTAAGCTGAAGGCGCAGTGGAACCTTGAGCAGATGGATGACGCCACAAAGGGTGGTGATCGCGATGACTATATTCGAGAGGGCCTTGAAGAATACGATGGCTCTGTGCGCCGTAAACTGGTCTTGGGCGTTTATATCATTCCGACGGTGTTGGTTGCCATCATCATTTATCTTACGAATTTTGCCTAAGGGGGCACAGACATGACCTATATCAAGTGGTTCCTGATCATCACATTCTGGACGTTTGTTGTGGCGTTCTTTCATTACACGCTGCCCCAAAAAGACATCGTCCGGATTACCGATACTTATGAGAAGCGGATTGATTTCGGTAAGAGCTCGATCTTCTGGGCCTCTGCCGATACGGACAATGCGGGCACGGCTGTTAACCGCGACATTTTCTTCATCCAAACCAAGCTGGCCAAAAGCGGTGAAGTGGCGGTGTACCGTAATGAAGATACAGATTGGGGTTGGCCACCATATTTCAAGTTCGACACAACAAACCTGCAAGCCGAAGCCAGCGATCTGAAATCAGCGGCTGAGGCACCGCAGTATGCGATGATCAAACACTATGGCTGGCGCAATGAATTTTTGTCGATCTTCCCAAATGCGATTTCTGTGAAAGTGGTCGATGGGCCGAATGCGTCCAAGGGCTGGCCAATCCTGAACACCCTGATTTTGAACTTGTTTGCAGCCGTCAGCTATTTCATCTTTGTTCGCTGGCGTCGGTTCCGCATGGCGTGGATCGATCCAACACTTGAAGAAATTCAAGACAACTGGGAGGCCGCAGGCGATGCGGTTGAGGGTGGCCATAGCCGTCTAAAGGGCTGGCTGAATTCATGGCGCGCTAAGTAGGCAAAGATAAGTCGGAGAAGATGTAATCTGCTTCAACAATTTTATGTGCATCTTCCTCTGAAATAGACAAGAGATCCGCCAACTCAGTGGTGTTCTCTTCAGTGCTGGATGACTCACGCATGCGATGCAAATTTTCAAATCCTGCGTCGCGCATTGCATCGCTTTCGAGATTGATGTCGTTGCGAATTATAGGCAATAAAAGTGCGAACGTTTCGTTTGACGTATGATCCCCTTCTAATCCAATCCTTCCACCGTTTCCTATTGTTCGCGCGTGATACCATTCGGTTTCGCCGTCCAATGGACCCGGACATTCACTGGTCAGAAATGTTCGTTCACATTAGCACGTTTATCGTGAATGGTGGCCAATATGACAAAATCATTTGGACGGAAAATTTCAATGAAGGCATGGCGGATGTATTGCCCATTATAAAAACGTCGCATGCTGTGAGCCTTGAAGCGATTCCGCGTTTTAACGAAAGCGACGAGCACGGACCAAAAAGTGCGCATCCAGTCGAATATTACTTTGGCGATCTGCTGAAGTATTTGGTCTATGAAATTTTTAAACTTGATTTAGAAGTCTTCAAATATGATTTCAAAGATCGGTCAAACAAAATGCCAATCGGTGAAAGCGATCTAGGCGAAGTTCACAAAAAATTAGGTGACTAAAGTTGAATGGCCCTTTGGGGCCATTCTTTATTCTAGCGATGCTTTGATATGACTTTGGCAATCTGCTGCGCGGTGGCTACGCTGCCTTTGCGCGACGGGTGCACCATGTCAGCCCATTAAATGACCTGTCCCCGCACGGCACAACATCAGCCATCGAAACGAACCAAACACCGTTGTCACGCTTGACCATACCGGCAAGGAGTACGTTCAATTCACCCCCCTCGTCGTGGCAAGAATCAATCGTGGAAGACGCACAGGGGACCGTAAATACTCTGAATAAACCATACGGACGTTAGATTTTCTCAACTTCGCGACCAACCCCCGGGATTGCGCCTTTGGTACCGATTTGTTCTGTGCTTTGTGGGTGGCGAAAAATGAATCACCGATGGCAAGAATACGTGGCCCATTTTGGGCTGATGCGGTTGAAGCCGTGATGCAAAAGGTAATCGCAAGAACTTTTAAAAAGCATGTTATGTAGAAAACTATAAACTCTCTCAATTTATGTGCATAAACTCCCAAAGTCTGCGCGGTGGAGCAAGCAACGATAGCTTGCCTTCTCTTGCACCCTTGCGCTGTAAGCCCTACATCCCTTTTGATGGTACAGAATAAGAAATCAGACCCTAATTACAAAGTGATCGCTGAGAATCGGCGCGCACGCTTTGATTATGC
>Ga0206127_1002801_pt1 | contig 16806 bp, 12 predicted proteins | sample Helgoland_Spring_6_FD_148646 | JGI IMG/M metagenome (GOLD analysis project Ga0206127, IMG submission 148646) | Pelagic subsurface seawater microbial communities from Kabeltonne, Helgoland, North Sea - Helgoland_Spring_Bloom_20160419_1 | ecosystem: Environmental > Aquatic > Marine > Epipelagic ...
TAGCCATCCAGTCGGATGTGGCATGGCGATCACTCTTGCGACCCTTAACCGTGCCCGCTACCTGAATCAGATTACCCAGCAGCAAGAGCTTTTCGGTGATTGTGGTCTTGCCCGCATCCGGGTGCGAGATGATAGCAAATGTCCTACGTGCTTGAATTTGTTGAAGAAAATTGCTATCCGCCATCCCAAGAGTCCTAATTTGTACTTAAATTTGTACTTGTTTGTGAATTTACCCCCATCACCCGTGGTTTTCAGGGAAGGAGACTTTAAAAAAAGCGCGCTATTCTAACGAATAACCACTGCGCCATACATTATTACGCCAAAATATCTGCCAGTTTTTCTAACGCTAATTTGTGTTTTCTCTCTGGCATCTTAGCCAGATTAATCTGCTTCCATTTAATAGCTGGAAGCTCGCTGACACCCTCTAAATCAAGTAGTGCCCAATCCGGTTCTCGGCTCTTAAACGACAGCAAAAAATCTTTTTCATTGTCCGTTAACCCTTGGTGAATAAGTTCAACCAAGCGCACTCTCACAGCCACCAGCTCTTCTAGCGGCACGTCCGTCTCGGCCATGTTTGCAAACTCACCTGCATAGATGGCCGATATATCTTTGTATTGCGGCCTAAGCAATTCGGCCATTGGTCGATTGTGGCTCGATAAATACACAAGAAAGGCTTTGCGTATTTCATCCGTCAGGCCTTCATTTTCGAGCAGCCATTTAATATCAAACAGGTCTCTTGGGTGCTGCCTGTCTAATGCCGCACATATTTTTCCGGCATATAGATCGGCCAAAGCCACCACTGGCATTTCAACGTAGCCAAACTCATCTTCTACCGCTGCGCACACTTCCATAAGCTGCGGCTCGTAAACTGTGCCACGTAATACCGGTGACAGTTCCACCTTAATCTGCACACCATTACGTGCAACGATAAGTCTCAACGAATCACGTTTCGATTTATAAGCTTCAGTTAGCTCTGCGTCTTTAAACGCGGCTTTTAAATCAGCACTAATGGCATCCAATGCCTCGCAGATTTCCTGCAAGGCCTCATCACGGCCTTTCATGGGCAGATAGACCAGATCAATATCAACAGACAAGCGCGGAAACTCTCTGATAAAGAGATTGATCGCAGTGCCGCCTTTCAGCGCAAAACACTCTTGCTTTGCGACAAAAGGCAAAACCTGCATCAATAGGTGCACTTGCTTATAGTAAATACTGCTTCTATCCATCATTTTCCTATAAGAGCTACCTTTCGTTATCCGCTGCCATATGCGACGGAACCATATTTGAAGGGACAGTGATTAAATAATCCGTATCCAACTTACCGCCTTTAGCTACAACGCGCTTACCTGAGCCTAAGTCATAATCCTTAACGTTTAACTTGCTAAACCAAGGATAGGCTTGGCGCTTTGCAAGCCAGAAAAACAATCGCTTGGCCTTTACGCTTTTACAGGCTTTCAAAAGCGTATCGAGCTTTCTGGGCGACAGGTTCACTAGCCCCTGCATTAGCTCGTCGGCATGCTCAAACGTCACGCCATCGGGCAAGTCCATCAATAATTCTAATATGGCTTTCTCAGGGCATGAGAAGTACACAGGCGGCAATTCTGCCTCCCACTCATGCTCTTTGATGAAAGCTTTATCCGTTAAAAGGCTCTCAGGCCATAGCTTGCTTGTACTATGTCCCTCAAATTCTACAGGCAGCGACAAGCGCGCTAACCATGCTGGTAACTTACCAGCCACGTATAGGTGGATATGCGACTTACTGCCTAATGACAAATACTGCGACAAGCCAGACAAAGACAGCGCTGATAACCCACCCACCACGACAGGCGGCACATCAGTACCCTCAACCTTCTCCATACGCTGCATAGAGGCGACTACGCCCTCCCAGCTCACTGAGCGGGAATACTGGCTATATACACCCGTTGCCAGCAGCAGCAAGGTTTCAGTTTTAACCGCATTATCTATGGCATGGGCGCTCAAGCCTTGTTCTGCCAGCCACTTCTTCGTGGCCAACATGCCATAAGGCAGAAGCGCTTTAAGTGACTGCTTATAAGTCCCTTTTACACCATTACCCTTTGAAGTCATGCGATTAACCATACCTTTCTTCGTATTTTGGGCCACTAAGCCTGCTAAAATCGCCGAATAGTTTATAAATTCCAATATTCACGGCGGAAAACGCCGTATAATTTATAAATAACAAACTAACACAAGTCAAAGAAGTTTACTAATATTATTTTTCACGGCGGAAAACGCCGTAAATAACTTAAAAAACAAACCGAAAGGTTTAATAAATAGCGTTTTGGGGTACTTACAGTACCCCAAGCCAGCATTATTTAAACTTTTGAGGCTCAGCTTGGCTCGGCAGGAGACAATACAAGCGAAGCATGAGCGACTATGGCCATAGGCCGCTGAGCCTCAAAAGCGCGGTAGACAAAGCCCCTACCATGGTAAGGGCTTCATCTATTTAGTGACTCCAAAATACGTGTACTTCTTGGTATCCAGTCTCAACGGTGAAAACATCCCCGCTAAGCTCCATGTCACGCCCCATCTTTTCGTAATCTATATAAAAGGCTAAATGCTCAGGCACTTCGCTGGTCTCGGTGGTTAGCTCCTCGGCATAGTCTGCAAGGGAGTTATAACAACCGCTATAGTTTTCCTCTAAGGCTTTTTGGGCATCTTCTAAATTGTCGCCAAAATGGGCTAATACATCGCCTGCAACCTCGCCATGCTCTTCCAAGAAACAAGCAACCTCATGAACGGATTCCAGCCCTTCATATTCGCTAACCTTATATGCTCCAAAACCTTCATAATCATGGATTGCATATTCTTCTGCAACTTCCGCCAGTGGGGTAGCCTTCAGCATCTCGGCAACTTGCTGTTGCATCTCGTCCAGCTCCAAAGTCGCGTCAACCCAAACGCCATGCAAATAGCCGTTGTTGTAAGCCGCCAAATCCGCAACATATACTCTTAATTCTTCGCTCATGTCTTTTCTCCTATATTTTAAAAACACACCCCTTTTGGGGTTGAGAAACCCCAGAAAATGAGCGAGCAGGAATGACAATGGAGGCAAGCGTAAAATCTCATGTTTTGGCGTAATCCAGACAGGGGGAACCACCCAGCCTGCACAAGCCTGCTTTAGCTTTTGGCGCGGAAGGCTGGGGGATGTCTTGATGGAGACAAGTTATGTGATATTTTTAGGTCTACCCAAAAGGGGAAACAAATCTAACAATGCGAACTCACCAAGCATTTCATGGTGAGTTCGTCATCATTTTCTTTATACGGGTCGTTGCAGGGTATCCCTGCTGGAATGGGGTGTCGAAAAACGCATGAGTTTTATCCATGCGGTTGAAGCAGGGGAAAGCCGTTTCCCCACAAACAAATCTAAAAAAATAATGTAGCAAAGGTATCTTTCGCTACCAATGAATCATGAGGCCTGTTCCATCCTTCTCCTTTACAAAAAATGAACACCAATACCAAACAGACTTTTAATCAGATTTAAGCACACAGATTTTAGATAACTAGCAAGCTTGCCCAAATATTACAGGCACGCTTTTCCTCTGCCGTTGCAACCAAAGGTGCGGTTCCACATCTATGAGCTGACCTCTCTCCTACAAAGATCGTGATGGCACGGTCTCCAAATAAAGGAGAGTAAAATGAAACTACTAACAAGATTTGAATTATCCGCAAAAAACAAAAACGAGCTACATATTTTATTACGAGAAAGCTTCAACGAATTGGCTAAAAGCAATGCCAACACATACGAGCGCAGAAATGCACTGGCATCTATCGAAAATATTCAACGAGAACTTGGCTCAAGAATCCCAGCTCCATAGGCATTTTTATGCCTACCACTTAAATTTCGGCATAGAAACCTTCAATGGATGCCTTTCCATTTACCTTCCGATCTAGCTCACTTGTCATTACTCTTTCAAATATTCCGACCACTGTTTTAGGATCAACCCGCTCCGAATGTTGAAACAAAATGGCATCATGCATAGGTATCAATACTTGAACATCATTAAGCTTAGAAAGCTCTAACAATGCCCTTTTAAATATATAGGTGGCTGTACCTTGAATCACATGATTGACCGATGTCCGTTTTTCTTTATCAGTTAATTCTTTATCTGAGCCTCTATTCAAATAATTTGCCGAGATTGTCGCGACTCGTCCATTTTCTAAGAACTCACTATTTATCGATTCTTTCCAAGCTTCAAACACCGTGAACCCGGAAAAGTACTCACGTGCGTTTCTTTGATTTCCTCCAAGTTCTTTCACAGAGCTGATAATATTTTCTAGTGACATCCCATACGTATAGGATAGAAAAAGTACCTTGGCCTTCTTTCTCATACTCTCATCATTAAAAACCTGAACAGCAAAGTCCTTATAAGCATCACTGTTTTCGTATATGTCTTTCATCTTCGGATCAGATGAAAGTGCAGCCATAATACCTACCTCAAACTGATCATAATCTACATAGCAAAGAGACATCCCCTCGTCGGCAACAAATATATTTCGGTATTTTTTAGATATATTCTGAAGGCTTGGTGATTTATGGTAAATCCTGGATGTTGAAGTCCAGTGCGACTCGACTATTGGCCTTATCCTGCTAGAACTGGACGAGATTGAATTGAATATCCTATAACTCTTGTTCGTTTTTTGAAGGCTTCGTAGGTCGTCGGTATATCCATCACGCGAAGGCAGAAAATCAATCAAAAATTCAAGACTATAATCCTGAACGTTATACCCTAGCATGGACATCTTCTCCCTGACCTCCCCCTCATTGGGAAGTTCATATAGCACCTTATGCTTTTCCGCAAACAACTTAAGCTGCCGATAAAAATCCAGCTTTAGACTATCCTTGTGCTCCCTAACCACATCATTGCTTACTCGAATACCTCTGCAAGCGGAAAACGTAAGCTCGTTAAAAACGGGCATCTCCAAAGCATAAAACCTTTCTATTTCTCCTGAATCTGACGCCAAGATTGATAACTGATCAAAAAACTCGGCTAGCTTGTGAGAAAAAAGCATGTATATGTCAAAAACCAACTCTTTACGCCGGTAGTACATATCCATATAACTATCAAAATCATCATCTACCTTGAATAACGGTCTAATAGTTTTTGACACATCCCACGGCTGCACATCTCCGTCTATCGATTTAACTCCCGCTACTACCTTTGACAGCAATACAACGTCAATAACCTTAGAGGGCAAGCTACCATGCCTTTTAAATAACGAACTGGAAATCAACCAAAAATCATGCGTCACGACAAAACAATCAAGTGCAACAACATCCTCCGAACTTACTTCAGAGAATGCTTCACCATCATATATAAAGTATCGATCCTTTCCTGCTTCGGAAAAGTCTTTCTGATAAACGAGATATACCGTTCTTCCCTTACTCATATGGCGATATCTCATCATAAATCTCATCGATAAGCGTCGTATTGAAATCCCTTAAATACACCGTATCACCTTTAAAGCTTTTGTTTCCTTGCAACCTAGCCACAGTCCCCCGCAGTCGATAGCCAACCTTACCAAACATTGGCTTCAGCTTTTCCTTAGGTGTATTCTGAAGAGCAATCAAAAAGTACCGTTGGTGCTGGTAGGGCCATGTTTCCTTGAAGTCCTCTATAAACTCTTCAACTTCACTCTCAAGCCCAATAGATGCTAGATAAATAAAACAAGCAGGGACTTCAGGACTCTCAACATTATGCCTAACCAACGATTTACAATGCTCCACTAGATCAGGGTTATTAAATTTCTTGTAAGCCATAAGTAAGATAAGGTGGTAATTCTGCCAACCATGTATAGCAACATCCCTATTCACTATAAAACTCGCTATTGATTGATTTTGCGCATCAGACAAATCAAGATCCATCAAAAGCTTGCAAAACTGATCAGCAGAAACAGGCTGACGATCGAACTCTCCGATTAAAGCATCAGCGATTTCACTAGCTAAAATAGATTTTGAGTCAAAAAGGTTTGAAGAGATCAATGTTTTAAATCTATTTATGCAATAACGGAAGGGTCGACTCTGCGTCTCTCCCGCCTCTATTTGCTTCTGTAAAAACTCAAATAAGATTGGTATTGACCGGGAAATCACCTTCCGGCTTTTAGATCGCCACATGGTATCGATAAGAGTCATCGTGTCGTCAGAGCTTGGAAAGAACTCCTGAATATTCTCACTACTCTTATCAAGAATTACAGTTTTCTTGGAGTTTATATTTAAACCAAGTTTTCGCAGCTCAAAAATAAGATCATTCAGCGCTCTTTTTGCCTCGTACTCATCTGAACAAATAATCCTAATATCATCGACATAGCGAAAATAATCATACCCCTTATCAGACATACTCTTATCGACTATATCAAGCACTACATTTGCAATAAAAGAAGAGGCATCACGATTTTGCGGCAACCCATGCCTTTCGCTATAGCACCATTTTTCCAGCAATACTCTCAACGTGCTAACAGCGCTTCGTATATTGTTTTTTTCAGCCCCAGTTGCATCAATGTCAGATATCATTCCAACAAATGCGTTCTCAATCGTATCTATTGAAATTTGCTCAAAGTAATTGAGCAAATCAGTTACTAGAAGGGTTTTATCATCTACCAAGGCTAAGTGGCTAATGCTCTCAAATGTATTCCATAACTCAATTCGATGCTTAAAAAGATACCTTTCCTTACCATATTTATTGTATCGATGACTAAAAACACGATTTGATAAAAGCGGGTCGAAATATGGAATCAGATAACTACAGATCGCCTGATACAAAAATCTATCATAAAAATCGATTTCTAATGTATATCGAAGGCCGAGCGCTCGCTTAGGAACATCATATATAACCTTGTGACCAGACTTATATTCACCGTGATTAATTTCAAGGTTTTGAGAAAGGATCGCCCGGAGACTTTTTCCATTTGAAAGGAGATCTTCATATCTAACTGCATCATAGAACCAATCGTCTTTCATATCCTGACGAAGGTGCTTCAAGGTAGCCCTCTCATTAATGGGGAATGCCAGTAGGTTATCCTTATCCGCACTACTCATAACAAGTGCCTCAAGGGATAGAGGTCATCCAGAAAACGAAACATTAGTATTGAATTCCTTTTCAACTTCTCCCCCTAATTAAGGCTTTTTTTATTGCTAGTAATCAGTGCAAGGACATCTTCGGGCCTTGTCATAAGCACTGGATCTTTCTCAATTACAATCAACTGCTCAGTCGTTAGCACAGTTGTTATTACCTGCGGCTCCCCATCTACCCGAATTTTTAAAATTATAAGAGACCCGATCCGAGTTGCAGCTTGAGGTACATCCTTTACAGAATTTAGAAATGCAGCGGCAGCCTCTGCATTATTCTTGTTCACCTCAGACTGCAATTTTTCGATTGAGGCCAATTCAATAGCTTTTCGACCTTTATCGTAAAGCTCTTGAGCTTCATCAGAATTTTTTGCTTGAGTAATTAACTCAATACCTTTTCGAATCCAAGAACCCTTAGAAAACTCGCCTTTATCCTCGACCTCAAAGCCGACGTAGCCAGCGAAATCCAGATAAGCTTGAAAAACATTCTGAGCAAGATCAAAATCATCTGTATCCAAGTAAAGATACCCAGAAACCCTAAGTTTCTGGACTCCTTCGCTTTCTTTTCGGATTTGGGCTTCAAAGTCATCGCAAAGCTTATCAACCAAATCCTCTGTCTCACTAAAAAAGAAGCCTCCAACCTTTGATCTAAAAAGCGCCCGGTATCGACGATAAATTTTCGAGAAATCGTCATAGATCTCATTTTCTGATACATGCGACTTAATCTTTACGATTAACCTATCACCTTCGGAAGACTTCTGAACATAGTCGAAGAAATCATTAATTTTCGACTCAAACTCAAGTATAAGAGAGCCAACTTTCTCTTCTTTTTCATTCCGTGCAGCAATAATTGCTAGAATATCGTATTGCCCCCCCGGCCCCGGGGTAGACCCAGTCGCCACCTCAGTGGGTTTCTTCTTTTTCTTTTTGGTCTCTTCAGCTACTACTTCAAGCATGCCTATTTGATTATCGAAATAGACTTCAATCGGGTCTTTTATGTCTTCACTACGGTGGAGCATGTTATACAGCGTGTTGAATTTCCGCCAAAAGAACAGAAAACTTGGTTCGCTGTATTTGGCATTTAAGGCTATTACAAACTCAATGCGATTTAGTATGGTGAAGTACTGTGCAGCTTTCGCTTTAGTATCGGCAGTACGCTGTGGGTTTGCCTCAATATATTTCTTTAGACTACTTTCAAAATCAAGGTATGACTCAGGCTGATCTCGTTTAACAGGGTCTCTGTAAATATCCATGAACACATCAAAGAACTTATCGTATGTATCTGCCTTATTAAGCTCTACGAGCAATATATCTAGGACTTTCTTGTCACCAAAAGGATCAAAGTCGCTGACAACAACATCCGAGAAATGCTCGAAAGCATCTTTGATGTTCTGAACGTTTACATTGTTATAAGAGAAATCAACAATCTTGCAGTCATTCTTATGTTTGGCCGTTCTGTTAACTCGGGATATCGTTTGTATAGCGCTGATGCCACGAATCTCCTTATCTAAAAATAATGTATGCAGCTTCTTCTCATCAAAGCCAGTTTGAAGCTTGGCTACAACAATGATCAAGCCGTTCTTCTTTAGCGCAAAGTTCTCCAATACTTTTTCTTCAGATAAACCCTCATTCAAGCCAGTAGCACTTTGCTCGTCCTGATTGCTTGAATAAACAATATGAATGGGTGCCTCTGCATACTTCTCATATTTAGGCAGTTTAGCCAGCTCATTAAAATATTTGGTTACTGCTTCTTTGTAGGCAATAGCTGATTTAATAGAATACACGGCAAGCATGGCTTTACCTGTGCCACGAATTTGACGATAAACATCTTTTACCAGAAGGTCAGCTACGTATTTAGAGATCGCGTCTATGCGGTCGCGGTTCTCATATACCTGTTTCTTTTGCGCATCCTTAAATTCTTTCTCGGTGAAGCCTTCAAGGGGGTTGGCAGGAAGGTCAAATAGCATTTTGGATGCCACAGGCACAATATTTTTAAGCGGGTTGAGGATAAACCCATCTTCTATTGCTTCTTTCATGGTAAAGCTATCAAATGGCCGCCAAAGCTTCTCGCTTTCTGCGTAGCCACTGAATTCACCGAAACGTGCAAGCGTGTGATCATCAGGTGTTGCGGTAAAACCCACGATCAAATTCTTTTTAACTGCTTTTCCTGCATAGGCATCCCCGTCAAACGGGCTTTGCAGCTCATCAAAAATGCTGACCATTTCTTCATGCTGATCACCGCTATTAGAGCGATGGATCTCATCGATAAGGAAGACGATACGCATCTTGGCAAGCTTCGCTAATACACTGCCATCCATCATCTCTTTAACAGCACCGAACTTCTGTAAGTTCACAATCACGATACGGCTGTCAGAGGCTAACGCTTGCTGGAATGTTTTCTTATTGGTTGCTTCTATCACCAAACGTTTATCAATGTTCATGTTTAGCATTAATGAGTCTATCTGACTACGCAGCTGCAGGCGGTCTACAACAATCATCACTTTGTCGTAAACATATTGCATATCACCATTTTCGTCTGGCCGACGAAGATCTTTTAGCTGAAGCGCAGACCAGCCGATAATATTGGACTTGCCAAAGCCTGCTGCATATTGCATTAACAGTGAATAAACATTTTTGTTATTTGAGTAGGATTTGCGCTTTTGTAATAGTTCAGCTTTCTTAGATTCGCTTACGCCAGATAACTGTTTCTCTAGTAGCTTTTCAAAGTAATCAGGGTCTTGCTCATGATCTAAGAATTCATCTATCTTAGCCATGATTTTATCGGTACCAAACTTCTGCTTTGGTCTTGGTGAAATGAGGAAGCCCGGCTCATTCTTTACTTCCTTTACGCCTTTCTTGACGTATACATCACGCTCAATAAAGTTGTAGTAGAGGATTTCTTTCTCAATCATAAACTGACTGTAGAGGGCATTGAATAATTCTTTAAGCTTGCCTTTTTTATCGGCTTCAGGGTTTAACAGCGGATACAACTTGAATACACCGTGAGCCTTCTTTTCTATTTCCTCTCGATCAAATTTACCTTCACGGCAGGTTGTGAGTATTTCGTCAAAGTAGTCGGCAATGGTGCGAATAACATAAGTTTCACCAATATCCGTTGTGGTGATATGTATAGCTTTCTCAAAAACCTTTAAAAAGTCTTTGCGAAGGGAAAGCTTTTCGTTTTCGCTCAACATTTCATTGCTATCGATATGCTGGTGATAAGCTTTTACGGCTTCAAAATAGTCTTTTATGACCTTGCCGCGACCATTTTTACTGGCACTTTGGCTGGTGTAATTACTTTTTAACTCGCTGTAACCAAGGTAGATCCCATTAACGAAAAGCACGATGTCTGGGCGGAATGAGAAGATCTGCTCACCTTGGAACTTAAACTTATAAGGCAATTCCTGTACAACAGAAAATATATTCTCTTCAAATAGCTTGTTTCCGTGAATGACACTATCACTTGGGTAGAACAGGTGAAGCTTAACGCCTTGCAGGGTTATGGACTTATTGGCGTTGATAAACAAAGCCATATTACGGCTACTGCCAATACGCTCTTGAATTAACCCTATAAGTTCTTTAAGTAATTTAGGCTTATCACCCTTGTATTTCTTTAGAAGTGCTTCATAGGCCTTTTTATTGAGATCTGTTTCGCTGATGAACGCTTCTAGGTCTTCTTCAATAATCAAAGAATTGGTAACGGTATTGGCTTTGACTTCGCTGTACCCAAGCTCTTTGCAAAAGAAAGGAATTAGGAATTTATCCTGTAGATGCAGCTCATTCATTCGCAACGTCCTTTTTCAGAAGCCTTTATTTTTCCTGTAACAGCATCAGTTATGATTGCAGTTAGCAAGAGCTTTAGGCTATCTATCTCTTCATCGATTTTTTCAGAAATCTTGTCAATAATGGAAACATTTTTATTTAGATAGCTGAATATTTCTTCCTGCTCGCTCTTGGGAGGAAGACATATCTTTATAAATTTCATTTCATTGCTCATTATTTTTGCGCCGTTTGTATCTACTCGTTTATTGTGTTTTGCGCATATATAGAGAACGTAATATAAATACCCCAAACTATGTTTCTTAGCCTTCAGCTTTAAAGTCCCGCAAATATTCGTGCAATTGAATTTCCCCGAACGAAGGAAGACAGTCCCGGCATTTGCACCGTCTGTTGTCCAAGTAATATATTCTCCGTCATAATCATACGTAGATAGATGCCCCAAACATCCATTGTTCTTTGTTTGAGATGAATAGACAGGATAAACGCCATCATCTGCCAGCTCTGTTTTCGCTATCACTCGCCCTCGGCTTACCTCAAAGACCTCCTTCACTCTATTGACATCCCAGTGAGCTGGTGTTTTTCCTATCCAGTCTATTTCACTGTCTTTCATCGGCGCCTCTTTATTCACCCCCTTAAAGACTGTTTCAGATATAATCGAATTTCTTAATTCGGCATAAGAATTTTTTTTCTTCTCAAGCAGTTCGACTTTTCTGTTTATAATTTTCGACTTCAAGTCAATATAATTAGAGATTTCAGCCTGTTCTTTTTGTGTTGGCAGAGCTGTCTTTATTTGAAAAAAATCTTTTGGATACAATCTAAGTCTTGAAGATACAATTCCTTTAGAGTTTCTTGTCATTTCTGCTATAGCTTGCGGAGTTCGATATAAATAATCGAAATACCTATGATCATAAGGCATACCTTTGTGAGGCGCGTATACTCCATATGCTGGACTACATATCCCGTCTTCTTTTGCTGTTCCTAATGCACCCATCCATGCCCACATAGTATTAACAACCAAGTCACCTTTTTCACAATGCTTATAGCCTTCCATAGATTCAGCCATAAACATTGTGACCTTTTTTTCAGTCCGGGGGGTAACCCCAGTTATGTGCGATACAGTGAGGAGAGTTTCGTCTCCAGATTTACTCAAGCTGCCCCGCTCCTTAAAAATATCTTTATTTCTAGTTACCACCCACTGCTCTGGCACTGAATCAAGCCAACCCACATTATCTTCTTTTTTTCTTAGACCTGAATTTTTCATAGATGAAGCTGACCTTCCAGTTTCTTTATATCCTTATCAAGTGAAGAGATTTCTTTCATGATCACCCTTGCAGATTTTAAGGCTTCCGCTTTGTAAAAAAACTTATTGAAGTTAACTTCAACACCTACAATATTCTCTAGATACTTAAACGGTCTTTTGACATAAGTAGCCATAAATTTCTCTATGGCTTTATGGTTTAGATCAGAGTTTTTATTGAATGGGATTATTTCATAATCCTTTTCGTAATCCGGAGTCAACTCAGCGGATATTTCTATTCGTTCAGGAAGTTTTTTTGTTGCTTTTTTATAGGACGATTTAATGACAATTTTACCGCAACCCAATATTTCTTTATCACCAGAAATAAGTTTTTCTTTTATGAGAGATTCCTTCTCGACATCATAATAGTAGCAATCTGTCTCTGTAGTTACCTTTAGCGGCATCTCTTTATAATCCAACCCTAGAATAAAGGGCTTTATATCTTTATCGAAATAGTCTGACAAAGATGAATTCTGTCTGGCGTCAAATTCTGTAATCAAAAATTTGTTTATATCTCGGTTTCCATCAGATATATTAACAGGCAGTAATACTTGTGACGCCACCCTTTTCATCTCGCCCGTTTTCTTGTCTTCTTTTACGGGCAATTTAGACTCAAATGTCAATCCATTAACGTCGACGTTGGTTAGCATAATAGCTTGCTTATTGAAATAGAATTGCTCTTTATCAAAGGCTATTGCATAGTCGCTCTCTTTTAGGAGCCTTAAAGTTTCAACTATTTCGAATCGATCACCCGCCCCTATTTCTTTTCTTTTAGAACCCTTGTTTCTTTTTAAAACTGTAAATTTTTCAGCTGCATTAATTAGCATCACCTTTCCACGGTGAGAATTTCTTTTATTTTTGTTTATCACCCACAAATACGTATATATGCCAGTGTTAAAAAATTCATCGGTGGGAAGCTGTATGATAGCTTCAACAATTTCGCTATCAAACATCCACTTTCGAACATTGCTTTCAGCCGAACCGGCATCACCGCTGAAAAGCGTAGAGCCATTATGAACAACAACTCCAATACCATTTGAATCTAGCTTGGAGATGAGGTGCTGCATAAAAAGCAGCTGACCATCAGAGATGGATGGCAAGAATTTGAAGCGTTCGGTTTTATCGTTTTGGATATCTTTAGAGTAGCCAGACCAGCTTACGCCATAGGGCGGATTGGCAATAACCACATCGAACTCTTCGTTGTCGAATTTATCGTCGACTAAGGTATTACCGTGTTCGATTTTTGAATCAGGTCGAAATCGGCTTTCGATCTTTGCCAGTGCGTAAAGCGCGTCGTTCCAGTCTTGCCCGTAGGTTTGCGTTAAGCGCTTAAATTTCTTGTTGATTCGATCTTCAACACCAAACAGCATGTTCCCACCGCCGCAGGTACAATCGTAAATCTTTAATAGCTTGTCAGACTCTTCTATTTTAGAGGCGACAATATCACTAATAAGCGCAATAACATCATCAGGGGTATATTGCTCCCCTGCGGTTTCTGCTGAAATATCAGCCCACTTACGTTTAATATGCTCTTCTAGGGTTGTGATCTCTGAGTTGTTAAAAGGTTTTAAGTCAATTTCTGCCCATAGCTTGGTGTAGCCTAGCAATACCTTCTTGGCTTTTAGTTTGGCAATCACGCCTCGAATATCGAGAAACTTCTCACCTTCAACTGCGTCAACACCAAGTAGGTCTTTTGTTTCACCATCGAAACCATGAAGGTAAGCATCGAAGTCGATATCAAAAGATTTGTCGTTTTTGCAGATATCGGATAAAGCTTTGTTTTTCTCAAAAATAAAGATGTTGTAGCCTTGGCCTTTATCTTTGATGAGATCATAGAAGTCTTCTTGTTGGATCTCCTTAAAAGCCTCTTCACCAATTTCTGCTTTCAATTCGTCAAACATACGAATGAGTCGGCTTTCAATCATAACCAAAGCAAAGAAAGGCATCATGAAAGAAGGCCATTCGGACTCTTTAATGCCGCTTCCTCGAAGTAAGTCAGCCGTCGCCCAGATTTTCGATTCGTATTGCAGAATGTTCATTTAGCACTTCTCTTTTGTTCTTCGATCCATTTTTCGATATCAGCTCGCTGAAACCGCCAGCTTCCACCAACCTTAAAGCCCGGAAGCTTGCCCTCAGCGGCCAGTCGGTATGCCGTTTTCTCAGCCAGCTTCAGGTATTCTGCGACCTCTTTTAAGGTCAATATTTCATCAGTCATAGCTTATCAACCTTGAGCACAATGAGACAATAAGGGAAAATTGGGTAAGCAACAAGATTATTAGGGCTTTTACTTGAAAGTTTTCTACATTAGATTGCAAAGGGCGATTCAGATACGCTAATTCATCAAAAACAGCTACTTAGGAACATATAATGCCTAATACATCAGCCAACCACACCATCAAGCCCAGCGATGCCGTATCGTGGGTTTCGTGTGCTCGTAGAGTATGGCTGGATAACAGTGGTGACTTCGATCTTGAACCTACTGAAGACGAATTTGAGCAACTGGTCACTGAGCTTGGATTAGTTCACGAAAAGGCTGTATTGGACAAGCTCAGCGAGGTTCTGGAAGTCCATACGGCCATCTCAGAAGCGGACACTCTACGACTAATGAATGAAGGCGTGGATGTTATTTATCAGGCGCAACTCGTCGATAGTGAAAACGGCTTTATAGGCTACCCTGATTTTCTAATCCGTCACGAAAGCGATGAATATCAACCTGCGGATGCCAAGCTATCTCTCACTGCTGATAAGAAAGAGATACAGGTACAACTTGGCGTTTATCGGCGCATGTTGAAAACCGATCTGCCAGCAATAACATTTCTTGGTGACGGTGAAACGGATGAAATCGGCGATGAGGCCGACGCCATTACCGATCAATTCGTTTCTGAGATGCGCATATTGCTGGCGAGTAATGCTGAGCCACAAGTTCGTTATAGCCACAGCAAGTGTCGTGCCTGCCCCTACTACACCCATTGCAAACCAGCCTTTGAAGCCAAAGAAGAGCTTTCGCTACTGTATGGCATACAAGGCCGTGCCGCTAAAGGGCTTGAAGATACTGGCATAGGCTCTATATCTCAGTTAGCTAAGGCCAGCCCCGAATCGATTCCCGATATCCCTTACCTGAAGGGCTTTGAGAAGAAACAGCGAGCCGTATTGCAGGCAAAGGCATACCTAACGGGCGAGGTTTATAAAATGAGCCCTGTTAACCTGCCTGACGGCCAGTGGGTTCATTTTGATATTGAGGACAACCCACTTACAGGCTCAGGTGACAAACATGTTTATCTCTGGGGATTTTTAGTGCCTGAGTATCAAAACACCGATTTTGAGTATGTATGGACGGATGATGAAAGCGAAGATAAAAAAGGCTGGCTAGGCTTTCTCACTCAAATTGAGCAATACCGAGAACAGCACCCCAATCTGATCATTGCCCATTACTCCCAGCATGAACGCTCTACCATTCGCAGCTACGCCAAACGCTATGGAATGGAAGAAAACGATACCGTTCAATACCTTCTTGGTGAGGATAGCCCATTATTCGATATGCAAAAACCAGTACTGGAAAGTCTGGTATTGCCATTACAGGGCTACGGACTGAAAGATATCTGCAAGCATAAGGACTTGGTAAACTTCCAATGGGAGGATGACGACTCAGGTTCTCAATGGTCAGTTGTTCAATTCAACAACTTCCTTGGTGAGCCAGACCCCACCACTAAAGAGAGTTTAAAAGCCGATATTCTTGGCTATAACCGTGATGATGTTATCGCTACACGAAGGCTGGAAGAGTGGCTTAGAAACAATTTTATTGCCTAGCGTTCAAAATGCCTTCACTCCAAATCTCGCCGTCTCGTTCTTTGACGAGCTGGTCTATCTCTTGATCGCTTTATAGGTGCATCGGTTGAACGATCTCTCTCCGATGAAACTTTTTCAAAGTCTTTCGAGATATTACGAGCCTTAGTCCATTGATCAAGGTCATTTGAGCGCTTAACTCGCAGCGCTTCACTTTGGCGAAATTCGTGCACACGCTTAGCCAAAAGTGTTCTCTCCTGACGTTGTTGGTGCCTTAGAGCAATGATGCTTTTTTGTAATTCAGATCGCTCACGATTTTGCCGAAAAATCAGTTTTTCACGGCTTTCTATCTGGCGCTCTTTTAATAAAGCACCCTTTTTCTTATTAATGAGCGCTACCCTCTTATGCCTCCCCGAAACTCTATCAAAGAGCCCCGCACGCCACGGCGATATTTATCTCTCCCCTTTTTAACGAAAAGATGTCGTTTTACACGCTTCCGCTTAACTCCATATCACGCCCCATGCGTTCATAATTGATATACATTATCGGGGCGTTGCGGGGTATCCCCGCTAGAATGGGGTATCGGAAAACACGAAAGCTTTCGTGGTTGTAGCAGGGGAAAAGCCTTTCCCCCAATTAGAAATATCCAAGCGAAGGCTGCTAGGTGGGGACCGAGCCGCAACGCGGGGAGCCCGCAGGGTGCAAACACCCCATAGGCTGCCTCTGGTCTCCGCCGCCGTAGGTCTAGCCCCACACAAAGGCTTGCGGCACTTACTTACCCTATTTAAAAGACGTTTCATCCTGTATTCTGTGACATCGCCAACTTTATTCCCTACTGTCACAAACTAAGTAAAAACACCTGGCA
>Ga0206127_1002806_pt1 | contig 16782 bp, 12 predicted proteins | sample Helgoland_Spring_6_FD_148646 | JGI IMG/M metagenome (GOLD analysis project Ga0206127, IMG submission 148646) | Pelagic subsurface seawater microbial communities from Kabeltonne, Helgoland, North Sea - Helgoland_Spring_Bloom_20160419_1 | ecosystem: Environmental > Aquatic > Marine > Epipelagic ...
AGCGCAGTACCATTTGTCTCAGCTGGTGTTGGAACGTTAACTAAATTTGCCAGCTGGAAGCAGAGCCCTTGGAGTAATAATCTATTTAACCCAGTGGGACCTTTGGTTGACAAGTTTGAACGAAATACTTGGGAGCCTTGGGATAATGTATTTCACATGATTGCAGACGATATCTTGAAACTGACTGATGATTGGAGTGCCCAATGTGCTGAGGGTGACGGCTTTGATCCGCTTGAGCAGAGACTTAATGAAGTGGGCCAAGCGCAATCTGAAGCTGATACTGCCAGCTCAAAAGTGCATTCAGGACAACCAAATATTCTGGACACTTTAAAGTTGGACCAAGCTTTAAGGTTGGCGAAAAAAACGGCTAAAGGACACTCTGTAGAGGAAGCTAAGCGTATCTATCGGGATATTCTGGTGAAATTTCCTAAAAACAAAAGGGCTATGGATGGACTAAAAGGTCTTGCTGGTGAACGCGTTAGCAAAGCAATTAAAGTTCAAGACCCACCACACGATCAACAGCAATTATTGGCAGATCTCTATAACGAGGGACAGCTTAAAAAGGTCTTAGAGCAAGCGAACGTATTGTTGGAACAGTTCCCCAACTCGAGCTTTTTGTACAATATTAGTGGAGCAGTGTATAAAGGACTTGGAAAATTAGATGAGGCTATAGTTCGCTATAAAAAAGCCGTACTCATTAGGTCTGATTATGCTGAGGCTCATAACAACATTGGCAATACTCTCCAAGAACAGGGCAAGCTAGAAGAGGCGATTGTTGCTTACAACAGAGCATTGGCTTTCAATTCTGATTATGCTGAAGCCTACAGTAACATGGGCAATGCTCTGAAAGGCCAAGGCAAACTGCAGGAGGCCATTGAGGCCTATTATAAATCATTATCCATCAAGCCCGATTGCGCTGAAGTCTACAGCAATATGGGTGTTATCTTCCACAACCAAGCCAAACTAGAAGAAGCAGTGGAAGCTTACAGGAAATCGCTGTCAATCAAACCCAATTGCGCTGAAGTCTACATCAATATGGGTAACATTTTTGCAGCTCAAGGCAAGCTTGAAGAGGCGATAGAGGCTTATAACAAAGCTCTAACCATAAAGCCTGATAGTGCTGAAGCTATAGAAAACTCTTCATACCTGTCAGTACAATTGTTTCCAATTATTGCCAATTATAAGTACGATTTAAACATCAATGAGACACCATTGCAATCTGAGGTCGTGCTTAGGCCCAAGTATCAAATCCAAAATGCAATCAAAGCCTACCTCGAAGCAAATTTCAGCCACTCAGGTTCGCACAACAATAATTTCAAAGCTTGTGATCAAAAACTCTTAGCAAAACTGCAGCCAGAAAATAAAGTATTTTGTGATGCATACAGCAATTTTATTGGAAAACTTTTGGACGCAAATTGGGATAAGGAGCCTGACTCCCAAAACATAGTTCATCACCTAGGTGAGAGCCATTGTTTGAGTTATGCCCATCGAAATATCACAATAGGCGACTCAAACTTTCGCATAGCCCCCAGAATAACTTTTGGTGCTAAAGCATTCCATTTCTCTCGAACAAAGCAGGATAGTTTCAAAGCAATTACGAAAGCGCATTTCGTATCGCTTCCCAAAGGTTCCAAGGTTTTCTTATCCTATGGTGAAATTGACTGCCGTCCAAATGAAGGTTTCATATCTGCAGCGACAAAACTTGATAAACCATTGGAAGAGCTTATTGATCAGACAGCAGAGGGCTATGTTCAATGGTTTTTGGATCAGAACGCAGATCAAAGACACCACCTATATTTTATAAATGTGCCTGCACCAGTTTACAATAAAGAGCATGGTGCTGATTTAAACTCAGAGGTGGCAAGAACCGTGGCACTGTTCAACACTGCATTAAAAAAATACTCGCTGCAGTATGACTTCGATATTGTAGATGTTTATAAATTTACAGTCGGCAACGAAGGGTTTTCAAATGGTCTTTTCCACGTTGACAACTTTCATCTTGGAGCAAAAGCTATCTCTGAAATAGAACAACAGGTGTCTTAAACCCACTGTGACCTATTTTCATTCCGAAACCTTAGGTTCAGGCCTGTAGAGCTATGCCAGCTTTAATACACTGATAGAATTTTTACGCTAGAATGTTGCAAATGAGACAGTACTTCAGCTCTAGTAGATGGGGTATAGAGGCTGCTTGCGGGACTGCTGGAGTGATCTTTCGGGAGTAACAGGTCACGATCGGTGGTCTTGCGTTTATCACCTATTTTGAATTTAACTATCCGACTAATGCTTGTAACCGAATTTAGCGAGCCGGGCTAGAAAGCTCAAAAGATTGGAGCAAGCCACAGTTTATTTTCATTAAGTTTTATATTTGGCTTGGATATTGCTGTCTTTCGGTAATTGAAGCAACAGAATGGTTGGGCGTTTTTATGTTAGATGTCGTTGGAGAGCTTATGCATAAGGGCATTGAGCTTCATAAATCAGGAAAAGTTGAAGTTGCTGCCCAGCTTTATTCAGTGGTGTTAAAAGAGCAGCCTGATCATCCTGATGCCAACCATAACATGGGTGTTCTAGCAGTTGGTATTGGCAAGATCCAAGAGGCGCTTCCTTTTTTTGAGACAGCCTTGGAAGCCAATGCTGATGTGGCGCAGTTTTGGGTAAGCTACATTGATACTTTGATGAGGGTGGGCCGCATTGGTGATGCGCAAGCAGTGTTTGACCAAGCTAAGAACAATGGTGCTGAGGGTGACGGCTTCGATCAGCTTGAGCAGAGACTTAATGAAGTGGGCCAAGCGCAATCTGAAGCTGATACTGCCAGCTCAAAAGTGCATTCTAGACAATCAAATATTCTGGACACTTTAAAGTTGGATCAAGCTTTAAGGTTGGCGAAGAAAACGGCTAAAGAACACTCTGTAGAGGAAGCTAAGCGTATCTATCAGGATATTCTGGTGAAGTTTCCCAAAAACAAGAGAGCTATGGATGGACTAAAAGGTTTTGCTGGTGAACGTTTTAGCGAAGTATCCAAGGTTCAAGATCCACCACACTATCAACAGCAATTATTGGCAGATCTCTACAACGAGGGGAAATTACAAGAAACTCTCGATCGAGTTGCTGAGTTGCTACAAAAATTTCCTAATTCAACTAAACTGTTTAATATCCAAGGCGCCTCTAATGCTGGTTTAGGTCTGCTTGATGCCGCCATAGAATCCTATAATAAAGCTCTAGCCTTAGAGCCTGATTATGCTGACGTCTACTATAATATGGGTAATGCTCTCAAAGAAAAGGGCCAGCTAGAAAAGGCGATTGCCGCTTACAATAAAGCGTTGGCACTTAATCCTAATTATGTCGATGCCTACAACAACATGGGCAATGCTCTGAGAGGGCAAGGTGAGTTTGAAGAAGCGATAGAGGCTTTTAATAAGGCATTAGCCATCACGTCTGACTACCCTGGAGGCCACGGGAACATAGGTAATGTTCTTGCAGATCAAGGCAAACTGGAAGAGGCGATAGAGTATTACAATAAGGCGCTGTTATTGAAACCTAATTCTGAAGAAATTATTTGCAACATAGGTGTTACCTCTGAAGCTCAAGGTAAGCTGGAAGAGGCAATAGAGGCTTACAATAAAGCATTGGTCATCAATCCTGATTATGCTGATGCGCATTTAAGCTTAGGCTTTGCATTGCTCAAATCGGGTGAACTAAAACGGGGTCTTGATGAGTATGAATGGCGCTGGAACAGTACAAAATTTATGTCAAGCAACCGGCATTTCCCACAGCCCCTGTGGGATGGTCAAACAAGTCTAAAAGACAAAAGAATTCTTCTTTGGTGTGAACAAGGCGTGGGAGACACGATGAACTGGTCTGCTTGTCTGCCGCTTGTAGCTTCTCAGGCTGGACATTGTATTCTGGAATGTCAGGAGAAACTTGTCCCCTTGTTATCTCGATCATTTCCAAATGTTGAAGTGAAGCCTCAAAACAGAAGCTTAGATTCCAAAAGAGATGACTTTGATTTTCATCTACCAATGGGCAGCCTCTACAGGAACTTTATTTCGGAAATTTCACAAAATACCAAAGCAAACGCTTTCCTTGTTCCTGACCCAGTCAGAGTAAACTTTTGGCGGGACAGACTGCGCTCTCTAGGAAAAGGTCCTTACGTTGGCCTTAGCTGGAAAAGTGCCAATATGTCACCAAAACGCCTACCAAACTATGCTGCTGTATCCGAATTGTCTCCTATACTTAAGCTCCCTGGTATCACTTTTATAAACCTACAATATACAGATTTTAAGGAGGATCTGAGTAAAATCCAAAATGAACTTGGAGTAACTGTACATAATTTTGATGATTTGGATCATTACGATGATTTACTCGATGTAGCAGCACTTTGTGCCGCACTTGATGTTACGGTTTCAACAACCAGCGCAGTACCATTTGTCTCAGCTGGCGTTGGAACGTTAACTAAATTTGCCAGCTGGAAGCAGAGTCCTTGGAGTAATAATCTATTTAACCCAGTGGGACCTTTGGTTGACAAGTTTGAACGAAATACTTGGGAGCCCTGGGACAATGTATTTCACCTGATTGCAGACGATATCTTGAAACTGACTGATGATTGGAGTGCCCAATGAACAAAATTACAAAAATTTCTTTCGGGTCTAGTAATAAACACGCAATAAAACAACATAATAAGACCAATAATGCAAAAAGATCTGAAATAGCGCAAAATGTAATAGCGATGGTTCCAGTTAGAGCTGGTTCAACTCGTGTGCCAGACAAAAACACCCGCTCATTTGGAGATACAAATTTATTACAATTAAAGTTAAGTCTGCTAAAAAAAGTCGAAGGTATCAAACAGATTATAGTAAGTACAGATTGCCAGGTATCAGCGGATATAGCTAACAAAGAAGGAGTCAATGTCCAATGGCGAAACGAATACTTTGCGGGTTCCAGTGTAACTAACGACCAGCATTGGCATCATATTGCTGACACAACACCCGGCAATACGATTTTTCTTGCCCAAGTGACCAGTCCTTTGTTGAGGGTTAGCTCAATGCAGGCTGCCTTAAACTCGTATTTGAGCTTAGATAAAAACGATAGTATTAACTCAGTATCTACTGAGAAAAAGTTTTTGTGGCAAAATGGAAGCCCAATTAATTACGACATTGGTGTTACGCCCAAAAGCCAAGACTTACCTGAAATAGTGTCATTAAACTTTGCGATTACGATCATCTCAAGGCAAATTATGATGGAGCGAAAGAATGTTGTTGGCCAAGCACCGAAGTTCTTTGAGTTGGATAAGGTTGAGTCTATAGACGTAGATGATTTTATTGATTTTAAAATTGCGGAGTTATTGTATGAAGAACGAGGTGTTGAATGGCTAATGCAATGATATTCTTCAAGGTTCAGATTTTTTACAAGTCCAGTATGAATCCTGAAAATATTAAATATCAAATTAATGATTTTCTAAAGGAATGGATCAAATGTGGGGTACTGAGTTTCAACATTTCAATGTTATCGGATATTTACACATGAGCCATCGTTATTGAGAAGGGAAAATGATTAAGTCAGAGACTAAATCAAGTTGCTCTACTGAGTCAATTTTTAACAGTTTCGCTTTAAAGCCGTATTCCAGTCCAAATACATTGTAGTTAAGATCTTCAGCGAAGCGCAGGTACTCGGTGGTAGTTCGATTTGATAAGGTTAATGTTAGCTGATTTAACTCAAACATTACAATTGGTTGAAAGGAAAGTAGTGTGTTGATAGCGCCTTCTAAAACTGAGTATTCATACCCTTCAACATCAATTTTTATGAAATCAACAGAACTAATTTGAAAATCATCGACCCACTGATCAATGGTTGTAAACCGAGCATCAAACTTCTCTGTTCCCTGTCCGAGAACGCTAAATAGACGGATGTCTGACTGATCGTTATATCTCTCGTGTTGTTGGGCAGCTGGAATACTCAACTGCTTACACTCTATGCAATTTGACATCCCAAATAAATGCGCATCTATATCACTGCCTAACTTTGGATTGATTTCTAAATTTTTCTTTAAATAATCGTAAATAAATGGTACTGGCTCGAAAGCATGTATTTTTGCTTTTTTGAACATTTTGGCATAAGATAAAGAAAATAGACCAACATTCGCACCGATATCTAGTATTGTTGGACTTGGGGGAAGTCGTAGCGTTTGCATCCAGCGGAACATTGGTGAAATGTCTTCAGGGTAGGTATCAACACCCATTTCATCGCTTAAATGAATTATCGTTCCGAATAAGAGTTTTTTGATCATGCTAATTTTCCCGAAATATGCGTTTTCACTTAAGCCGATTTCCGAATAGGTTGTTCTTAATGAAACGGTAAAGAAAGTGTCTAAGGATGCAAGAGCAGTCGTTTCGTAATGTCACATATGATGTGGTAATACCTTAGTAACAAATCCAATAAAAACAAAAATTAAATTAGTAAGCCTTAAGATTAAGATCATTTAACAACAATACTTATACCGAAGTGACTGAAGCCTGAGCGGTTACGCAGTTCTAATCACTGTCTAACGGCGAAGTACTATCATGGAGCTAAAGCTGCAATATCTCTGTGGACCTGGGCTTAAAGTTTCGTTCGGACGTAGCCTTTGTGGAGACAGTCTCCAGAGGCCCCTTATCGATATTTCCCTCTCTAAGCACCCAGTAACAGGTCATGTGATTTGAAACGTGGCCAATACAGGTTTAAATACTCATAGAGCGAATAAATGGTGCAGTCTTGTCATAAAAAGCTTAAAGCTTTCTGTCCTCCAACGTTTAATTCTGTAAATCATCAGTAACGACACTTAGTGTGATGGAAAGTAATGCTAGTGTCTTTTGGCAGGTAAAAATTTCATGTTTACACGCTCATTTCTGGCTTTTTGTGGAAACTTAAATGGAACGGAATACTTGCGATTAGTAGTTACTAATTGTTTTATCTCTTCGGCCCTCAGGCACTATAAATAGGGAAAATTAGATCATACCAGCCAATGTCCTTTGGCGTTTTCGCATGAATGAAGCCGGTATATTTTGTACTTTTCTGTATTTTGCGACGGTACGGCGGGCAACGTTTATACCAGTAGCCTTTAAGGTCTCAACAATTTCGTCATCACTAATAGGATTTTGGGGTTTTTCATTTTCAATGAGTTGTTTAATTTTGAACTTCACTGCAGCTGATGATTGAGAGCTATTATCATCGTTTAACTGAAGACTGACACTGAAAAATGCCTTGAGTTCCAATGTTCCTTGCGGTGTTTCCATTAGAGAACCTGTAGTAACCCTACTAATCGTACTTTCATGCATCTCTACGGCTTCTGCAACGTCTCGTAATACCATTGGCTGAAGGAAGTTTGGTCCCTTTTCGAGAAATTCTGTTTGCCTTTTAGCAATTTCAGCACCTACGCGAAGCATTGTGTCGTTTCGTTTCTGTAACGCATTTTTAAGCCAATTCGCCTCAGCTATTTTTTCTTTGATGAAATCCTTTTGTTCAGTATCCATTTTAGTTTTTCGGACAGTTTTTGCATAAGCTTTATCAATCACAACGCTTGGCAAAGTTGAGTTGTTCAATGTTACTAACCATCCATCATTATTTTTAGTAATTTTTAAGTCTGGTGCCCGAATATTTATTGCTTCTGCCGAAAATTGGAGCCCCGGTTTAGGATTAAAGGATTTAATTTTCTTTAGATTTATTGATAGTTCTTCATCAGTAAAGCCACATCGACGTTTTAGTAAGTCAAACTTACCACTGCCCAGGAGATGCAAATTGTTTAATATACCGTCCAGATTATCATCTAATAAATTGGCATCTTGGGCCTGAAGCCGCAAGCATTCTGCAAGCGTCCGCGAGAAGAGGCCTGCTGGTTCTATCATTTGAAGGGTGTTTAAGACACCTTCAACAACATGTTTGTCGCTTTCAGTTTGATTTGCTATTTCATCCACTGTGACATCGATCCATCCAGTAGGAGCTAATTCTTCCAAAAACCTGTAAGCGATTAGACGTTTTTGCACAGAAAGACTGAGACGCTCAATATAGTCGCCGCAGTGAACGTAAAGTGATTTTTCATGCGACTTCATGAGTTCTATTGGATTAAAGTCGGTTTTTTCTTTTGTCACCGTGCTCTTAGTTTTGAAGCTGTCCCCAGTTTCAAATTGGTTTTCTATTTCAGTTTTGGTTTTTGGTTTTTCTGACCCGAAAGGAGTGTCCTCAAGTGATTTTGCCGTTGACGTGATTTCCGCCTTAGCCTGAGAAGGAGCAGCCGAAGTACCTTGAGAAATCTCATCCTTTAACTTAACGAAAGGGTTAATTGCAAAATTCTCTTCAATGTATTCATTGACCTCAAGGTTTGTCATTTGCAGGAGCTTTATCGCTTGTTGCACTTGTGCTGTAAGCGTAAGGCCCTGTCGCTGTCCTAAGCCAATACTGAAATCGAGCTTCATTGTTTTTCTCCTTCAACAAATACAAAATAACACATGCTGGGTGAGGTACCAAAATTTATATTTGACACCTGTTGAGTGTCATTATTTTGACAGGTTCTGTGGGTGGAGGGAGTCAACTTCTAAACAAAATTAAGCTTTGGACGTTAGAATATTTGAGGGCAAAAACAGCCCACCATTTTAAAGGAGACTAAAATGACAAGTATTAGCGGCGGCGGCGCATTTTATCGCGTGCAGAATGAACTAACCCAAAACTCGGACCGGCTATCCCAGAGCATGCAACGCCTCGCGAGCGGCAGACAGAATATTTCTCCGGGAGACCGTTCTGCGACTACTGCCGTAGCATTTCAAATGAAAGCTGAATCAGCAAGTCTCAAAGTCGGCATAATGAACGGTACTGAGGCCCTGCAGTCCATTGAAATGGTGACAAACGATTTAGCACAAATGAATGATATTGTTGTTAGGTTAGAGGAAATCCATGCACTGGGTGCAAACGGCTACAATACTGCAGCGGATGTTTCAGCTTTGAATGCTGAGGCTGATAATCTACTAGCCGAAATGCAAAGAATTGCTGGTGATGCCAAGTGGAAGGGCAACGATATAATTAAATCAAGTTCAACTGATACGACCACTAATACTATGAGTTTTGGACGTAATGCGGTGGCGATAGATATTGTGTTAGATCCTTTTGAGATACCTGAAGTTGCTTTAGGCTTTAACACACTTGGTGACGACATATTTGGAAGTATCGATGTATCAACTGGCACTGACGCAGTTGGATCAGGATATGCAGTAGACTCGAACAATGTAATTATTGCTCCTGCTCGACAAATTGCGGCGCGAACATTGATTGATGCAAGTGGCAACATAGACACTAAGCTTCATGATAAAACAGCTCAATCTAAGTTGGATATCGATGGCGCAGTTTACTTTGAACATCTAACCGCTGCAGCGCAAGCTGGCCTTACTACTCAGGTAGCTAAAGATGACGATGCTATCACAGTGACCAAAGCCGCCGCCATAACTGCAGACGTTGATTTGTATGCCACTGCAGCTGCCAATGCTGTTGTTCCACCCAACAACCTTTTGGTGCTCACCAACACTTTGAGCAACTCAACCAATGTAGAACCTGGCGATCAATTCGGTAGAAAGGTTGTAATTGCAACCGACACTGCACAAAACTCTGCTGGTTCATTAGGATTCTATACCGTTAAAGGTACAGATATGAATGACAAAGTGCTGGTTGAGACTATTGCAGGTGGAGGTACTGGCGCAGGCAACGCAGTGACAACCAATAATTTCTTTAAAACTGTTGAAAGTATACAGCTGGTTGGTGGAGTAACTGCGGCTATAAATGCGGGTAATGGCGCCGAAATCTCTGTGGTTCTCGATGGTGCCCTGGCTAGTGGTGGAAGTGCCGTAATGGGTGCCGGTAGAAATGTGACACTAACCTCTTTAGACGACGATTCTGGTGTAACATTTACCATCACGGGTACAGACAAGGATGACAAGATAGTTACAGAAACCATAGCCGGAGGTGCTGGCGACGGTACAGATGCTGTTACTGTTATTTCTACAAACTTTTTTAAGACAGTTACAAGCATCACAGGTGATGGACCTACCGCGGACAACCTCTCTGTAGGCGTTGGCACTACCGTGGCATCTGGGCCAAGAGCCCTAGCAGGCTCTGATATAGGTTCAGGATCTGCGGAAGCGGCCATTGCTCTTGGGGATCTTAAGACAGTCGTTGATAATCTCAATATTAATGCGGGGACACTTTATAATAAAGTTTCCAATGTTATGTCTCACATGGGCGCATTGAATGCAGGTTATCAGTTGGACGTATCATCGAAATTGGATGTAGATTTCGCAGGTGAGACTGCTGAGCTAGCTAAAGGTCAAATCTTGGCGCAAGCCGGTACAGCGATGCTTGCTCAGGCAAATGCACAGCAACAAGGTATGCTGGCGCTGCTGCAGTCCTAAGATACTAATCGTAAGTTTAAATACAGCCGGCTATATTTTTATAGCTGGCTGTATTGCACTTAATGGTTTTGGCTTGCGTTACCCCAAATAATGAATAGCTTGTGATTGAAGGGAAAGGCTGTGGCTGAAGATGAAAAGGAAACTGTTGTTGAGGGTGAAAATCTGCAAGTAGAAGATCAGCAAGTCGTTGTTGATCCAGAGGCTCGTTCTGACGCGGAACAGCAGAAATTTGAAGCTGATTTTGCGTTCAAGATGGTAGAAACTTTGGTGAACTTTAACGCTCAACAGATTTCTAGTTATGAAATTCTAAATACATTTTTTACGACGGACGAACTGTCCTGTTTTGGCCTTTTCGCAAAGTCTGTTCCTATCGACCCTGTACCTGCTATTTACCCTGAAAATGGATTTCTTTTGTTTAAGGGCGTTCCAGTCCCCACGTCTACAAAGCTTACTCCAGCAAGTTTAGAAGAAATTATAAATGCCCTTCAAACGTCTAATTCTATAAATCTGAACGATCTTAATTTAGCCGAATTTGCTCCTGACATGATTAATTCATACCAAATTGCAACTCAAATTTATAATGACCGTGTTGATAAGGTTAGGGCTTCTTACCTAGCAAATGTTAAGAATGCCAAAACCCAGGTCATGGAAGTTTCTGCGGCAGTAGTTTGCGGTTTTGTAATCATCTTAACGCTCGCAAGCATTTTGTAGGTGCTCAAATAGCAGCTCAAACAATTTTCAATTTTTAGCTTTAACTAATAAAACTGGCAAAGCTTGATAGGGAAAAAATCTGGAATATGAGTGGCCGGTCATAAAATTGACAGTCCAAAACATTCTTGAGTTAAGAGCGTTAGTATCACTAGTCCAATACGCTTCTGGTGAAATTTTTGGAAAGTCTTCTGAATTTATCTTTGGTGGTGCACAGTCATCACAAACTAGACTCTCAAGTTCTGAGCGCGTGGGCAGACGCCAAAGGCCTCCGAGCTGGCGTGTTGCTTCTTTGATCGCAAAGGTTACCTGACTGTGATCTAATTTAATTATTTGGCCTGTACACGTTTGAAGTGCGGGGTCCCAAGCTTGCCCAACCGAGCAACGAAGCCAGGTTGTGCCATTTTTTAAATCTTTTACCGTGTTTTGCTGTGAAATGAATTGCGCAGATGCGTTGCTGATTAAACAGATTGAAAAAAAAGCGGCGCCAATTAGATAATTATGCATAATTGTACTTCCTTCGCTGTACCCATCAAATCTGTGTCTTTGGGTGATTTTTTTTACACTGCGTATAAAGAATGGTACAAAACTTGTATATATCGATCTGAAAAGAGGAGTATCTAAAATGGATATAGCAGCACTACTTGGCTTCATAGGTGCCGTTGGTATGATTGTAGCTGCGATGATCGCGGGTGGTGGCGTCGCACCATTTGTAGACAATCAATCCATTTTGATTGTTTTTGGGGGAAGTTTTTTTGCGGTTATGTATTCAGCACCTATGCCAACATTCCTCGCAAGTTTTAAGGCTATGGGAAAATGTTTCAAGCCAGGATTACCTAAGCTTGATGAGACAGTCGAGCGCATGGTTGAGCTTGCTGGAATGGCGCGTAAGGATGGCATGATGGCTCTTGAGGGTCAGCCAGTGCCGGATAAATTCTTTGAAAAAGGAATGCAAATGCTGGTTGATGGCGCTGATGAGCAGAAACTCATAAAACAAATGAATTCTGAGATTGCATCGATGAAAGTGCGTCACGCTGGAACGACTGGTTGCGTAAATAGCTGGGTTGACCTAGCTCCAGCGATGGGGATGATTGGTACCCTAATCGGTCTGGTTTTGATGTTAGGTAATATGGGTGACCCAAAGTCTATTGGCCCAGCGATGGCTGTTGCCCTTTTGACAACCTTATATGGTGCCTTTGTTGCCAACGTCATGTTTATGCCAATGGTGAAAAAGTTAGAAGGCTATACCGAATTTGAGGTCAACTACAGGCAATGTGTTTTGGAAGGTCTGCGCGGAATAGCTCGCAGTGACAGTCCAAGAAACATTCAAGACCAGATGGCCGCTACTCTGCCGCCAAAGTTGCAAGCTAAATTTGAAATTGCAGCGTAGGGGAGGCGAAGTAAAATATTATGGCTGAAGAAGCTCTCAACGACGACGAACAGGACGAACCTGAGTGTCCTAAATGCCCACCAGTCGGAGCGCCAGCATGGATGGCAACCTTTGCTGACATGGCAACGCTTTTGATGGCTTTCTTTGTTTTAATTCTGTCATTTGCTGAATTCAATGTTCCTAAATTTAAACAAATTTCCGGCTCACTTCGCGAGGCGTTTGGTGTGCAAAAAGTTGTTCCGGTTGTTGAGCAGCCGAAGGGAACTACAGTCATTTCGTTGAACTTCAGCCCCAACCCTACACCGTCCGTAACCGAAACACTTCGCCAGCAGACAACTGAATTGCAAAAGCCTGAGCTTGAGTTGCAAACAAAACTAGAGGATTCCCCCGAAGGCGGAGAATTAGATAAGAAAAAAGATTCAGATTTTGATGGTGCTGGTGGTGAAAGTGACGCGTCTCTGGATGCGACTGAGTTGGCTAAACAATTACAAAAAGCGATTGATAGTGGTGAGGTTAAAATTGAGACCCTTGGTGAAAATGTCGTTATTAACTTTCCCAAAGAGAAGCTAAACGAAGAAGAAATTAAAAGTATGATTCAAGAAACAATGGCTGCATTAAATGAAGCGCGGCAGGCGACTGGTGCGTCGGATAGTGAAGTGCTCTTTGGAGGTTTGGAGGCTGAGCTGCAGGAGTTAGCTGCTTCCCTCGAAAAAAGTTTTCCTGAGGACGGTACAGATTCGGGCGGATCTTCGCAACAAACAGCGGAAAAACTTCAAAATGCATCTCAAGCCACCGAAGAGTTGACGGTTGCGTTACAAGAACAAATTGACCAAGGCCTTATTGAAATTGAGCAACGCGAGGGAAGCGTCTTTATTTCTGTTGGTGCTGGGGGCGCATTCCCATCTGGTACAGCTGATCTAACGGACGATGCTCAAGAAATTTTGGATAGGATCGCTCTGACTGCCATGAGCCCTGACAGCAAGATTACAGTTACGGGCCACACTGACGATGTTCCAATTTCTAATGGTAAGTTTCGTGATAACTGGGATCTAGCTGCTGGACGGGCTGCGAGCGTTGTGCAGGCAATAGAAGAAACTGGATTAGTTTCTGGGGGCCGAATGTCTGCAGTAAGTAAAGGTGAAACTAACCCGCTGGCAGATAATGTAACTTCTGAGGGCCGTGAAGAAAACCGTAGAATTGAAATTGAAATTTCCTATTAATCTAAGCTTTTATTTTAAATGGTCGTTTAACTACTAGAGGTGTTTTATGAGTGATACGATCAGTAACGACTATGTAAGTATGATCAATAAGACGGGTTCGGGATATAACATTCCGGTAATCGTTGATGCTATTGTTGATGCTGAGATTTCCGCCGTGAAAGAAATAGTAACGGCTAAAAAAGACAAAGTTGATGCGGCGATTTCTGGAATGGCAGTCTTGAAGTCTAGCATGCAAGTCAGTCAAGCAAATGTAACAACGATAATGGGCCAAAGCCATTTGAGCTTAGGCGTTACACCTAACAGTGATTATGTCTCTGCATCGATTAGCGATCATTCTGCCCTTACGGAATCTTCAAATATTTTGAGTGATGTCACAATTGCCAAGCCATTTATATTCGAAATGCCTGGTTTTTCCTCTGCCACTTACGCAGTACAGAATGCTCGTTCGTTGAGCGTAAAATTTGGGGAGTACAGCAGTCCATCAAACCCAACATTTGATGGATTCACGCAAAACGGCAATACCACCACAATCAGTGTGTCAGTAGGCGATACCTTGACAGAAATTGCAGCTCAGCTTGATGCGATAGTTGGTGTATCCGCAAAAGTAGTTCAAAAGTCTGCCTCTGGATCTGCATTTTCACTTTTAATCACGAGTGAAACAGGAGCTCAAAATTCAATTAGTATAGATGACAGTGATGGGAGCAGCTCAGAGGCGAATATGTTCAAGACAGCTTCGGGTGGCTCTTATCCAAATTCTTTTATTCAAAGTGCAACTGATGCAGCTTTTAAGTTCAATGGAGTAGATATTTCACGCGAAACAAACACGGTAACAGACTTGGTTGCGGGCCTTCATATTAAATTGCTGTCCAATGTTTCAGGTGATCAAATCATTCAAACATCTATTTCTCAGAGTAATATTCAACAAAACGTTGAAAGCTTGATTGGAGAGTTAAATGCTTACAAAGCGGATTTAAACGCGCTTGGCTTTGTTGATGAAGTTGGTGACGAAAGTGGTCAATTAGCCAATAACGCTTACCTTCGGAGTACTAAGCAAAAATTGATGAATTTGATGACCGCACCTATTACTGGGTTTGGAGAAGCAGATATTCACTTTGTAGAGTTTGGTATTAAGACGGCAGTTGATGGTTCGTATGTATTTGATCAAACAACCTTTGATCGAACGTTTTTGAATGCACCGGAAAAATTTGATGCGCTTACTCAAGACAAAGCTTACGCGAGTGACCCAAACGTCTTTGTGTATGCCGCCACAGACTCGGATGTACCATCCGGTAAGCACACCTTTACAGATTCTGATGATAAATTAAACGCAGGGACTACTGGTGAAAAAAGCATGAGTTTTACGGGCTCTGGTCCTTTTGCTTTCTCTACACCGGACTACCCTGGATTTGTGTTTGAAACTACAAGCTCTACTCCTGGGGATTTAAGTATCTATGTCGGTCGGAGTGCCAAAACAAAGTTGTTTGATTTCTTTTCTGACGCGCTTGCATCTACAGGAAATCATGAGACAACAGTTACGGGATATGAAGACCGAAGCTCTAACCTTGAGAGCAAACTCACAAAAATTGATCAGAGAGAAGCACTGCTTCAAGCAATGTACACCAAAAGGTTCTCAGAAATGGAAAAAGCTGTTAATGCATCCACCTCTTCGGAAGAATACATAACCCAACTCGTAGACGGCTGGAACAAGTCTTAAACATTCTAAAGGCCGTATTTCTTGATTTTTTCAATTAACGTAGTCCGTTGAAGATGCAGGTCTTTCGCTGCTTCGCTTGTATTACTAGAATTCCGCTCAAGCGCCTTTTCAATCAATACAATTTCTATATCTCTAAGTAGCTTTCTTATATCGATACTGTTGCAGCTATCAAACAGCCGAGAGAAATCTTCTGGTAATGGTGGTGCCTGGACGGTGTTGTCTTGCCCACGGTCTACGCCACCCAGCTCATCAAGTGCGTTCCAAACACTTGTTGTCTCATCTACACCGTTAAAAAACGAATTTTGATCGAAGCCAAGAAGCGTTTGAGTAACTTGTTCGTTATTGATTTTTTGCCCGGGGAAAAAAACTTTCGCACGTTCTAATATATTTTTCAGCTCCCGTATGTTTCCTGGCCAGTCATACGATTTTAGAGCGTTTATACCACTTTCTTCAAACGCGATTGTAGCTCCACCTGAATTGTTGGATAGCATTTTCTTTATGAGATGGGCTATTATTTCTGGTATGTCATCTAGTCGCTCTTTTAAGGTTGGTACCTGAATTGGAAATACATTCAATCGAAACAGTAAGTCCTCTCGGAACTTATTTTGAGAAACTAATTCATTAAGGTCTTTGTGAGTGGCGCAAACAATGCGTACGTCTAGTTTTATGTCTGTTCGCCCACCAACGCGTGTTACATTTGAGTTTTCAAGAACTCGGAGCAATTTGGACTGTAAGTCGAGGTTCATATCTCCAATTTCATCAAGAAAAAGAGTACCTTTATTCGCTTGTTCAAACTTCCCCTGGGTTGTTTTCAAGGCACCTGTGAAAGCGCCTTTTTCATATCCAAAAAGCTCAGCTTCCATTAGGTCACGGGGAATGGCCGCACAATTGACTGCGACAAACTTACCTTTTCGTCGGCTAGCATCATGTAGGCTTTCCGCTACTAATTCTTTACCAACCCCGGTCTGTCCTTGAATTATGACTGCTGAGTTGGATGGTGCCACCATCGAAATTAGTTTCTTTAGGCGAGTGGCCGCTTCAGAAGTCCCAACTAATTTTGATAAAATAACAGTCATTACTGATCACCGCTGCTTAAACTATTTTTATCGACTGCCGTACCACAAAACTAAGAGTGTTTGCACAGATTCAGTGATACAAAATGGATTTGCAGCTCCTACAAAGTACTTTATTCGTCAATATTACTAGGATACCATGGTAATACAACGTACTTTTCGTGAGACTGTAATAATCTGTAAGGGAAATGGTAAGTGAAACGTTTTTTAGCGTCATTGTCGATTTCGAAAATGATGCCAATGGTATTTTTCAAAA
>Ga0206127_1002809_pt1 | contig 16761 bp, 17 predicted proteins | sample Helgoland_Spring_6_FD_148646 | JGI IMG/M metagenome (GOLD analysis project Ga0206127, IMG submission 148646) | Pelagic subsurface seawater microbial communities from Kabeltonne, Helgoland, North Sea - Helgoland_Spring_Bloom_20160419_1 | ecosystem: Environmental > Aquatic > Marine > Epipelagic ...
CAATAATTACTGATTATCTCGTGCAGATAATAATCCGTTCTGAAGACAGGGAACTCTCCCGTGACGTTGATCCTTCGGTAATTGTTATCCGCACAAGGAAATTATATCAAGATAAAAAAGGAAGCGCTAAAGTTGCGCTAAAGTTTATCTAATCCTCAGGCAATACGGCACTTTATAGGTAATTTTAAAGTGTGATTTAAAATCCTACAAAATGAAAGTTAAGTACAATAGAGTTAGTACCATTCTACAAACAGGTAATCGATTTAAAGCAGATACTGATCATTATGATATGACATTATTGGATAAAGTTTCAGGCTCTGTTTCTTTTATGGATAGAAATGAGGCAAAGAAGTTAGTCCAATATGTTGAAGAAGGTAAAATAACTGAACTGGTAACCGAGGAATTTTCACGTCTCGGTAGAAATACGGGAGACGTAATTTCTACCCTTGACTGGTTAGATAGCCACAGGGTTAATGTAAAAATCAGAAATTTAGGAATTGAATCTCGACCTAATGGTAAAAGAAATCCTGTTTGGAAGATTTTATCTGCAACAATGAGTTCACTCTACGAAATGGAGTTGGAAAACATAAAAGAAAGAACTCAAACAGGGAGACTTATTTATCTTCAAAATGGTATTCGTTTAAAATCTCATTTACACTTAATATATCATATTTATGAATTATTCGAAATTGATTTTTTTAAGTTTTCGGGTACTTTGGGTAAATTTTTAAATATTTTGTTAGGTAATTTGCTTTTTGAAAAAAAAATCACCCATGCAGTGCAGAAAATTAATTTTATATCTGTCCAAAAACCGAAATTTTCTTTGTACCACAATTCAAGTTCACCTTTATATGGACATATATAATTATCATAAAAATCTTTCTTATTTAATTTAGTATTTGATATTAGAGCTTCTTCATCTCGAAAAACTATAGAGCCAATCCCAGTCAACCCGGGCTTATTTGTATAAATTTTTTCACCAATACCTTCACTATATGGATTGTAGATTAAAGGCCTTGGTCCGACAATACTCATATCACCCTTAATTATACTTATTAATTGAGCAAGTTCATTGATTTTAGTTTTACGTAAAAACTTACCAAATGGTAAAACCCTATAATCTTCTCTAACAGTTAATAACCCATCACCCATATTCTCACTATTTTTAAGCATAGTTGTAAACTTCCAAATTGAAAATTCTTTCAAATCTTTACCAATTCTTTTTTGAAAATAGATTACTTGATGCTCCCCAGTACATAATAAGATTATAGTTATTAGTAATAAAATTGGAGATAAAATAACTAGAACAAAAGACGCTAGAAATATATCAATTAATCGTTTATTTATTTTTCTATACATAATCTTTATGAATTATAGTTTTTAAGTTTATTTATATAATTAATTGTTTGGGACTTCAAATCCTTTTTCAAAAGATTCAACCCCTGTTTTATAAAATTCTTCGTACCATTTTACAGTTTTCTTAAGACCCTCCTTCCAATTCACTTTGGGTTTAAAGCCCAGTTGAGTTTCTGCTTTAGTAATATCTGGACATCTTCTAGATACAGATCCAGGATAAGTTGGTGCATTTTCATATTCACCATTATAATTCATTAGTCTTCCTGTCTCTTTTATTAATTCTTCAATTGTAATTTCTTCAGAAGAACCAATATGATATATTTCGCCATTTGATTTTTCGCTTTCCATTGCTAAAATTGTCCCCTCAACTGAATCTGAAATAAAAGAAAAAGATCTAGTTTGGTCATGACCATATATTTTAAAAGGAGATTCATTACTTAAAAATCTTTGAACTAAATGAGGAATAACATGCTTAAAGCCCATTCTAGGACCAAAAGCATTATGATATCTAACTACTGTACATTCAAAGCCTACTTTTTTAGAATAATTAAGAAACCCTGACTCTCCTAGCATTTTAGTTACAGCATATGTAAATCTAGGATGCCCAATATCTTCAATACATAATGGTATCTCCTCAGGCGTTGGTACTTTATAACCAAAAGCTTCTATTGTACCAGCATAACATTCACTTGTAGATGTATATAGAATTTTTTTTATATTAGCTTTTTTCGCCCACTCTAGAGTATTATATGTTAAGGCTGTGTTAATCCTGATAACTTCATGTGGTCTTTCTAAAGTATTATTAACACCTACCACAGCAGCTAACATATATAACTGATCATATTCATTGTCTAGTAAATCAAATGAACTTGGTGTTGTGAAATCTGCTTTTATTACTTTGATATTATATTTCTTAACAAGTAAACTTAAAGATTTATCCATTTTACCTCTTGAAAAATTATCCGCTAGTGATAACTTATATATGTTTTTTTCCGCAAGAGTCTTGAGTAAATTAAATCCTACAAAACCTGCTCCTCCTAGTATTAAAACACTTTTTTTCATTTTATTTTTATTTTTATTATTTATTATAGATTTCCTCTTCCAACCACTTTTACAGTGTGGCTTTCTTTTAAAATATTAATCTCATTTTCATTGAGCACTCCAACCGTATCAAAAATAAAATTATTTTTATTTTTTTTAATAGAAATAGATTGAATTAAAGATTCATTATTTATGTACTCGCTATGATTTGTGCAAAATACCAATATATCTATATCTTCTTTTAATAATTGGTCTAAATCTGAAGAAACTTCTATTCCTTTTTCCTCCCATACTTCAACATACGGGTCGTGCAAATAAATTTTAGCACCTTCTGAATTAAGGTAATTATAAAATGACTCAACTGGTGTATAACGAGTATCGGATATATCACTTCTATACGAAACACCTAAAAGAAGTACATTTTTAGACCTTAAATTTTCCTTAAAAGTTTCTTTAAGATAATTAAATGCAAATAATGGCATTTGATCATTTATTTGCACGCTAGTTTCACTTTGCTTTAAAGGCTGACTAGATTTAAATAAATTTTGTTTTGACCAAGAAGCAAGTAAAGGGTCTTTAGTTAGACAATAACCTCCCACACCTATTCCAGGTAACATCATGTTACTATGAGTTGGCCGCATCCTTATCGCACTAACTACTTCATACAAATTGACATCTGCTAGTTCTGCAAAGCGAGACCACTCCACCATAAAAGCAATATTCATTGCTCTGTACGAATTCTCTAATACTTTAGCCATTTCTGTAGCATTAGTATTTGCAAGTTGAGTTAAGGGATATTTTTTTGTACTAATAATTGTCCTTAGAAATTTTTCGACTGAAATAGCACTCTTTTCATCTATCCCAGAATACACTCTATAAAAATTTTGAATAGAATCAATATAATTTGGACCTGGCATTACTCTTTCATATGAATGACCTAATTTAAATTTATCTATTACCAAGTTTCTATTCAGTAAACATTTTTTTATCAATGGATAAGCTACTTTTTCACAAGTTCCTGGAGGCACAGTCGTCTCGACAAGAATTAATACATCCTCTTTACAATTATTTCCAATAGTTTCAATACCCTTTTCAAATGGTTTAAGATTGACATCATAATTGATTAATGTTTTTGAAAAATCAGAGTTTTTCAAAACATCTAAATTAATATCAACTATAATAACATCAGCAACAGCATAGGCATAACTATCAAAAGTTGCTAGTAAATTTCCTTTCGATTGAGTTTTTTCGTAAAACTCCTCAATCTTTGGATCGGAAGCAACAATTGGAAAGATACCTTCGTTTATAGAGGCAATTTTCCAATAATTATTGGAATTTGCTAAATCCACCCCTATTACAGCATATTCTTCAGTAAGAGCATTAGAGCAAATTAATGTCATCACAGCGCCTACAAATCCAAGACCTTGAACCACAATTACTTTTTTCCCTTTATGATTTGACAAAAAATTATCTATATTTTCTTTATCTCCTTCTTTAGGAATGACGTATTTTTTACCTGTTAGTATGTTTAAAGAATAGTTATTTTTTCCCATTTTTATCTATAATTTTATTTATTTCGTTTATATAACAATTATTAACTTTAATAATATCAAATTTTTCTTCTGCTAATTCGCGGCTTTTTTCACCCATTTCAATTTTACTTGAATCATCCAGTTCAATATATCTTTTAATTGCAGCTGCTAAAGATACTGGATTTTTCACTTCACATAAGAATCCATTAACCTCATGGTTAACTACTTCTCTACAACCAGGCACATCCGTTGCTATCAGTGGTTTTGCCATACTAGCTGCCTCAATTAAAGTCTTCGGTGTCCCTTCTCTGTATGAAGGAAGTACAACAACATCAGAGTCTCCTAAAAACCTCCTAATATCATCTTGAAATGGAATAAACTCAATCACACCATCATTTATCCATTTATCAACTTCATTTTCACTAATTGAGGTATTGTTTTTAACCCCTAACATGCCCATCAATATAAATGATACATTAGAATATTCTTTTTTAATAATTTGTGCAGATTCAATTAATTCATATATCCCTTTGTCTGCTATTATTCTTCCAATGAATAATATTTTAATATAATCTCTCTTTATATTTTCTACTGGCTTAAATTTCACTAAATCTACACCTGACCCTGATATTAATTTTGTATTATTCTTAGTGATGATTTTAAGTTGTCTAAAAAATTGTTGATCATCTGGGTTTTGAAAAAAAACTAAATGTGAATATTTAAATGTAAATTTGTATAAAAACTTAGCTACTTTATTTGCAAAACCACTTGAAATAAAAGCTGTCCCGAGACCTGTTATTGTATTAATAACTGGAATACCACCTAGTAACCCACTTGCAAGAGTACCATAAATAACAGGCTTAATCGTGAAATTTAATATCGCAGTAGGTTTTATGTTTTTACAAATACTATAAATTTGAAAAATTAAATATGTGTCTTTAATTGGATTAACACCAGAGCTGTCTAATTTTATTTCATGAAATTCATCTACAATCTCTTTTAGTTTTTCAGTATAATTATCTACTGAAGCTAACACAACTATACGATAACCATTTTCTCTTATAGATTTAATGAGTTCTGACTTGAACAATAATACATGATGTGTTGCATTATATATAATTACTATAGATTTACTATTCATATTTTAATTTAAATAAAAGAGAATTATTTTTTTTCAGGTAATTAGAAATATCGTTTTTTTTTTATTTGGCTTAAACAGAGAAGTATCTAATCATGAACCAGGAATTAGTTTAACTTTTTTATTTAATTTAATATACTGGTAAAGAAGTTTTATATCTGTAAACAAGTTTTTAGAATTAATATTAACTTCTTTAAAAATAAAACCTAGTTTAATTAATTTATCTGGATATTTATCTTTAGAAGAAACTGTATATATTTTGTGACCTCTATCATAAAGAGTCTTCAGTAAAACCCTCCTAAAGTTATATATATTCCAAGAAAAGTTTGATGAAAAAATAATTTTCATTGAGTCTAATTAATATTATTTATAAAAAAATTAAAATCTTGAAAATACTCCTCATAATGAAAACTATTAAATTCGCGTGATTTATATTTCATTTCTAATATGTGAGCTTTACTTTTATTGAGTATTATCTTCAAACTTGCATCTAATTGATGATTTTTAATAGACGGTAACAAAAAACCTGTCTCAGAATCAACAAGAAAATCAGATATATTACTTGATGAATTAGTTATGACTGGAGTTCCACAGGCTAAAGACTCTACAAATTTAGTTGGAAATCCTGCTCTGTTTGATAGATTATCACTTCTTAAAAAAATAGTGTAATCAGCATTTTTTATTTTCTCAATAACTTTTTCATGTGGTTGACGTTCCAAAAACACTAAATAATCATCTGATATTGGGGGCAAAGATTCATCACCAAAAACTTTAATATATTGAGACTTAGTTGAACCCACTATTATAAATTTAAAATCTTGAACATAGTCTTTAATTCTATTTAAGGAGTTTATGATGATATCTAATTTATCTTTATTACCATGAGATGCGTCACCAACATATATAAGATTTAACTTATCTGTATCAATAATATCTGATTTCTGCCATTTTTTACTTTTCTTATTTATTAACGGTGGTAAAAAAACTAAGTTATAATCCTTGTAATAGTTCTCTAAAAATTTACTTATGACAATTATACCATTAAGCCTTTTGTGTAAAAATCTCATCCTTAAATAAGAATCTAAACCCTTGACAATTTTGAATAATAAATTTCCTTGTGGTAAATACCATTCTGTAACATCTGCTATAAGTTTTATATTGTTATTCTTACAGTAGGGAATTAAACGTAAAAGAGAAATAGCAGGATAGTTATATACTACAATAATGTCTGGCTTAAAATTTAAATCAATTGACTTTTTAACAAATGATATGTTTGTAATATAAGAAAACCATTCTTTTTTATTTTTTGGATATTGTTGAGATTTTACATAATATTTAAAACCCTCAAACTCATTTTCTAAAAAATCATCTGAAATTACTTCATCAGTTTTAACATCTATATAATAGACATTGTAACCTGATTTCGCAAACAACAAACCATTAGCCATAACTCTATGAGCTGCAGCATTTTTATCAGGTAGGCTGAAGCCTCCCACATATAAAATATTTTTATTCATTAGGCTTAAGTAACTATTTATTCCAAACTACACTGTTTATATAATCTGTATATGAAATAATAATTCTAACTATTTTTTCACTAACATTTGGCATTGAATAATCATACACCTCTCTAAAATTTCTTTTTGGATTTCTTTCTTGTACTTCCAAAGCTGCCATACCTTGCATTATTCTCTCTGGCTTTAATCCTACCATCATCACAGATGCTTCTTCCATCGCTTCTGGTCGCTCATGAGCATCACGTATATTCAATGCAGGAAAATTTAGAATAGATGACTCTTCTGAAATAGTTCCTGAATCAGATAAAACAGCAAAAGAATTCATTTGTAAAGCATTATATTCTGAAAAGCCTAATGGTTTTAATAACTGAATATTTTTATGAATTTTTGTATCCTTATTGTTTATCATATTTCGAGTTCTTGGATGAGTAGAAACAATTATAGGGTAGTTATATTTATCTGCTAGTTGATTTAAAGAATCAATTAATCCTTTGAAATTCTGAGGATTACTAATATTCTCTTCCCTATGTGATGAAACAATAAAATATTTATATTTTTCTAAACCTAAATGATCTAATACATTGGATTCTTTAATCTTCGGTAAATTCTTTTGTAGTACCTCATACATTGGACTTCCTGTTTTAATAACTCTGTCAGGAGACAAACCTTCCCTTAACAAGTATTCACGTGCAATACTACTATAAGTAAGGTTTATATCAGAAATATGATCTACGATCTTTCGATTTGTTTCTTCAGGAACACGCTGATCAAAACATCTATTTCCAGCCTCCATATGAAATATAGGTATTTTATGTTTTTTTGCTACAATTGCACATAAACAAGAATTTGTATCTCCCAATACTAAAAATGCATCAGGTTTCTCTTTGTCTAATACAGGGTCAATTTTAATTAAAATATTTCCAATTGTTTCTGAGGCATTTTTCCCAGCTGCTTCCAGAAAATAATTTGGTTTTTTAAGTTCTAAATCTTCAAAAAATATTTCGTTTAGTTCATAATCATAATTTTGGCCTGTATGGACTAAAATATGCTCAATAGCATCATTGTTATCCAATGCTATTAAAGTAGATGACAACCGGATAATTTCCGGACGTGTCCCTATTACAGATAATACTTTTAGTTTTTTCATAAATATTTATATTTCATTAAAATATGTATCTGAATCATCAGAATTATATGGTTCATTAATCCAAAATAGTGTTATTAGCTCTGTGTTTCCAATATTTGTAATATTATGTGTAAACCAAATAGGCATATCTACGTAAGCAGGTTCATTTCCGTCTAGAATATATTCATAGATTTCATCAGTATTCACCTTTCTTAACTTGATTGATGCTTTTCCACTTATTACAGCAAAACGTTCGACTTTTCTTGTATGATAATGGTTTCCCCGAGTTATTCCAGGTTTAGTTGTAGAATAGGAAGATTGTCCTGCGGAACCAGCACGCATGATTTCAACAAATGCACCTCTATCATCTTCGTGTTTAGTAAATTTTACAGGAAAATAATCTTTTGGAATATAACTTCTAAAGGTATTAAATAAATCTAATTCAAATGAATTTAGATGAACTTTAGGAAGTTGCCCTTTATCAAAATATTGTAATTTATAATCTTTCAATAATTTATAAATTTCAGATACTTTTCTATGTGAAGTATGAGGAATTTTAAAAGATCTTATTGTCTCTCCTTTTTTATTTAAAATTTCATTATAAATGATTTTAGACAAATCATTAATATATATTAGTTTCACCTCATTACTATTAATCTTTGAATTTTCGTCATTAATTAATTGGTTTGAAAAGGTAGCAATGAAAGAATTATAATTAGGTTTTGCAAATGGTCCAAAAACATTTGGGATTATTAAGGAGAGAACTTCTCCATTATTTTCAGATGCCCAATCTTCCAAATCTTTTCTGCTTTCTTTCTTTGATTTTCCGTATAAATTATATTTCGTTTCTTGAGTAGATGAACAGAAAATAATTTTTGGTCTTGATTCTGTAAACTTACATGCATTAATTAGTTTGCGTGTTAACGTTATGTTTGTGTTGTAAATAACTTGCTCATCTTCGTGACGATTCATAGCAGCAGCGTGTATAATAATACCACAAGAAGATACAAAATTCTGTAGTTTTGTATCGTCATCAAAATAACTCCTATTAAAATAAATCAGTTCTATTTCATTTAACTTTGTAGATAAAAAATTATTTAAATGACTTCCTATAAATCCATTATTCCCAGTAATTCCTACTTTTATTAATTGTCCCATTCGTTCCATTTATTTTGATCAAAACGTATTTGGTCATCTTCAATTTCATTGAAATTATAATTAGACATTATCATTAATTTTGAATCAGTCTTCAATGCTCTAAAACCATTTACATATCCATTTGGTATGAATAATACTTGTTTATTTTCTGAATTTAAAACGTAATTTTCAACTGGCAATAGATTTGAAGGAGCTTCCCAATTATCCATTTTTATTAGTTTTACATTAAAACTTCCACTAACACAAATAAACCAACGACTTTCAACAGTGTGTCCTTGCCAAGCTCTTACTACATCCAAATTAAAATGGGTAGTAAAATACACACGTTTGATCGGAGACATATTAAAATCATTGAAATAATCTAATTTTCCTCTATCATCAATGAAACTATTACCTTGAATTAATCTATTACTTTTGTTCATATCAGATTAATTAATATCATCACTAATAAACTTTAATTTTAACAAAAGTTTCTTCATACCTTTAACATCTAACTGTTCAGTATTATGTGAATTATAATCTTCAATAAGGGAAATATCAGTTTCCCCTTCAGAAATATAATTATTGTAATTTAAATCTCTATTATCTGCTGGTATTCTGTAATAATCTTCTAAATCCTCAGATTTCATTCTATCCTCTCTAGTCATTAGAGATTCATACAATTTTTCTCCATGCCTTGTACCAATCAAGTTAAGATCTGAATCAGAGTTATATAACTCTTTTAATGATTTAACTAATATATCTATAGTAGCTGCTGGAGCTTTCTGAACAAATATATCACCAGGGTTAGCATTATTAAACGCAAATAAAACTAGATCAACTGCATCATCTAATGTCATCATAAAACGTGTCATATTCGGATCTGTAATTGTTAAAGATTTACCCATTTTAATTTGATTTACAAAAAGTGGTATTACTGAACCTCTGGAGGCCATAACATTTCCATATCTAGTTCCTGAAATAATAGTACTACCAGAATTTCTTGATTTAGCAACCATTACTTTTTCCATCATTGCTTTTGAAATACCCATAGCATTTATAGGATAAACCGCTTTATCTGTGCTGAGAACAACAACCTTTTTTACATTATGTTTTATTGCAGCATCTAAAACATTTTCAGTACCTAAAACATTTGTTTTTACTGCTTCCAAAGGAAAAAACTCACAGGATGGAACTTGTTTTAGTGCCGCAGCATGAAAAATATAGTCTACGCCTAACATCACATTTTCAACCGAACGATAATCTCTAACATCTCCTATATAAAATTTAACTTTTGGATTTGATACTTTTTTTCTTAAATCGTCTTGTTTTTTTTCGTCTCTAGAAAAAATACGAATTTCAGTAAACATTTTTGAATGAATAAATTTTTCTAGTACTGCATTTCCAAACGACCCTGTACCTCCCGTTATTAGTAGTGTTTTATCTTTTATCATATTTATATTTTATTAAATATTTCTTTTAATTTTTTTTCTTTGTGATCTCGATCTAGGTGACCTATAGCTAATGACTTCTTTTTAATATTTTCATAGTATTCGTCTACTGATTTTATTTTTTTTGCAGGAATACCAACCACAACAGAGTTATTATCAATACTTTTTGTTATCACAGATCTTGCTCCAACTATTACATTATTACCAATTCTTACTCCAGGAAGGATAAATGTTTCTAGTCCTAGATATACATCATTTCCGATAAAAATTTCATCAGTAAGGTCCAATGATGCAGTTTTTTTTCTTAAAATTAATACACCTCCATCATGATTAATAAACTTACAACCATCCGTAATAAAAACATTGTTACCTATAGTTATTAGAAAGGGTTCTGTACCCCACATATTTGGAGAATTGCCATAAATTTTGCAATTTTCACCAATTGTAACTCCCATGAGACGTGAGCATTTTACAGGACTAATCTTAAAATATATATATAAAAAAGACTTACGAATAATTTGAATTATTCTATATTTATATTTCATTTAAGGATTTATTTAGCATTTTACTGTATGTTAATTCTAATTTTTTTAATAGTTGTTCTTGATTAAAATTATCTCTTACAAATAATTTTGCAGTTTCACCTAATTTGATCCTCATTTCTTCATTGTTAGCTAGTAATATTACTTTTTCAACTATTATATCTGAATTAGCTGGAGGAATTAAGATTCCATTAAAATCATCTTTAATAACTTCAGGGTTGCCTCCTACATTGGTTGCTATTACAGCAAGTCCAAGTGAACATGCTTCCAGTAGAGCATTTGATAAATTCTCGTGTAGAGTTGCAAATAAGAAAATATCACACTCATTCAAAATATTTATCACTTTTTCCTGTTTGCCAAGAAAAAAAACTCTTTTCTCTTTAACTTCGTTATTTAGGGTAGTTGATAAATTTATAACTTTGGGTTCATCACCAATAAATATAAATTTTATGTTTTTGTCTGTGATTTTTTTTATAGCATCTGCTATGTATGTTACTCCTTTATCAAAAATAATTCTTCCAACTATAGCAACGATTAAAGTTTTATCGTCAATATTAAGTTTATTTCTAAGATTAAAAGGAATTATCTCATTTATATCGATTTTTGGCGCACTGTTATGTATTGTCCCTATTAGTTTATGCCTTGCATTTTGAATTATATATTTTCTATTTCTCATAGCTTCACAAACAGTATAAATATTTTTTGAAAGCTTTATTGTTAGTGGTTCTATAATATTTCCAAAGATAAACCTCATCTTAGCTGATAAATTTTTAGCGTCAATTGTTGAACCTCTTACGGCAATTAATATATTTTTTTTTCCACTTAGTCTGGCAGCTATAACAGCATGAAAACATGAGCCTTGGAGACCTGACAAGTGAATTAAATCTGGATTAAATAATTTAATTTGCCTTGAAAGATCTTTTATTAATTTTAGATTAATTTTTTTTCCAGAATGAAATGTTTGGGTTAAAAAACTAAATTCATATTTTTGATTTAAAAAGGAATCTGAAATTAACTTGGCTGCTTTATTTGGACCACTTACTTGATTTGGCATAATAATGTGCAGCATGATCTTTTTATTTTTATTCATTTTGATTAATTCCTAAATTTTTTTCATGTTCTAAAATTTGTTCAGTTGTGAATCTCATTTTGATAACTTTAGCAGGGTTTCCACCAATAATTGAATAAGGAGGGCAACTTTTATTAACAATAGCTCCTGCTGCAACAACTGAACCTCTACTTATGGTAACTCCTTTAAGAATAGTAACATTACACCCAATCCAAACATCATCTTCAATATATACATCTTGGTCATTAATCTCAAGTTTTTGATCATCTTTAATATCATACATATACGCACCAATTACGTCAATTCTGTGATTTCCTCCACGAATTGTAACATTGGGTCCAAACATAACACAATTTCCAACATTTATTTTTGATATTGAGGAAATAAAAGAAGCTCTTTCTCCAATATAAACATTATTTCCTATTGTTATATTTTGATATGTAAATTTTGAATTATGACCTATATAAACATTGTTTCCTACTTTATTAATTTTATTTTTTTGAGAATAAGATATTAAAGATTTCACTTTGTAAGTTATAAATTCAATAAAATCTGATATAATTGAAATGGTATATTTAATCATATTAAAAATTTTAATAAAACATAAATAATGGTTAATATTGAATAGAGTGCAATTAAGAAAGTATTAATATATTTCTTTTTTTTAATTTGAGAACTAAGAACTAAAAAAAATATAAATAAAATAGGATAAACATAAAATATACGTCTAGTATCTAAATTTGATAAATTTAATAAGATTAAACTATAAGCGATAATAATTAAATAAATTAAGCTTTTCTTTATTTTAAAATGTTTTCTGAAAAATATTATCGTAATAATAATAAAACCATTAATGTAGTATGAAAAAATTCCTGCTAAAGAGATATTAATAAAAATAATATCACCAATTTTAAAATTAAAAAAATCCCAAAAAGGGAAAGGATACATTAATTTAAAACCAATCATTGAAATTTCTTTTATTCCAGTAGGTAGTTTATCTAATTTAGTAATTAATGAATCAGATCCAAGATTATCAATTCGTTTATTACTAAATTCATTATATATTTCAAATGTTTCAATAGAATTTTCATAAACTTGAAATAAAATACTAGACATGTATATTAAAAACAAAATAATAATTGTTAATAAAAAATTCCTTTTTAATGAAGATTGAGATTTAAAAATGTAGAAGAATAAAAATAAAAATAAAAATAATCCATTCTCATTTCTAAACGAATACGTAATTAAAGCTAACAATACAAATTTTATAATCGTCTTATAATTAAATTTATTTTCATGATATAAGTAAATGGCAATCATGTAAAATAAAGCTATAAAAACATCTCTTAATAAAAAACCTGAATAATAAAATAAATAAGAAAAAACACCAAAAATAATTGTGTATTTAACAGATTTTGAAAGATTAAAGTATAAAGTAAGTGTTTTAAATAAATAAAATAAACTAAGACTTGAAGCTAAACAAATTGAAAAAATATGTAATAAAAAATGGTTTCCATCTAAGAATTGATTTGCAAAATAAGAAATAGTACCAAAAGTTAACGCAGATCCTCCATTCCAATTTACTAATACCATCTCTATGGATCTTTTGACTAATGTCCAATAACTATCAAGCTGACCAAGATCTTCAGATTGTAGGTAAAAGGTGATTTGATCGCTTGCATGTACAAAATCTAGATCATAAAATATCCCATAGATATACACAGATGTTCCAAATACAGTATAAATGAGAAAAAATAAAGAAAAAATGGAAGATCCTATTTGTGACTTACGAGATAAAAATAGGCCAGTAGAATAAAAAAATAATTGAAAGAAAAGTAATGAAAATGACCAATTAAAACTGAATATTAAAATTGAGAAAAAGACATTTAATACAACAATAATTTTTTTGTTATTTAACAAAGAATTCTTTGTAATCATTTTTTACAAATTATTTATTGACATCTTGTAAAGTTGTAAAAAATCATTTGATATATTTTCTGCTGAATGATATTTCCTTACAAAACTCAATGATTGTTTTTTAAGTTTTTCAATTTCATTATTTTCTAACTCTATTATTGATGAGATTTTATTAAAAATATCATTAGAATCTGGTAGAATATTAATCACAGGGCAATTTTGAAAATTAAGGTATTCCATTGATTCAGGTTCTGAACCACTAAAAACTATACAACCATTTTCCATTCCGAAAATTGCATTCATACCATAATCATAAGACTTACACTGATCAATCAAGACATCAGAATTAAGTAATAACTTCTTATATTCTTTTACTGTTATTCCTTCAACTATAGAAACATCAACTAAATCTGGAAATTTAGATTCAATTAATTTAATTGCATCTAAGATATATTTGCTTCCCTTAAAATCCCTCCGTGTAATTCCAAAAATGATTTTAATTTTTTTTTGTTCTTTTTTAAAAATACCATTTTTAAAATCACTTGCAGGAAGAGGTATTGGTGATGTAGTTTTTAAATTTGATTTATAACCTAAAAAGTATGTATACATTGAAGGTACTATCCAATCTATTTTATTAATAAACCAGTTGTAATAGTTTACAGTGAAATAATTGTAATTAGGAAAATATTCAAACTTTGATGATTGATTATCTAATGGGAAATACTTAAACTTATTTTTAACTGACATAAAAGCAGGATCTGTACCACAAGCATAGTATATTTTAGCTTTGTTAAAGTAAAATAAAATATGAATTAATCCAAAAAAATGATAATAATATGGAATAGCAAAAGGAGTAATAAACTGAACTACGTCGTGACCAATAAATTTTCGAATATTCCAAATAAAATAAAGTAAATTTAAAAATTTACTTTTGTAAGGATTAATTTTAAAATCAAAATCAAACTTCCTGTAACTATCACCATCTGCACCTAATTTAACTTCATGACCAAGAGATAATAGTTTCTTTTTTAAATTATTGTGAACTCCACTAAATTCACCAAGTAAAAGGATTTTCATGAATTATTATTGTTTTATATGTGTTATTATTTTAGCAATTTCAGAAGTATTTTTTTCTAAAGATTTTTCATAAGATTTAAAAGCATTTTCGCCCATTAATGGTAATTTATTTTTATTTTCATAACACCACTTAAGTTTTGAAATTATAAATTTTGAATCAAACGGATCGATAACAAATCCGTTAACATAGTTTTCAACTATCCATTTATTTCCACAATTTGATGTTAATATAACAGGCTTATGATTTGACATTGCTTCAAAAACTGTTACTGGACTCATATCAATTAATGAAGGACAAATAAAAATATCACAATTTTTATAATACCAATTTTTTCTTTTTGAGTCTAAATTTCCTAAAAAAACAAAATTATTTTTGAGATTAGGGAACTTTTTTTGCAAAAATTCAAAAAAATGATGCTCAATATTACCACCTATCCATAATTTAGTTTTAAAACCTAATTCATTAGCTTTTAAAATTGATTCTATTAGATAATGGAGACCTTTAAGTGTTGATGTGTAAGCAAGGTAGAATACATTTAGAGAGTTATTACAAACATTTATAATTTCTTCTTTAGTATTTAGAGGTTTATGATTTACTAATTGTGATATTTCTACATTAAAAAAAATTGAGTTGGAAAAAAATTTATCATCCTGAAAAGTTTGTGCTGTAAACTTATTTATTGTGATAACTTCATTTACATTCTTAGCAAAAATATTATATTTATTTAAGCGATCAATTGAATCAAATGAATCAAAATACTTCTCTAGTCCAATTTTTCTTTTTTCTTTTTTAATTAAGTTATATATTAAGTTATCAGAGGGATTTCCTGAAAGTAGAATCAATTTCACATCATTAAGTCTTGCTTTTGTTGATGTTTTTGGAATCCATGGGTTTGTAGTTATAATTAAATCATATTTATTTTTTAATTCTCTTTCAATAAAAAAATCAAATAAATTTTCAGAATGATATCTTCTCTTGTAATCTGGGAATTTAAAAAAGCGACAACTTTGATTTAAAATAATATCAATAACCCTATAGATAAGTGAAAAGGATTTAATAAAATTTTCATTTTTTCCTTTAGCTCTTTTAAAAAATACTTTGACTTCACAATTATTCTTTATGAGTTTTTTTGAAACATCAATAAGCAATCTTTCTCTTCCTGATGAAGCTTGTCCATTATTAACAGAATTATAGCCAATTGCTAATATTTTCATTAATTTTCTTTTAATTTTATTATTGAACTAATTCCTGAAAAATTACAATTACTTGATTTTTGTAAATTTCTTAAAATTACTAAAAGATCATTCCTCATATTTGATTTTTGGTCAAAAGTTTTTTGTAAAACGTAATAGTGTGTTGAAAGAACAAATAATCCATTTACTGAATTTGTATATTTAATTTGATTCTCTAAATCTATAATTTTAGTATTTGGTTGATATGGATAATGTGGGAATTCAAAATTATTAGTTAATTCAATTATTTTTGAATATTGCTTAGGTATATTTTTAAAAAATTTTTTCTTGAAAGAATGATATGTAATTTTAAATGCGTTCAAAACACCAATCTCTGAAATATTATGATAAATATTTTTTGAGTTTCTATTTTTAACAATTGATAAATTACAATTAATAACAGATTCATATCCTTTAGAATTAATAAGATTTTGTGGTGGTGAAAAAACTCTAATTTTTTGGTTGAATAATTTTTCTAAGTAAGATTTTGAATTTTTGAGTTTGTTTGTAAAATCTTGATTTGTAAAAAATTCTGCATTTTCAATACGACCATGAGTTGATTTTAAAAACTGCTCATCAGTATTTTTATGATTTACTCCATGAATACCAATTTCTAACTTACCTT
>Ga0206127_1002810_pt1 | contig 16748 bp, 16 predicted proteins | sample Helgoland_Spring_6_FD_148646 | JGI IMG/M metagenome (GOLD analysis project Ga0206127, IMG submission 148646) | Pelagic subsurface seawater microbial communities from Kabeltonne, Helgoland, North Sea - Helgoland_Spring_Bloom_20160419_1 | ecosystem: Environmental > Aquatic > Marine > Epipelagic ...
ATCCCCTGATGACGCATTCTTCGACACAGCACGAACCCAGAAGGCGGCATGAAACCAACCCGATTACATCTTAGCTGAGCCACAAACCTGTCCGAATTAGTAGGACCACTTCAATAAGCGGTCAAGAATTCAACTTTGTTCGATCAATCCGGGTGTTCGACGTCCAAGCAAACCAAAGGGAGTCAGGGAGCGAAGGTGACTGTGAAAGATCAGCGAGAGTTCGGCTCGGATCTTATAGTACTCAAGGTGATTACCGTTGGAGCCGTGCAGGCATCGCCGACTTGCCGGATGCGCATTTCGGGACGGAGCGTTGGGGGTCTAACTGCCCGTCGATCTGGCATCGCTCCGTCTTTGTCGAATGGCGTGACTATGAGGGGAACTACGGTTTTGAACAGGTCAACTATTGAGAGCCTGGGATTAAAATCTCGAAGCCTTGTCAGCCCTCAACCTTGGCCAGAAGCTCAACAGGCAATGCGTGTGTTGAAACCCCGCCTTCTTGAAGCGGTACATTGGCATGTGTGCACCCCATGCTGGCAAGGAAGGAGATCAGACCGTTCGCCGTCTTAAACTCGCGAATTCTGATTTCATCATGCTTGTCTGACATCGATCGTGCTGGGACCAAGAGCTTCATGAAGGTCCTGTCTTCGTCGATAATGCGGATCACCCATACACCGTACCACACTGCGCTCTTGTTGAAGGCGGAAGATTGGCAATATACCTCCGCAAGGTACCCGCTTTGCATTAATGTGCGGAAACGTGTCTCAGTAATCACATTTGGTGCTTCGTTGTCTTGGATGCTGCTCACACCAAACCTCTTCCCGTTCTACTCAAGACTATGGTTCTTAAAGCGCCCCATCGTCTGATCTTAGCTATAATATTGCCACCGAGCAGCTAGTATAACACCCGATGCTGTTGTGTCTCAGACAGCATTAACCACCAAGTGGGCAGATTTCCAAGTGATACGAGAGAATTCACATTTGGATTTTGATGGGCGCGGCAATCAAAATTTTTGCTTTTTCACTCAAAAGAAGCGTGTCCAGGTCAATGCTAATGCCAGCTGAGAGTGAGGATGGCTTCCTGTTATCGCAACTATCGGAGCCCATTGTTGATGTAGCTTCATCGTTCTGGTGGACCAGAGCGCGGTTGTAGGCGCGGAGGGGCAGGGGGCCGAGGTGCGCTTTCGCTGCACCAAGGCCGAACCGGACCTTCGCTGCGCTGTTCACGAACCCACACACTGCGGACATAGTTAGCTTTCGCTGCACTTACCCCAATGCCCGCTTTTGGTGCTTCACGTTTGATAGAAACAGAACAGAATTCAACCTTTCGCAAAAAATGAGCCCGGCAAATTCGCGCTCGCGGACCAGGGTCGGCGCAAATTTTCATCTCATCTAAGAACTCTACCGACCTCTATATGGCCCATCCGAAAATTGTTCGGTGACACACCCGTTTTAGATTTGAAAAACCGGGTGAAATGCCCTTGAGCGGAAAAACCGAGGACTTCAGAGATCTCTGCGATCGTATGCTCTGGATCACTGAGCAGACTGGCGGCGCGTTCACAGCACAAGGTGTCGATGTATGTTCTTGGGCTTAGCCCTGTGCAATGGCGAAACCGGGCATAAAATTGCGAGCGGGACAGTCCGACGTTTTTAGCAACTTCACTCAGGTCTATCTCTTTTGAAGGCTCTTCTCGAAACGCGCGGATGGCTCTGCGGACACGTGGATCGCTGGCGAATGTCCGGCGCGAACTTACATCCGAGGTCGCATTTGTTTTCGAACACTGAAGGACTGAAAAGACCAGTTCGCGAAGCAATGGGTCAAAATGGTCTTCTTCGGTATGAAAGTCAGCCATTTGATCCGCTAAATGCCGTGCCCGACTGTGCAGTTCAGGACTGACCTCTGCTACTATCTGATGAAACGGCAATTTGTGGAAGCCAGTTACAATTTGATTGCCCTGCTCACCAAACCACAGCGGGTCTATGTAGAGCGCCAACAAGATTGTGGGGTCGATTCCGATCTCTCTGTCATTGGAATGCACGATCCATGGATTGACCAATACCATTTGACGATCCGTCATTTGGGCGGTTTGTCCATCAACTAGAAAGCTTGTATCTGCTCCGGATATTTTGATCAGCGCATGAACTTGAGAATGAGCATGATCCTGAACGGGTTCCGTTGCTGATAGCAGCGCAACCCGCCCAAACGCGCCTACAGCAATTCCTAGTGCATCAGCCAAGTCGCCTCCAAAAGCAGAGCCAATCAAAATAATCGGACAAAAAGGTAAATAGCACTTGGGGCGGGCAAAGACCACCCCGCGCCTACCGGCTAGCATCACACCAGTCCATACTTACTGAGGAGGTAACCATGAACACCATTAGAAAAAAAGCGTTGGCATTGATGTTGGCAGCAACCCTAAGCGTCGGCGCAGTGGCGTCTGTTGCGCATGCTGAATATCCTGACAAACCAATCACCCTTCTTTTTCCTTGGGCACCCGGTGACCCATTTGAGGCAGTGATGCGTACACTTGGGGAAAGGATGGGCAAAGAGCTTGGTCAGCCAGTTGTTGTCACGTCGACGGTCGGCGCTGGCGGCAAGAAGGCGACAGCCGCCGCAGCAAAAGCTGACGCAGACGGTTACACGCTCCTTAACAATTGGGTCGCACCGCAGATCGCCGGAAAGCTGTTTGATCCTGATCTGCCATATGACAATTCAAGCTTTGCACCCATCGCTGGGGTGTTGGCGATCCCCTTTACCGTTACGGTTGCTGAAACTCATCCGTCAAACACCATGCCAGAATTCATTGAGTGGGCTAAGGCAGAAGGAAAGACGCTGAACTTTGGCGTCTGTGCGCCCCAGTCGGTGCCCCGACTTGTCGGGGAGCAATTCATGCGGTCGGCAGAGCTTGAGTTTAACCCTATCCCCTTCAACGGCGGTTGCATGGGTGACAATATTACTGGGCTGCTGAATGGATCGCTTGATGTATCGGTGAGCGTCGTTCCGGCCACGCGGATCATGGAGGGGCAGGTCAAGCACCTGTTACTGCTGGCCGATGAGAGCCATCCGATAGCACCTGACCTCGCGACTGCTGCTGATGTTGATATCAACATCGGCTGGGGTGCCGCTGCTTTGGGATGGGGCGGCTTGGTCGCTCCGTCTGGCACGCCTGATGATGTGTTGGCAAAGCTTCGACAGGTGAGTGCCGACGTCCTTCAGGACGAGGCGTTTCTAAAGGAACTGGGGCCACTCGGGAAATTGATTGCCTACTCTTCCCCCAGTGATTTCGAAGCTCTGTGGAGTGAGACCGAGCAACTTCTAAAACCTCGGGTCGAAGAACTGAAGACCTCGAACTAGAATCTCTACGGATCAGCGGGCCCACAAAGCCCGCTGATTTCGTGTAAGGTGAAAGGCCAATTTATGAACCTCCAGCAAAGGGAAGTGGGTGGCGCAGCCGCATTGCTCGTGATTGTCGCATTCTTCTTCTATCTCACCAGTCAGATTGACCTCGCTTTCAGTTCCGACCTCGAAAAGCTCACCGGCCCGCGTGCCTATCCGCGCATCATCCTTGGCGTGATGACCATCGTCGGCCTGCTGTTGTTGTTTCAGGGTTGGGTGACCCCTAAGGACAAGCTGGAAAAAACCAATTGGAGCGATCAGCGCGCTGTTGGGTTTGCGCTGGCCCTGATCATTTTGTTTGTCTCACTCTTTGAGCCACTTGGGTATCTGCTGACGGTCCCGCCGCTTGTGTTTGCAGCTGCATTCTTGAATCGCGCGCAAAACCTGAAAGCGGCTCTCCTGGTCGCGATCTTTGCTTCGCTGACCTTATTGATAATCTTTCGTTATGGGCTGAACACTGTTTTGCCAGAAGGCGTTCTCGCTATTGATCAGGTGTTTTGAGTGATGAGCGATTTTTTTCAAACACTGGCCAGCTTTCCGTCGCTCCTAAGCGGCGTTCAACTGATGTTTCTCGTGATTGGCATCGGCGCTGGTGTGGTGATCGGTGCTTTACCCGGTGTCGGCCCATTGCTGGGTGTTGTCATGGCAATACCGTTTACATTTTACATGGACCCCGTTTCTTCGATGGCTCTTTTGATGGGGATTTATCAAGGGGGCAGCTATGGCGGGGCATTATCAGCCACCGTCATTGGCATTCCCGGAACGCCGATGGCCGCCGCGACACTGCTGGATGCGCATCCCATGGCGCTAAGGGGCAGGGCCTCATATGCCGTGACCTTGGCAACGCTTGCCTCGTGTATTGGCGGCGTCATCAGCGGTCTCGTTTTGATTGCTGTGGCACCGGCATTGGCGGCCTTCGCCATCAAGTTTGGCCCCGCAGAGGCTGCAGCCTTTGCCCTGCTTGGCCTTACCACCATTGGTGCGCTGTCAGGTGGTTCTGCCCTAAAGGGATGGATGATGGGCCTTTTGGGGCTGCTCATCGCGGCTATCGGTCTGGACCCGGTGAGCGGCGAATCTCGGTTTACATTTGGCTCACTGTATTTGGACAGTGGGGTCGCGCTGGTCCCCTTGCTGGTTGGTCTTTTCTCAATTTCTGAAATCTTGCGCCAAATCGAAAAACCAATCCGCGTGCATGATACGTCTTCCAACGTTTCCGCGTCGGCAGATGCATTTCGAACGCTGATCCAGCGCCCGTTCAACTATCTCAGGTCCAGTGCCTTGGGGGTTTTCATCGGCATTTTGCCAGGCATCGGCGGTGTGACCGCAGCATTCCTAAGCTACCGCGCCGCAATGGTATTCAAGAAGCCGTCAGACCCCGATTTTGGGGACGGAAACACGGATGGCGTTATTGCAAGTGAAGCCGCAAACTCTGCCGTTGCAGGCGGTGCCCTGATACCGATGCTGGCATTGGCCATCCCTGGCGACCCTATCGTGGCAGTCCTTATGGGCGGGCTGATGGTTCAGGCCATTCAGCCGGGCCCGGGGATGTTCCTCAATCACCCTGAGGTCATTGACGGCATTTTTGCAGTCTTCATCTTGGGCGCGATCTTGCTCTTGCCCATCGGGTTACTGTTTGTGCGGCTGATCATCCGCCTACTGCGCCTGCCACAATGGTCGATCATGTGCGTCGTGTTGATGGTTTCTGTGGTTGGAACCTACTCCGTATCACGCGAAATTCTGGACATCTGGACGCTTATTGCGTTCGGCGTTGTTGGTTATCTGCTCAGGAAGGCCGATTATCCACTGGCTCCTATTGTCGTTGGTTTCGTACTCGGTCCGATCTTTGAAAAGAACTTTCGCCGAACCGGGTTGATTAGTCAGGGTGACTTTGTCGGCTTTATCGCTGACCGCCCGATCACCCTCGCAGTTTTGGCACTGATCCTTGTCTTCTTGTTGGTGCCACTCTTTCGATACCTGCCGTCACAGATCGACCGCAAGAGCCCTTGAAGGGCCAAATTCCAACCATCATTTGAGCTATAATCAGGCTCGACGTCTCAAGAGGATTGATGCAATGCCCCGTCCGGTCAAAAACGTCTTGTTCATCATGGTGGATCAACTGCGGTGGGATTATCTGGGATGTACTGGCCATCCGACCCTTCAGACCCCCAACCTCGATCGACTTGCAGGGCGGGGTGTTCTTTTTGACCGAACCTATGTGCAATCTCCGATCTGTGGGCCGTCGCGGATGTCGTATTACACTGGGCGATATGTGTCATCTCATCGTTCCACTTGGTTGATGGTGCCGCTGCCCCTAAGCGAAAGAACGATGGGGGATTACTTGCGGGAAAATGGGCGGAACTTGTCTCTTATCGGGAAAAGCCACTTCCTCCCTGACCGCAAGAGTATTGAACGATTGGGCGGGCTGAGTGATCCTGATCGATCTGAATATGCGATGGAAGGCGGTTTTGAGAGCATCGCCAGAGACGATGGGATATTTGGACGCGGACCAATCCAAACGAAATATGCAGATTATCTGCGCGCCAACGGGTACGACAGCCCAAACCCATGGCATGACTTTGCGAATTCAGCTGAAGGTCCGGACGGAGAAATTCTATCGGGGTGGCACCTGAGATACGCGAAAGAGCCAGCGCGCGTTGCCGACCAGCATGGGGAGACGGCCTATACAACAGACCGCGCCATCGAATTTATCGAAGGCAAAGGGGATGACCCGTGGGCCCTGCACCTAAGTTACATCAAGCCGCATTGGCCGTATGTCGTGTCCGCACCTTACAATGCGATGTACGGCCCCGCAGATGTTATCCCAGCCAACCGCGCATCATCGGAACTGACGAGTGCCAACCCGGTCTACAAAGCCATGGCTGACCGTCAGGAAAGCCGCGAATTTATGCGTGATGAGGTGCGAGAAGCAGTCGTGCCTGTCTACATGGGGTTGATCAAACAGCTTGATGACCATTTGGGGCGGCTGTTCGCGGTGTTGGAAGGCCAAGGCAGAATGGACGATACTCTGATTGTGTTCACCTCTGATCATGGGGATTACCTTGGGGATCACTGGATGGGGGAAAAGGAACTTTTTCACGAGGAGTCCGTGCGCGTTCCGATGATCATCTACGATCCACGTGCGCAGGCAGATGCCACGCGCGGCACCACCAGCACGCAGCTGGTCGAAAGCATCGACCTGATCCCGACGTTTTTGGAAAGCCTCGGCTTTGATGGTGCCCCCGAGGCTCTGGAAGGGAAATCTCTGATACCGCTTCTGCATGGCAAGGACGTGCAGTGGCGCGAAACAGTGTTTAGCGAGCTGGACTACGCATTTCATGCAGATGTTCGAAAGGACCTAGATCGCTCGGTTGATGAATGCCGTGGCTACATGGCATTTGATGGCAGGTGGAAGTTCATTTTCTGGGAAGGCTTTCCACCAATGTTGTTTGACCACGAAAGTGACCCGAACGAACGTGTCGATCTTGGCCAGTCAAATGCGCACAGCGCGGTTTGCAAACGCATGGAAAAGGTTCTTTTTTCGTGGCTGAGAGGGCTTAAGAACAGAACAACCGTGGACAACAAATTTGTCGAAGAATGGCGCGATAAAGAATTTCAAATCGGGCAGTGGTAAACTTTGGCCACAACAATCTAGGTTCATGATCTCACCCACCAAAATAATCGGACAAAAAGGTAAATAGCGATTTGGTGAGCCAAAGACCAACTTTACCTGATCCCTTAGTTTCGTTCCAACTGAACAATGTTGCGACATGCGAAAGTTAGGGGAATCAATCGTGGTGAAACTACCGGAATTTTTGAAAACAGACTGCTATGTCGGCGGCAAATGGGTGGCTGCGTCTTCGGGCAGACGGCTGGACGTCACCGACCCTGCGACGGGTGATGTATTGGCCTCAGTACCGCGCATGGGCGCGGCCGAAACGGACGCAGCGATTGCAACGGCGCAAGCCGCGTTTCCAGATTGGAGCGGCCGAACAGCTGCTGATCGTGCATTGGTGCTTCAAAAATGGGCCGCATTGGTACGCGCGCATGCCGAAGATTTGGCCCGCCTCATGACACTTGAACAGGGCAAGCCGATGGCGGAATCTCTAGGAGAAATTGAGTATGCCGCAAGTTTCCTCAGCTGGTTTGCCGAAGAGGGCCGTAGGCTTTATGGCGATATCATCCCGCCACACCGCAACGATGCCCGCATACTGGTGACACGCAATCCGCTTGGTGTCGTTGGTGGCATCACGCCTTGGAATTTCCCTGTCGCCATGGTCACGCGAAAAGCAGCACCAGCCCTAGCCGCTGGTAATTGTATGGTTCTGAAACCCGCCGAAGCAACGCCGCTTTCTGCGCTTGCGGTTGCAGCATTGGGCGAAATGGCCGGACTGCCTGCTGGTGTTTTCAATGTGGTAACAGGCGCGCGCGAAGATGCCCCGACAATCGGTAAGGCACTGGTTGATAGCCCACTGGTGCGCAAGATTGGCTTCACTGGATCTACAGCCGTGGGCAAGCAACTGATGCGGGACTGCGCCGGTGATTTGACAAAAATCAGTCTGGAACTTGGCGGCAACGCCGCCTTCATCGTGTTTGACGACGCGGATATTGAGGCCGCACTGGACGGCATTCAAATCTGTAAATTCCGTAACTCGGGTCAGACGTGCATCGCCGCAAATCGCATTCTGGTGCAGGAAAGCATTCACGACAAATTCGTTGCTACCCTAAGTGCCCGCGCCGGGCAAATTCAAGTGGGTCACGGGCTTGAAAAAGCAACTCAAATGGGCCCCTTGATAGATGAACGGGGTATGGAAAAAGTTGAACGCCTTGTCGCTGATGCCGTCGGCAAAGGGGCAAAGGTACATGTAGGTGGCAAACGACATGAGGTCGGTGGCGCGTATTTCCAACCTACTGTGATGACTGATGTCTCTACAGATATGGATCTTGCCCATGAAGAGTTGTTTGGCCCTGTTGCGGCGATCTCGACGTTTCGAGATGAGCAAGACGCCATATCGATGGCAAATGATACACCCTATGGCCTTGCCGGTTACTTCTATAGCCGTGATGTCGGTCGGATCTTTCGCGTCGCTGATGCACTTGAGGTCGGTATCGTCGGCGTAAACACTGGTCTCATTTCAACCGAAGTCGCGCCCTTTGGTGGCGTTAAAGAATCCGGCATTGGGCGTGAAGGCTCAAAGTACGGCATCGATGACTGGACCGAGCTTAAATACATCTGCCTCGCAGGTTTGGGGGCAGCAGCATGATCGTCGAAGAGCGCATTTATACCCTGCATATCGGGCAGGTTCCCACGTATCTCAAGCTCTATGAAGCAGAAGGGCTCGCCGTACAAACACGCATTTTGGGAAACCTTCTGGGATATTATCAGGTCGAATTTGGCCCGCAAAACCAGATCGTGCACCTGTGGTCCTACTCGGATCTTGCGGACCGAACAGCTCGGCGCAAGGCGCTTGCGGCAGATCCTGACTGGCAAGCTTACGTCAAGAAAATCCGCCCGCTTGTTCGTGTTCAGGAAAACAAATTGCTGATTCCCGCGCCGTTCATGCAGCAAAAAACTTAGAGTTTGAAGGAGAGTTACTGATGGAACTTCATTTGTACGAAGACATTATCGCAGCCGGTCAGAAGGTCACGTTTTCAGATACCGTTGCGCGTGCGATCTATGTGACCGCTGGCACAATTTCGACAGACGGACAGGATGTTGCGTGTGACGATGGGCTTGTCGCGGATGGACCAGTTACGCTTGTTGCAGGGCCCGAGGGCGCATCATTGTGGCGTTGGGATTTGTCCGACGCAGACCAAACGGCGTCCTCGCACAGGGTCGCCCATAAGTTGTCAGGACCGGTGTCCAAAAAATTGGCAAATTCTGATAGCTTCCTTCGGCTCGACTCTGTGGCCTTCCCGCCCGCAGGGACGGCGATGCTGCATACCCATCAGGGGCCGGGCATCCGGTGTTTGCGCGAAGGCCACGTTCGGATTGATACCGAAGGATCATCAACCTCATATGGCCCCGGTGGTGCGTGGTTTGAAGGCGGACCTGAGCCGGTTTTCCTGCAAGCCGTTGAGGACATCCCAAGCCGTTTCATTCGCGCAATGGTGCTGCCAAAGACCCTGCTTGGAAAATCATCCATCCATTATGTGAACGAAGAAGACCGCGCAAAACCCAAGTCGCAATCCTATCGAAACTTTGGTGAGATCGGGCTGGCCCTGTGAACATCTCGCATCAAGATATCGCTCTGACAGGCGCTCAAAATTTGGTTGAATGTTTGCGCCAGCAGGACGTGAAGCACGCGTTTCTGGTTCCGGGTGAAAGCTATCTGTCGGTGCTTGATGCCCTGACAGACGCACCAGAAATTGCGCTTACGGTCTGCCGTCAGGAAGGTGGTGCCGCGATGATGGCCGCGGCTTCGGGCAAGTTAACCGGTCAGCCCGGCATTTGCATGGTGACACGCGGACCGGGGGCGACAAATGCATCTGCCGGTTTGCACATCGCCCGTCAAGACGCGATCCCGATGATCCTGTTTGTTGGCCAAGTGGCCCGTGATATGCGCGAACGCGAAGCGTTTCAGGAAATCGACTATCGCCGGATGTTTGGTCAGGTCGCAAAATGGGTGGCCGAAGTTGATAGTCCGGACCGTATGGCCGAAATGGTGTCGCGTGCCTTTCACGTGGCCATGTCGGGACGTCCCGGACCCGTCGTGCTGGCTCTGCCCGAAGATATGCTGACTGAACTCGCCACAATTCCAGTACCGGATTTGGGGCCTGCAAAACCCGCGCGCGCAACGATCACGGCGCAGGACGCCGACCAGCTTTTGAATACGCTTAAGACAGCAATCGCCCCACTTATCATAGTCGGTGGTGGTGTGTGGTCTGACAAGGCGCGCCTTGATTTGGAAGCGTTCGCTGAGAAATGGGCCGTACCCGTCGCGGCGTCCTTTCGGTGTCAGGATTACTTTGACAATGAACACCCCTGTTATGCCGGCGATGCAGGCATCGGCATTAACCCAAAGCTGGCCGCTCGGATCAGAAACGCGGATGTCTTGATATTGCTCGGCACACGTTTCAGCGAAATGGAATCCAGTGGATATTCGTTGGTTGGCATTCCGAAGTGCGCTCAGCATCTTATCCATGTGTACCCTGAACCAGATGAGATTGGCCGCGTCTACAAACCGCAGCTTGGTATTGCATCCCCTCCTGATGAGGTCATTGCATCGCTGTTGCGCTGTGCAGGTCCAGACACTGACGCGAGCAACCGACAGGTAGCCGTTGCTGAATGCAATGCTGATTACCGTGCTTGGTCGACCTTGCCCAAGGGGCGCGGTGATTTGGCCATGTCAGAGGTCATGAGCCATCTAGAGGGGGCGCTTGCAAAAGATGCGATCGTGACCAACGGTGCGGGAAACTACACCGTTTGGGTGCACCGGTTTCACAGACATCGCCGCTATGTCACGCAGCTTGCGCCAATTTCGGGATCTATGGGATATGGGCTACCGGCAGCTGTTGCTGCGGCGCGTGTCATGCCTGATCGGCAAGTGGTCTGTTTTGCCGGTGACGGGTGTTTTCTAATGCACGGTCAGGAACTTGCGACCGCCGTGCAGTACAACGCAAATCTGACGGTGATTGTGGTGAACAACGGGATGTACGGCACCATTCGCATGCATCAGGAACGGCACTATCCGGGTCGAGTAAGCGGGACTGATCTGGTCAATCCTGATTTTGCGGCATTTGCCCAATCTTACGGATGTCACGGTGAAACGGTAACCAAGACCGATCAGTTTGCGGGTGCGTGGGAACGAGCCTGCGCCCATGAGGGGCCAAGTCTGATCGAGCTGCAGGTGGATCCTGAGCTGATCACGCCCACACAGACAATAGAAGACATCAGGCGGGCGGCGCAGTCGACATAGGCGTAATGCCAGAAATTTCGGGAGGAAAATCAATGGATCATCAAGAAGTTGTAATCGTGACAGGCGGATCAATGGGCATCGGGCGCGCCATTGCGGATCGGTTTGCCAAAGATGGGGCTGCAGTCGTGATTGCGGATGTTGCAGGTGCCGAAACGGCGGCTGCCGAGATAATGGCAACTGGTGCCAAGGCCATTGGCATGACTTGTGACATCTCAGACCCTGCCTCTTGCGAGGCAATGGCTACGGCTGCGGTAAAGGCCTTTGGTCGGATCGACACGTTGGTCAACAATGCGGGGCTTTATTCCACGCTGAAGCTTACGGAGTTTTCCAAGATCACGCCTGAAGAGTGGCAAAAGGTTCTGAATGTGAATGTGATGGGCCAAGCCTTGGTGACTGCTGCCGTTTTACCCACAATGCAGGCGCAGGGCGCGGGGGCGATCGTGAACATGTCGTCGGGGACGCCGTTCAAGGGCGTGCCCTATCTGCTGCACTATGTTGCGAGTAAAGGCGCGATCAACGCGATGACAAAAGCGTTGGCCAAAGAGATCGGCGCATCTGGCATTCGGGTCAACGGCGTCGCCCCCGGATTCACAATGTCAGATGGGGTCAAAGCAAACCCACATCAAATCGAGAAGCTGCAGGAAATTTCACTGAAATCGCGCGTTATCGCTCGCGATCAACTGCCCGAAGATGTTGTCGGGGCAGTGGTTTTTCTCGCTTCAAACGAAGCCGCATTCATGACTGGCCAAACGCTTGTCGTCGATGGCGGTGCTTACTTTCACTAACGATTTCTATCAACAAAACCGGGAGGATAAGACATGGAAAGACGTACTTTTTTGAAAACAACAACACTGGCTGCAGCCGCTTTGGCAGCACCTGGGCTGGTTCGGGCACAATCGGCGAAAACGCTGCGGATCGGCACGATCACACCGGGTAGCCATTTCTGGACCCAGACAATGGACCGAGTTGGTACATCACTTGCTGAAAAAAGCGGCGGGATGTTCAAAACCCAAGTGTTCCCATCAGGGCAGCTTGGCAACGAAGCGACAATGATCCAGCAGATTCAGGCTGGTGGCCTGGAGATGGGATTCCTGACGGTCGCCGAATTCTCTAACCGGATCGACGATATGGGTGCGCTGTTTGCGCCCTACCTTGTGCCTGACGTCACCCATGCCTCAAAGCTTCTGACAGGTGCCACCGCGACAGGTATGCTTGATCAGTTCACGAGCTTGGGCATGAAAGGCCTCGGTTTTGGTCTAGGCGGCATGCGTCACCTGATCTCACGTGATGAGGCACAAACATCCGCAGACCTTTCGGGCCGTAAATACCGGATTACACCCTTTGCAGCCTTGCGTGACTTTTACGAACTGATGGGTGTCGCTCCAACTCCGGTGCCTTTACCGGGATTGTTTGACGCTTTGGCAAATGGCCAAGTCGATGGTGCAGATATCGATCTTGAACTGGCTTGGAAATTGAAGCTGTATGATCAGGCTCCGAACCTCAAGACCACAAGCCAGATGATGTTCCCCGTCGTCGCCGTCGTATCGGGTCGGTATTGGGCCGCTCTGAGCGATGAGGAAAAGATGATGTTGTCGGAAACCGTTTCGGAGCAGATCGATTGGCTTTTTAGTCAGTACATTGAGTTTGAACCCAAGTGGCTTGATGATCTTAAGGGCACGGGAATGAACGTCACAACGGCTGAACCCGCGTTCTTTGGAGATACCCTGAGCGAATGGGCAGGTATCTGGGAGCCGAAAGCACCATCCATCATTGGTCTGCGCGAAGAAGCCGCAGCTTTGATGTAAAGAGCAAGAACCGCCTGTATTTCAAAAACAGGCGGTTCATTCGGACTACAAGAGGCAGTAATTATGAACTCTATCGTCAAATTGTCGGCCCAGATAACCAGAATAGAGGCCACCGCATTAAAGGTGTTGGTGGCGTCAGTATTGCTTTTGATGGTTGTCAACGTCGCAGCACGTGCTTTGAATTCGTCTTTGTATTGGGCGGACGAGCTTGCGATCAATTTGATGGTCATCTTCGCCTTTATCGGGTCCAGCCTAATGTTTGCGCAAAGACGAAACTTTGCTGTCACGCTTGTGTCCGATGCGGTTTCCGAAAAGAACCGCCGCCGCATATCGATCTTCGTTCAATGCGTGAATGTGCTGTTTGCTCTGTTTCTAGCGTATGCCACCTGGCTTTGGTTTGACCCGCTGACCCTAGCAAGGAATGGTTTTCAATTGCAGGGCTTTTTTGAAGAAACCTACAACAGCATCTACCAAGAGGTCACCAACACCATCGGCGTACGCCGAGTGTGGTTTTTCCTTGTGATGCCGCTTTTCGCGTTCACATTATTAGTTCACAGCGCGGCCTGTCTCATTCAGGACATACGTGCCGAAACCACGTTAGGCACACCAAAATGATCACCGCCATTGTCTTTGTCGTATTGCTGTTTGTTGGTGCGCCAATCGGGGTTGTTCTGGCCATCTCTGCCGCCGCCTATCTGATTGATGCGGGCAACACTGCCTTGATCGGATCCTACTCGCTTCAATTGATGTCAGGCATCGGTAAGTACGGACTGCTGGCAATCCCTCTGTTCATGCTCGTTGGAGAAATGATGAACGGAGGCGGCATCACTATTCGGCTGGTTGGCATGGCCCGCGCTATTGTCGGGACCATGAAGGGTGGCCTAGTTTATGTGAATATCCTTGCGAACATGATGATGGCGTCGATCCTGGGGTCGGCTACAGCGCAAATTGCGATCATGTCAAAGGTCATGGTGCCCGAAATGGAACGCGAAGGGTATTCAAAGACTTTCGCCGTGGCCACAACAACGGCTGCCGGGCTCTTGTCGCCTGTTATTCCCCCTTCCATGATGTTTGTAGTCTATGGGGTGCTCGCTCAAATTTCCATTGGTGATCTTTTCATTGCTGGCATCATTCCGGGGTTGATGATGGCTGGTGGGTTCATGGTTGTAATCTTCATTATGGGGTTGATCAATCCGTTTCCCGAGGCCCCTCGATTGTCACGGGGTGAGCGCATCGCACTGCTTCGCGATGGCTTGATAACGCTGGTCATTCCGGCGTCGATTATTGGCAGCATTACACTGGGATTGGCGACGCCAACCGAATCTGCGGCTATTGCTGCTGTCATGGCCTATCTGATCGGCAAGTTCGTGACACGCGAACTGGTTGAGCGGGACATCCCGCAAATGCTGCTGACAGCAGGGTCTAATGCCGCACTTGTGCTGTTCATGGTGGCCACGGCAAATGTCTTTAGCTGGATATTGATCTATAGTCAGATCCCACAAAGTTTGGCCGCTTGGATTGTCTTCATTGCTGACAATCCTATCCTCTTCTTGTTGCTACTGAACATAATCATGCTGCTGGTTGGCATGGTGATTGATGGCATTCCTGCGCTGATTATGGTCGTCCCGATTGTGCTGCCGGTGGCGACATCGGTTTACGGGATCGATCCTTATCATCTGGGGATTGTCCTGTGTCTGAACCTGACCTTGGGCCTTGTCACGCCGCCCGTAGGTGTCGCGCTTTACGTCGCCGCAACGGTGTCAAATGTAAAAGCCGGAGCGATCTTTAAATCGGCTCTGCCTTTTGTGGCTATTGCCGCTGTGGTCGTGGTTCTGGTCAGCGTGTTTCCGGCATTGATCATCCGCTGAGCAATCAAAAAATTATGAAAAATAGTCACCAATGGGACATCAAAAGACATGACATTCACACCACATGGCAAACATCTGATCGCTGGAAACTGGGTTGGGGGAGATAGCAAATTCACCTCAGAACCCGCACATGGCTCTGCATATGAATTCTCAGTCGGAACGCCTGATCACATAGATCAAGCCGTCACTGCCGCTGAAGAGGCTTTTTGGTCATTTGGGTATTCCAGTCGTAAAGACCGCGCTGCATTTTTGAACGCAATTGCCGATGAGATTGAGGCGCGCGGCGACGCGATCACCGAGATAGGCACGCAAGAGACCGGCCTGCCAAAGGCGCGCCTGCAAGGGGAACGTGGTCGCACGACAGGCCAGTTGCGTCTTTTTGCGGATCACATTCTGGGAGGGGACTACCTGGATCGCCGACATGACGAAGCAATGCCGGAACGTGCGCCATTGCCGCGCTCAGATCTGAAAATGATTGGGCGGCCCATCGGCCCTGTCGCAGTGTTTGGCGCGTCCAATTTCCCACTCGCATTTTCGACTGCTGGCGGCGACACGGCTGCTGCTTTGGCGGCGGGGTGTCCGGTGGTTGTCAAAGGCCACTCAGGCCATCCCGGCACCGGCGAGATTGTCGCAGAAGCGATCCAAGCAGCAATCGTTAAATGTGACATGCACCCCGGCGTTTTCTCATTAGTGCAGGGTGGCAATCTTGAGGTCGGGCAAGCCTTGGTGCAGCATTCACTGATTAAAGCGGTCGGCTTTACAGGATCATTAGGCGGGGGCCGTGCCTTGTTTGACCTTTGCGCGCGGCGAGCTGAACCCATCCCCTTCTTTGGCGAACTTGGCTCAATCAACCCGATGTTTATTCTTCCCGCTGCGGCTAAGGCACGAGGGGCTGACATTGGTACAGGGTGGGCAGGTTCCCTGACGATGGGGGTGGGCCAGTTTTGTACAAATCCTGGTATTGTTGTGATCCTGAAAGATCAGGCCGACGCGTTTGCCACAGCCGCAGCCAAAGCGCTGGAAAAGACGGCTGCGCAAACGATGCTGACGGATGGGATCGCATCAGCATTTCGAAAAGGACAATCGCGCATCGCAGCCAGCAGCGGCGTTCAGGCCGTACTGACGACAACTTGTGATGGGCGCGATGCCACACCTTTCCTCTATCAAACGACCGCCGCACAATGGTTGACCAATAAGGACTTGGGTGAAGAAGTATTCGGCCCGCTTGGTCTGATCGTCCTCGCCGACGATGTACAGCAAATGCGCAGCGTGGCACATGCACTGCAAGGCCAGCTGACATGTACGCTACAAATGGATGCCTCCGACAAAGACGCCGCTAAATCTCTGATGCCGATTTTGGAACGTAAGGCCGGACGCATTTTGGCCAATGGCTTCCCTACAGGCGTCGAGGTCAGCGAGGCGATGGTTCATGGTGGACCTTATCCGGCCTCTACCAACTTCGGAGCGACGTCTGTCGGAACCATGTCGATCAGGCGTTTCATCAGGCCAGTTTGTTACCAAGATATTCCTCTTGGGCTTTTGCCCGACTGATTTGATCTCTATTGGGGCGGCACTCGCTGGGCATTCACAAGTAGCCCAGCATAATCTGCCTACGCAATCCGCGGCATTCGATCTGCTGAGCAAGGACAGATTGGGTGGAGACTATCGCGGCCAAGGTCCGTTTTCATACGATTGTGTTGAAAAACTATTCCTTGATCGTAACAGTCTCTGCTGATTCAATCTGTTTATTGGACAGGGGGATTGCGATG
>Ga0206127_1002811_pt1 | contig 16745 bp, 15 predicted proteins | sample Helgoland_Spring_6_FD_148646 | JGI IMG/M metagenome (GOLD analysis project Ga0206127, IMG submission 148646) | Pelagic subsurface seawater microbial communities from Kabeltonne, Helgoland, North Sea - Helgoland_Spring_Bloom_20160419_1 | ecosystem: Environmental > Aquatic > Marine > Epipelagic ...
CTATTGCGCGTCCAGGCACCGGTAATAAGCTGTTCCAGAGACAAGATCAGCCCGCCTCTTTCTCGCTAAACTGATTGTGGTAGAGCTGCGAGTAGCGCCCTGCCTGATTGAGTAATTGCTGATGAGTGCCCTGCTCGACAATCTGGCCTTTCTCCATGACCAGAATACGATCAGCCTTTTCAACAGTACTCAGTCGATGGGCAATCACAAAGGTGGTGCGTGACTTCATCAACTCTTCTAGCGCCGCCTGGATATGGCGCTCGGAATCAGTATCCAGCGCCGAGGTCGCCTCGTCGAGAATCAGTATCGGAGCATTCTTTAAAACGGCTCGGGCAATAGCAATACGCTGGCGCTGACCACCGGAGAGCATTACCCCATCGTCGCCAATATGGGTCTGATAGCCGTCGGATAACTGTTCGATAAAGGCATCTGCATGAGCGACCGTTGCCGCGGCCTTAACTTCGGCCAAAGTGCAGTTAGAGAGTTCACCGTAGGCAATATTATTAAACACTGTGTCATTAAATAGGGTGACATTCTGGCTTACCTGGGCAATATGACTGCGCAGGTTTGTCAGGGTGAATTCATTAACATCCACATTATCAAGCAAAATACTGCCCTGACCATGGTTGTAAAAACGCGCGATCAAACTGACCAAGGTGGTTTTACCACTGCCTGAGGAACCGACCAGCGCAATAGTCTCGCCAGGCTTAACGCTAAAGTTAATATCTTGCAGAATCATCCTGCCATCAGCACTGTACTGGAAATTAATATCTTTAAATTCAAAGCCACCCTGCACCGAATCCAGCTCAGTGGTGCCATTATCGATCTCGGGCTCGGCATCGATAATTTCAAAAATCGATTCCGCCGCGGCAATACCCTTTTGGATGTCGCTGTTTATTTCGGTGATCTGACGAATCGGCTTAATCAACATACCAGAGGCGACTAAAAAGGTAATAAAGCTACCGGTGGTCATGGTCTCGAGAATCGATGGACTGAGCATAAAGCCGGTAATACCGCCAAACGCTGAGGACACTAGCAGCATCACCAATGGATTGCTGACACCCTCAGTCATGGCCATTTTCATATTCTGGCGGCGATTGCTGTGGCTGGCCAGCTGCATACGCTCGCGCTCATTATCAGTGGCCCCAAACATGCGCACTTCCTGATAGCCGTTAACTGCCTCCTGAGTGACATGGGTAACATCGCCCATCGCCGACTGAATACGCGTGCTAATCAGCCTAAAGCGACGACTGACCACCGAGACTAAAAGGGCTATCAGTGGCATTACCGCAATAAAGAACAGGGTTAGCTTCCAGTTCACATAGAACAGATAACCGAGTAGTCCGAGTACCAAAGTGCCCTGCTGGAGAAGGGTTTTTAAGGCTTTGGTAGAGGCCTGAGTCACCTGCTGAACATTAAAGGTCACCACCGACACGAGATGTCCTGACATGGAGCGGTCAAAGAAACAAAACGGCAACTGCAGGTACTTATCAAAAATATCTGTGCGCAGCGCATGAACTAAATAGTTGGAGACATAGGCGAGACCATAGCTGCCAATCAGATAACCTATACCGCGAAGAACGCTTAAAGCCACCAGAAAAATCGGAATAACCAGCCACGAGTGAGTGATCATAAGATCACCGAGCAGGCCATTGGCCAGCGTTGCGGTAATGCCGGTGGACGGCAGACTTTGGGCACCAGTATCCGCGGAGGTACTGGTCAGATTACCCACGGTATCAGTGATAAAACCAAGTAGATCGACAAAGGCGACTTCGGCAAAAGAGTGCAGCATCAGACCAAATACACTGACCATAAAGGCTAACCAGTAACGGCGTACATACCTTAGTAAGCGCAGATAAGTTGCTGCTCCGTCAGGGACGGTTGGGTTGGGCATAATATTATGGCTCTTGTAATGATTCTTGTAGGGCGTCGCCAACCTGCTGCGTCGCAATATTTAATTGGCTAAACCCTAGCCTGCCCGCAGCATCCATTGCGGTTATAACAGCCTGATGAGTGGCCTGTGCGTCGGCGGTAATCACCAACGGTAAATCAGTATTGCCACTCGATGCCTCTCGCAGTGCCGCCATAATGGTCTTGATGTCGCGATTTATCAAATTTTGACCATTTACCGCGTAACTGCCATCTTTAGCAATCACCAACTCCAGTGTCGCCGGAGTGCTGTCCGCAACCTCTCCATTGGCCTCGGGCAGGTCAATTAGTAATCTGGTCTCTTTGGTAAAGGTGGTGGTGACCATAAAGAAAATCAATAGCAAAAACACCACATCGATCAGCGGTGTTAGATTAATACCGTTATCCCCACGGCGGCGGCGTTGGAATTTCATTCGTTCAGGGCTGCTGGAACAGATCGCTGTGCATAGCATCGACAAGCTTGGTCGCCTGCCCCTCTAATTGGACGACAAGAGATTCCACATGGCGCTCAAAATAGCGATTAGAGATCATTGCCGGAATCGCAATGGTCAGACCAGCGGCGGTGGTAATCAGCGCTTGAGAAATACCTCCAGCCAACTCAGCAGCATTCCCGGTACCAAATAACATAATATCGGCAAATACCTGAATCATACCCAGTACGGTGCCCAGCAAACCAATTAATGGCGCCATATTGGCGATAGTGCTGAGAATCGATAGAAAGCGTTCCAGCTCGTGAACAACCTGCCCGGCCGCCTCTTCAATACTGTCCTTCATAATATCCCGACCATGGCCGGAGTTACTGATGCCTGCAGCGAGAATATAACCCAGAGGCGATGAATCGCGGAGGTCTTTAAGACGCTCGCCCTGCAACTCTTTATTGCGCAGCTGCTGCCAGACACGAGCCAGTAGACCACTGGGAATAATTCTATCGGCCTTAAGGGTGATAAATCGCTCGATTGAGATCGCTACGACGATAATTGAGCAGATTAATAGTGGCCACATCAGCCAGCCACCAGAGAGGAAAATTTGATACACGTTGTATTCCGGTCAGTCCATGAAATTCGGCTAACCTTAACACAAACAGCGTTGAGGAAAAATCTGAAAATCGGCGTTTAACGCCACCAGCGCCTCTGCTTATCGCGGGCTGCAGAAACCTCCAATTTGCCAGAGTGTAACCAGCTAAAAGTAATCGCACCCTGTTCCGCAGTATTCCACAATTGACTGCCCGCCTGCCGATAACGATTTACAACATCGGCATGAGGATGGCCAAACTGATGACGGTATCCGGCAGAGAAAACCACATGTCGCGGAGCAAGGCGCTGGACAAAATTATAGGTGGATGAAGTCTTGCTGCCATGATGAGGAGCTATCAATAAATCAATCGGCTGCTGACTTAGCTGCAGCGACTGCAATAACCGCTGCTCGGCACTGCGTTGAATATCTCCAGGTAGCAGGATAGTAATACCCAGACCGCCAACATCACGAAAACTTACCTGCACAACACAGGAGCTATCATTACCCTCGAGATCACTACTATAGGGTGCTAAAACCTCAAACCTAATTTGATCCCAGACCCAGTATTGACCCCCTCTACAAACACTGAGTTCGGAGTCCCCAACAACCGATTCGCTGTAGTTAACCGCCGGCCCAACCAATAGGTGCTGACTTGGCAGCACCTTTTGCAGCGATGGCAAGCCACCACTGTGGTCAGCATCTTCATGACTAATAATAGCGGTATTAATAATATCTCTGCCCTGCTGCCACAGATAAGGGGCAATAATGCCGCTGCCGGTACTAAACTGTTTGCTAAATTCAACGCCGCTGTCATAAACCAGCGTATGGTTTTCAGTTTCAACGGTAACAGCAAGTCCCTGCCCGACATCCAATACCGTGATTCGCAGGGGAATATCCCGCTGGGGAAACAGCAATAATAGAGAGGCCGGCAATAACCCCAACCATCGGCAGGCAAAATCTCGCGGCAGTAATAGACATAGACCGGCTAACAGCAGCGCAGCGAGCGTTATCGGCGAAACCGCCAAGGGAGAGACCCAAAACCCCAGTTGCGGCGGAATAGAATCTAATAGCCACCAGAGCACAGAAATCGATCGATCAGCCCACTGCCATAACTGCTCAGCTAGCATGTCTGAGGGCATCAAACTTCCCAGCAGCGACAACGGCACAGTAATAAAAGAAACCCATGGCACTGCGAAAAGATTAACTAAAGGTGCCAACCATGAAAGTTTGCCAATAAACAGCAATAGAGGCACCGACATTCCCGCCAAAAGCGCTAGCTGAGCGCTACCTGTGCGCCGCCATGCAAAGTATCGCGCGGTTGATCGCCAGGGGGTAAACCACCAGACCAATAATCCCACCGCACTAAACGACAGCCAAAACCCGGCACTTAGCATCGCCAGTGGCTGACTTATGGCAATTAACAGTAGCGCCCAACACAGACACAGCAGCGGCGGTATTTTGCGATAACTTAATCTGGCGGCCACAACCACCATTACAGCGATCAGCGCACGCTGAGTTGGCAGTGAAAAACCCGCCAAAAAACTGTACAAAAAGGCTGATATTAATCCACCTAGGGGCGCTATCCAAGGTTGGCTGGTCGCTGATTTAGCGCGCACTCCAAAACGAAACAGTAGACCTCGGGACAGTAAACCTCTGGTTAAAAGAATAGCGCGGTTTAGACCACTGCCCAACACTGTGCCTATTAATGCAATAAGCCCAATATGCAACCCGGATATCACCAACAGATGGACAATCCCCAAGCGCGCTAAATCTTGCCACCAATTGGCCAGCGGTTTTTTATCACCAATCGTAAGCGCCAAAATAACCGCCCTGCCGCGCTCAGATAAATCTGCTCGATCAATTCTTTGACCAAGCTCTGTGCGCAGCTGGGCAGGAATTACTCTGGCAAGTAAGGATAAATTACCAACGCTAAACAAAGACTGGGCAGCAAGCCTCTTTGCTCGATGACTACCGCGAACATAACCGGTAGCGCTGTAACCCTGCTGGTAGAGCCAGCTCTGATAATCAAACACCTGTGGATTAACAAACCCCCTCGGCCTGCGCAGTCGAGCCACCACCTGCCAGCGCTGACCCGGGGTTAGTTCCGGTGACCCATACCAACTGAGCAAAAGTTTTTTAATCGCTATCTGTTGCGAGCTATCACTGAGTAACTGAGCGGAATCCACCCGCAAGGTATAACGACTACGCTTGGGATTTTTATCCACCAGACTGACAATGGTTCCAGAGAGCAAAAAGTCTTCCCCATCAAACTCTGCCGGCAGGCTATGATTAAGCAACCAATGGGCAGAAAACAGCCCCCATAAAATGCCCATCAACAAACACAGCGATAACCTGAGCTTGCCAATAGTCCACAGGGGGATAGTGCAGATTAAAATAATCAAACAGAATTCAATCGTCGGAAGAAAAGACCACCAGGCCACTGAAAAAATACCAACCGAGAGCATGATCAAATAAGCCATTGAGGGTCCCTGTTTGCAGATAGTGATAAGACTGTTAAAGTTCTCAGCAGGCAACGGCACTTTAGCGCTGTGTAGGTAAAAAAGATGGTAACCCTGCCGCACAGATAGGGATCAAAGCTGCTCAACAGCCTGCAAACAAAAACGGACGCCAGAATCACTGATGAAACACCTGCTAATTATCTATCATTCACAGAGCGGTAATACGGCACAGCTCGCCGCGGCAGTTATGCGTGGCTGCCAACAGGAAGCTGATGTGGAAACCCGTCTCTACAAAGCCTTTGATGCAGGTCTCGAAGAGCTGCTCTGGGCTGATGGCGTATTATTTGGCACTCCGGAAAACTTTGGCACCATGAGCGGCGCCCTAAAAGATTTTTTTGACCGCACTTACTATCCCGCCGAACCCTATAAAATCAATCTGCCCTACGCACTGTTTATCAGTGCCGGCAATGATGGCAGCGGCGCCGTTAGAGAGATCGATAGAATTGTCAGCGGCTACCCGATGAAAAAAATCGCCCCAGCGCTGATTGCAAAGGCTGAGGTAAGCCGCGATCATCTGCAACAGTGTGAAGAATTTGGACTTTCAATGGCCGCTGGTCTGGCAATAGGAATATTTTAAACGATGAGTAAAGCATTAGTATTAACTGGCGGTGGTGCCAGAGCCGCCTATCAGGTGGGTGTTTTAAAAGGGGTTTCCAAGATACTGCCAAGATCAGTCTACAACCCCTTCCCGATTATTTGCGGCACCTCTGCCGGGGCGATTAATGCCCTGTCGATTGCCGGAAGAGCCGGCCCCTTCCGTCTGCGCACGCAAAAACTCGAGAGAATCTGGCATGAACTGACCCCGGCCGATGTCTACCGTACCGATGCCACTGGTGTTATTAAAAACACCTTCCATCTGCTCGCCTCTTTTTTTCACAGCGGCTACGGTATTGGCAAGCCTATCTCTCTGCTCGACAATAGTCCGCTGCGTCAGATGATGGAGAACTATGTCAAATTTGACTACCTAGATACCGCCATCAAAAACGGTGAACTGCAGGCTATTGCGATTACTGCAATGAGCTACGCCTCAGGTAAATCGGTGACCTTCTTTCAGGGTCAGGATCAAATACCGGCCTGGAATCGCTCGCGGCGGCGCGGTGAAAAAATAGAACTTAATATCGACCAGCTTATGGCGTCGACCGCGATCCCCGGGCTGTTTCCGGCAGTAAAAATCAATGGTGACTATTTTGGCGATGGCGCGGTTAGACAGCTAAAACCCATTAGCCCGGCACTGCATATGGGCGCCACCAAACTGTTTATTATTGGCGTTAGCGACAACCCCATCCACAGTCAGCGACCGACAAAACTCGAGCACTCGCCATCCACGGCACAAATTGTTGGGCATATGTTTAATAGCGCCTTTATCGATGCGGTGGAAAGTGATCTCGAAACCCTGCAGAGTATTAATCGGTTGGCCAGTGCACTGCCCCAGTCACTGCGGGAGAAAAATAATATTACCGATCTCAATCCGGTTGATGTGCTGGCTATATCTCCCACCGAGTCTATAGATACCATCGCGCAGGAGCATATCCATGAATTGCCCAGATCACTGCGCTTATTTCTCCGGTTAACCGGTGCCACGGCTCAGGGCGGTGGCTCGAGCGCCGCTAGCTACCTGCTTTTTGAGCCGGGATTTTGTCGCAAGCTAATTGATTTGGGGATGCGCGATGCACAGGCGAAAGAGGACGAGATCCGGCAGTTTTTTGGTCTTTAAAACCACAGCTCTGAACGAAATAAGCGAACGAGAGGCAAAAAAAAACGGACCCTTGCGGGTCCGCTAGCTCTCCCCATCTTGTTACCGTGAATAACAAGAAAGCATTCTGTGGATTATTTGTATAACGAACTAACCGCAACTCCCCTCAAAAACCCCCACTAAATATCCGACTCATTATCTGACTCATTATCTGACTCATTATCTGACAAGGGAATTTAAGAACCAGTCTTAAGCGTCTGCAAATAGGCCTCAATAGCCACAGGGTCAATCCTTAAAGCATCTTCGGACAAAGCATTATCAATTAGCGCAGCCTGCTGAAAATCTAGCAGGTATCGCAGTATGAGTAAGCCATCGGTCAGGGCATCGAGCTGATTGTCACCATCGATATCAATTCTATCGCCAAGCCCCTCAATACGCGCTTCAATAAGGCTGGCACTTCTGTAGAGGGCATCCGCAGCCAAGCTACCACCAATTAACTGCTCACCGCTAAAACCAAACATAAAGCGCAGAATCAGCAGACCATCGGTAAGGCCGTCATATTGACCATTGCCATCAATATCCAGTGAGGCTATCGGCACACTGCCTGCGGTAAATTCCTCAACCGCGGTTAAACCATCGACATCCAGATCGCTACTCGCATCAGTGGAGTTATTGAGATCAAGTCCATAGAAGGTTTCCCAGAGGTCTGGCATACCATCAGCATCTGAGTCCGCAGTGTAGCGACTGTCGATAGGGAATTGATCGTTGGCATCCGCCACCCCATCGTTATCATCGTCGCTATCAGATCGGTTGTAGATACCATCACTATCGGTATCGGTATCGACAATTACCTGACGAGTAACACTGAAACTATTGCCGTCACTGTCGGTGAGCGTATAGCTTTGCAAATAATCGATATCCGGGTCGTCACTGACAGTGGTCTGAATAAAATCAATTTGGGCGGTGATATCACCGTCTTCTGCATCAAAACCCATAGCTCCGAGATTAATGATCGGCTCGCCCGGCTCAAGCATCAGTGGATTGGTCCCAGTTAGGGTCAAAACCGGTGTGTATCCATTGGCCACCGCACTCCACTGATAGGCGACACTCCTAAGCGCCGAGACTGCATCGGCGCCCTGTTTAGCGTTGCTCGCTAACAGGCCACAACTGCTCCCTAAATCAGAGCAGACCAAGTCTGGCGAAGAGAACAACCCAGCTTGAGGCGCGGAGGAAAAGGTACTTGAATAACCCATAATAGTAACGAATTCAGCATCTATGCCATGCCCCAAAGCCCAGGGGAAACTACTGAAATGAGAGCGATTAACCTGTAGCCTAGAATGATCAAGGCCCATCAGATGACCCACTTCATGAACCAGGGTCAAGGCGGTATTATCCATATCGACCACAGCCGTATTGGTACCCCTTAAGGCTAAGTGATCAAAATCAATAACACCATCGTTCCACTGACCATTTATCCAGGCAACACCACCATTATTATCATTATAAGACAGTGTATTTAGATGAACATTAATATCAGACTGCCGTGCCACTAAAGCATCGAATTGTCTAAACGGCCAGGTCCGGTCGGCCAAAGACTCAAGTAAATCATTATTTGATACGCCCCTGTCATTGCCTAAATAGACCAATGCAGACTTTACCAATCTTATATTTAAACCAGAATCCGCATAAGCAGCGTTAGCTACCGCGAGCAGATGGCTGAGCTGAGCCTCAACATCGACTACGGAAACATAGTAATCAAGTACCGCATCACCGTATGAAAAGGCAACTTCAATCTCTGCAGTGGAGGGAGATCCCGGGCTATTTGAGGGAGAGCCTCTAAGTAACTCTACATAGTCACTAACACCATCAGCATCGCTATCGGCAAGAGTATCGACACCGCTAAGCTCCAATCCATAATCTGGCAACGGAGAGTTATCCAATGTTGCCAACGTATAAAACAGCAACAGTTGACCTGCCTTATACAAACCGACCTGTAAATACTTATGCTCGGGAGCATAGCTCAGCGGTGCGTTGAGTGAACTGCTCGCAAATCCCTGTAGATCAAGATTAGCTCTACCGGCTGAATCATAGGTAAGCGTAAATTCCTGCTCATCAAGCAGATAATAACTATTCAAATTCGACGCGGTAAGCTGAAGAGTTAGCTGTTCCGTGGCCAGCGGATTTGATCGATTGGTAAAATTGAGTGCGCTTAAAGCATAGCTGTTATCAACAAATTCAAAGATCGGCTTATTTTCAAAAAAAACCTTATCAAACTCAGATCTTAAGGCTGCGCCTGCATCCGTAGATAACGAGATCGGTTGTGCGGTTAGAGGGGCTATATCGAAGATTTGACCGGATGCTTCATCAACTAATACTAATGACAGGTATCCACTTTCAAAACCTGCCTCATAAAAAGGCAGCTGCACGTTGATTGATCTTGGCGTATCCGAAAAAACGATCGACTCAATCTCCGACGAAGCCAGAACATAATAACTACCAAAGGCTGCATCACGACTACCGTGCCCCGTTAAATAAACTTTGATAGGCGCTGATTTACGAGCATCCTGGGTGAAGATAAGATTGAAATTTATCTCAACGGACGTTGGGTTAACCCTTGAGACAGAACAGGGACATTCAATGGCGACCGGCGTGGCAGCATGAGCTGTAGAAGAGAGAAAAAAGTATATAGCCAAACTGACAAATTTTATTAAAGCCTTGTGACAATTCATTGTAGCGACTCATTAACTGTTTTCAGTTGTTGTAGTTTAGGGCTGTATAACTCCGCCGGCTGGTCTCGAAATATAGCTATATCATCACTTAGCCGCATATCTTCTGTTCGCGCCAATACCCCCTGGAAATCTTTTCCTGAAAATTCAAAAATGGCATTGTTTGCACTGACAAAAACATGGGTAAAATTATCACCGATAGTCATAATCACCGAATTCTCGACTGTGTCTAGAGAGCCCTCTATTGAAGTAGCACGGCCCTCGATACTTATTCGCGAAACCTGCACCTCCACTAATGAATTCACATCAGCGGCATCAAGTAATAAAGAAAAGCGGTCACCGGCGGTTAGTTGGCGGTAAAAATCTCTACTCTGAGCTAGACTCGGAGATAGAGTCTCAATTAGCCCCTGCCCCACTTCGGACTGCCGAAAATCATCTTTAGAGCCTTCTATCTGAGTAACAGCAGATGCATTTTTATCCAGCAACAGGCCTGCGCCTAGAACAGCCAAACAGATAATCAACAGAATAAAATAATAGAGCGGTTTTTTGAACATAAGGCAAAACCAGTTAAAAAATCAGTTAGAGCTTAACCATTTTCGGCAAGCCACTACACAACTATTAGCAAACATAACCCTAATACGCTCTATTTGAAATCTATTTAACAGATTGAACAAACTTTTAAGTACTCTTTTAATGGATGGGGGGATTACCGGTGGTGTTGAAGCTTTTAATAAAAAAGGCAAAAAAAAACGCAAAACCGAAGTTTTGCGTTTTTTTTATTTGGAGCGGGAAACGAGGTTCGAACTCGCGACCCCAACCTTGGCAAGGTTGTGCTCTACCACTGAGCTATTCCCGCAGAAGCTTATCCATAAGCAGCGTGTAAAAATGGCGTCCCGTAGGGGAGTCGAACCCCTGTTACCGCCGTGAAAGGGCGGTGTCCTAGGCCTCTAGACGAACGGGACGTGATTGGCTAGGAGGCGCGCATGATAAGTAGCTGACCGGATACTGTCAAGCCTAACAGGCGCTTATTTTCAGACTATTGCAGATTTATTAATTCTTCCTCCAGCACCGCCTCTAACTGAGCAAAAAAACTATGGATACGCTTGGCATTAGCACCCAAGTCTGATATGCCAACCCGGGACATAGAGCGCATATCCACAGCACTGCCTCCACTCTCGATTGGCGTTATCCTAACCGCGATATCATCGACAAAACCGAATAGAGGGGTTTTGGTAATAGCCTCAAAGCGCAGACTATTTGAATCTTTAACAATAATTTCCCAACCCAATAAACTGCCAGTAAAAATTGACTGTTGGTAAACCCTTCTCGGCGCATGCTGAGTGATAAAGGTTTTGATCTCCGGGTAGGCAACTTTTTGTAAAGCGCTAACTTCAGCCCCAGGATAAATAAGCGAGTTAACACGATATCCATCATCTTGAATATACTTAAATACCGGTGGATTATTAGTATCAGTCGTAATATCGTGAATCATAGGTGCCTTAAAAGCAGACATACCCACAGCGTAGAAAGACATTACTGGAAACATCGCACAGGCCAATATGATCGGTATCAGCTCAGCCTGAATCGGTCGTTTTCTGGCAATTAATAAACCCAGCATAACCAGGCCGATCAACATAATCAGTGTGCAGGCAATCAGCGCTACAACAAAGACTAAAAAGGCAATGTGGTAGTGCAAGAAGCCAAAACGATGTCCGAGCGTGACAAACGCACCAATAATAAATGCGCCCAACCCAAACCAATTGATTAATTTCATTAAAACTCCCCCTACCCTGATATGTTTAGCTACAATAAGCGGTCTATTCGCCACTCTTATAAATGAACAGAACAATGACTGAATTACAAAAGTCTCACAAACTTGCCAATGTCTGTTACGACATCCGCGGTCCTGTCCTCGATCATGCTAACTTGCTTGAGGAGGAAGGCCAACGAATTATTAAATTAAATATTGGCAATCCCGGTGCCTTTGGCCTAGATGCGCCCGATGAAATCATGCATGACGTAATCCACAATATTCGCAATGCTCAGGGTTACTGCCATTCGAAAGGCCTGTTTGCCGCGCGCAAGGCGGTTATGCAGCGCGCTCAGACTCAGGGTATTAAGACTGTTGTGGTAGACGATGTGATTATGGGTAATGGTGTCAGTGAGCTGATTGTCATGTCGATGCAGGCACTGCTAAACGATGGCGATGAGGTGCTGATCCCCTCCCCTGACTACCCACTGTGGACGGCTGCTGTGGCCATGGCCGGTGGCACACCCAAGCATTATCTCTGCGATGAAGATGACAACTGGCAGCCAAATATTGCCGATATAGAAAGTAAGATTACGCCGCAGACTAAAGGTATCGTGGTTATTAACCCGAACAATCCAACCGGTGCGGTCTACAGTCAAAACAACCTTAAACAGATTGTTGCCCTTGCGGAAAAACACAGTCTGGTGATCTTTGCCGATGAGATTTACGACCGTATTCTCTACGACGAAGCCGAGCATATACCGCTGGCAACACTGGTCAAAGATGTACTCTGCCTGACTTTTAACGGCCTATCCAAGACCTATAGATTAGCGGGATTTCGCTCCGGCTGGGTAGTGATATCCGGCGCAAAGGAACGTGCTGGCAGTTATATTGAAGGCTTGGAAATGCTCGCGTCGATGCGACTCTGCGCCAATGTTCCGGCAATGTTAGCAGTGCAGACGGCACTCGGCGGTTATCAGAGCATTAATGATCTGACCTCAGTCGGTGGCCGTCTAATAGAACAGCGCGATCTGGCCTACGAGATGATCACGCAAATTCCCGGTATCAGCTGTGTTAAACCGAAATCAGCGATGTATCTGTATCCAAAACTGGACCCAGAGATATACCCCATAGATGACGATCAAAATCTGGTGCTTGATCTGCTTAAAGAAGAGCGCGTACTACTGGTTCAAGGCAGCGCCTTTAACAGTGTGGATAAACAGCACTTCCGGATTGTGTTTCTGCCAGATAAAGCTCAGTTAACCGAGGCGATTGAACGTCTTGCAGGCTTTTTGGAACGACGGCGCAAGGGTAATAGTTAAGCAAAAGATTATTATAATAAGAGGGCTTTAAATTTTGAGTAAAGAAAAACCCCAGACTAGTGGCAGCAAAGCTGACTCAAATAATCAGCCACAGCAGGAAAAGCCCCCTCTGGCCAATCTTAATGGCGCAGCGATTATCGATAAGGATGGTCGTGAAGTTCCAATTACCGAGTCGATGATTGTCCAAGCCTTTGACGAGATTGAGAGCTCAGATAAAGCCGAGTAATCGCGCCTGCTTAAGGGTTGTCTCTGTATCAGAAGAGCCGGTGACCTCAGCGCTAAAATGGCTAAACTCATGGCGTTGGGGGTACTCTTTGCGCAAGCGATCAAAATTCTCCGCAGCAGCTTGAGCCGTTTGCTTAACAAGTGCCTCACGCATACGCCCGTCATCATCCACAACATCGTAGGAATCCAGAATAAGTTCCGCTAAAGTCTGACCAGAGATTGCCACTGGAGAGGTCTGCTCACTAGCTGCTTCGCACTCCCCAACAGAGCCGCCAATATCTTCACGCCACTGATAAAAGTCCTCCGCGAGCATCTCGGTACCACGAATTTTGCCTTCGCGACTGTATCCGGCAATATGCGGTGTCGCCAATAAAACCCGCTCTAATAGCTGAACATTGATATTTGGCTCAGGCTCCCAGACATCCAGAGCTACGCGCAATGTTGAACCGTTTTCCAGTAAATTCAAAAGCGCGGTATTATCGACTACCGCCCCGCGACCGGCATTAATAAGCAGGCTATCTTCGCTCAGGCGGGCCAGCATATCTGTATTAAATAAATGCTGAGTGGGAAATTCCCCGTCCGTTGTAAGCGGTGTATGCACAGAGATAATATCGGCACCGAGCAGCGACTCAAAGTCGGTCAAATCAGGATTATCTGCGGAATTCAGAAAAGGATCATAAACACGACAGTCAACACCAAGACTGCGAAGAGTGCGATAGAGTCTGCCACCGACATTGCCACAGCCAACAATACCCACAGTGCAGTTGAGCCAGTCCGGCTGCAGATTGCACAAGACCGAGAGCACATATTGCACCACTGCATTGGCATTACAGCCCGGCGCATGGGCAAAGCGTATGCCCTGCTCGGCTAGATAAGCTTGATCCACATGATCTGTGCCGATGGTGGCAGAGCCGACAAAGGCAACCGAGGAACCCTCCAGCAGCGCTCGATCAACCCGGGTCACCGAGCGCACTAGTAATATATCCGCATCGGCAACATCCGCGGCACTGATCTGACGGCCGGCGATATAATCAATAGTGCCCAACTGGCCAAATAATTCTTCAACCATCAGCATATTTTGATCGGCTACAATTTTCAGAGTGGAATCCCCATAGTCTTTTTTTTATTAGCTTTTACGTATTGCTACCAAGCAGGTTCAGTCTGTCTAGCGCGCAACTGTTTTGCTCGATCGTTAAAACTATTGGCAAAACCCATCTCATCGCAAAATAACTCAAAGGCATCTCGATGAATACCCTGCCAACTAATCTGTGAGAGATTCGGCGCTTCTTCAATATCAGTGACGATGGTTGTCAATTGTCGCGATAACAACAACTGCTGTCGACCGTTATCCAGTTTATCCGCCAATTTACCGGCACCGCGAATTGGAAGATCCTGAAGCTGATCCAGATGCTCGAGAATAGTTTGAATATCCGCATAGTGCATCAGCAACTGTTTCGCGGTTTTAGCACCGACACCGGGAACACCGGCAATATTATCACTGCTATCCCCAGTCAGGGCGAGAAAGTCGGCCATCTGCTGGCAACCCAGCTCAAGGTCTTTTTCAACCTGCCGCTGAGTCTTTGGCGGCGCCTTGCCAAAATCCCAGTAAAGATCGCCGGATTCAATTATCTGAGTCAGGTCTTTATCTCTGGTCACTACCACTGGTTGAGCATTTTCCCGACGCGCATTTTGCGCCACAGCACCAATTAGATCGTCGGCCTCATAGGTATTTGAAGCCATCTCAGTGATCCCCAACACACGACAGAGTTGTCGGCAGGCATTTAACTGAAAGGCCAATGCCTCATCGGGCAGTTCACGGTTGGCTTTGTAATCGGCACATAAATCATGCCGGAAGCCGGTGCGCAGACTTTCGTCAAAGGCGCAGAAAAGATGATCGGGGTTTTTATTGCGCAGCAGGTCGAGTAAAAATCCGGTAAAGCCATAGACCGCATTGGTCGGATGCCCGGAGTCGAGGGCTTGCCAATTATCCGGCAGCGTAAAATAGCTGCGAAAAATATAAATTGATGAATCTATTAAATAAGCCTGCATAGTTTTTCTCCGCGCTCCTGCGTGTCTTTTCTCTCGTTAGTCCATTGGATAGTTATTAAACAAGTTTAGCCTGCTGGTACTGCTCTGAACACCGCCAATCAGTTTTATCAAACTGCTTGGCCAGTGCATTGAGAAGCTGCTCTGCACGCGGTGGCATAGCGGTTTCTCCGCACCAGTTATTCGCCTGATCAATCACCGCCTGAACAAATTCTTCACTGGCGCCGAGATCAGAGGCAAGGTTATCCGCGCTTATTCTAAACCTCTGCCCGCAGGCCACTGAAAACATCCACTCCAATGACTGGGGCTGCGTCTCGGCACGCTCAAATACAGCCTGCTGCTGTTGACTGCGACCATCAGGATTATACCAATAGCCAAAATCTAGCTTAAGGCGCCGCTCGGCTCCGGCGATACACCAGTGAGCGGACTCATGGAGGGCACTGGAAAAGTAATCTTCGCGAAAATAGAGTCGGTGGTAGTCGCAATTATCAGCACTATCAGCACTATCGCCAGAGTCATAAGAGTGCCCTGCAGGTATGTACACAGGCTCGGGAGCACCACCCAGTAATCTGGTATTAAACTCCTTTGCAAAGAGCTTATCGAAAACGGCGATCACTGCCTTTAAACGCTGTTTTTCCAAGGTTACCAAACTCATAGCCAACAAATTCCAAAGCACTAACCCAAATTGTAAAACAGCTATATTGTTAACTGTCTCGAAAGCAGGATTATATAGACGTTTTAGTTATACAGCACAAAGTGTTGTGCTTTTTAATATTCTGGGGTACCTTATGTAGTGTATCAACTGATTGTTTTAGAAGTGTAATCTAGTGCAATAAGAGTTTCCCAAGCAGAAAACCATGCACTATAACTATTACATAAGGGTTTCCTTCCAACCCAGATCCACTCCAGATAAGGAGATGTAACCTATGTCCACATCGATGTCTAACTCAATAAATTCTCACGACAACGTAATCGATATTTTTACTCGCAAACCACTCTCCGAAAACCTCAGCAATAAACTTATTCGTATCGCCCCTGAACTGGATGGTCTCGAGATGCTCTACTGCAACTCTGAGAATCAGGACAAATTATTTTCAATCAAAGTTCTCGCCTGGGGACTACGCTCTAGTGGTGAAGTTGTTGGACTAGTGCCATGGCTCGACAAACTGGTTGCCTGCGACGAGATAAACGACCCCTTAAATGGCCAGTGGCAGGGTTATTACGACGAGGGTGTCGATGAGCTTTTTTACAATGCACCGCTGCACAAAATAGTCGAACTGGAAACCGCTGCCGATTACTACGAGTACCAGTGCGAATCGGAGTTGGAAATTGTTCAGGAAATCCCCGATACCATTGGCACTCACGCAGTGCTCTCTGCAGATAAGTTTAAGAGCATTACCCTCAAGGAAGTGGTCAGCTGGAGGTTATTACAAGACGGCACTGTCTCCGCGATGCTGATTGACGACAGCAAGATTTACAACACGCCGGTACTGCCTGGTGATAGCTGTCTCTTTGAAGCTG
>Ga0206127_1002813_pt1 | contig 16741 bp, 16 predicted proteins | sample Helgoland_Spring_6_FD_148646 | JGI IMG/M metagenome (GOLD analysis project Ga0206127, IMG submission 148646) | Pelagic subsurface seawater microbial communities from Kabeltonne, Helgoland, North Sea - Helgoland_Spring_Bloom_20160419_1 | ecosystem: Environmental > Aquatic > Marine > Epipelagic ...
ATCTCCTTCATAGCAAACATTGCTCGAAAGAGACCGGAACTAAAACGGGGCAAGACCAGTGTCTTGAAATACCTCCAATCGCAGTCAAATTCCGGGCTTGTGCGGTTGAAAGATGTGTCTTCTGCCCTCGACGACCTGCTCAGGGATAAATAGGGCGTAGGGCCTTGTGCTGGGTCAAACCAGAAACCGGCTCTGATGCCATTTATCAGATTAACTTGGCGGATTTCAGAAGTTCAGTCATCGGCCTGAATTCTTCCTCATACTTCTTCCACTTTTCACCACTGTTACGGTAGATCGGTTTGCGAACCTGATCTGCGCTTGCCGTCAATACATGGTTAACGGCCTGCTCCGGGGAGAGCCAGTCTGTGGACCATTCAAGATCGGTCGCCTCGGCCAAGGCTCTTGTTACCGAGACGGGGTCATCTACCAACTTCTGATAGTCCAGATCAAAGATCTGGTTTGGGTAACAGCTGTGCCAATGCGCCATTAGATCACGATAAATAACCATGAAGCGAGCAATGTCGAAGAAGTCGTAGATGAAACCATTCCCGATCCCGTCGAAAGCGTGACTATATAACGACCAAGCCACCGGTATCAGGTCGCGATGGGTATGCACAATTTTGGCTTCGGGCAATGCAGCACATAAGAAGCCGATCCACCTGAAATTCAGCGGCATTTTATCAATGATGATCGGGCTGCCATCAGAATATTTGGCAAGCGCTTCGCGAAGTGCTGCGCCAAGTTCTGCGATATCGTCCGTGGTTAACTTCAACTCCCCGCGGGCTTTGACCTTATCAATCAGACGAAGCACCTCGGTTTGAACGACAGACAGCTCGCCACACGGCTGCACACCTTGCCCACGCGACAGGATACGCTCGACCAATGTCGTGCCCGAGCGCGGCAGGCCAGTAACGAAAATCGGGCGGAATGTGTGTTCGCCTTTGATTGGCTCGATACGCTCCTTAAAAAGGGCCTTCGCTAAACCATAGTTTACCGCATCCTTCTCGAACTCATATCCGATCGCCGCTTTGGTTAACCGATTGGCCACCTCAAGATATTTGAAGGCCGCAGGGAAATCGCCCAAGTCCTCCATCGCCTTATACAAAGCAAAATACAGCGGAGCGGCCTTAATATCCGCTGGGTCGATAGAGGCGGCAAGGTTAATCATTGCCTTCAAATGCGGTTCATCTTTTGTATATGTGATCGCTTTTGAAAAATTTGAATGAAACCCTAACGTCTCTGGCTCAAGAGCAATTGCACGGCGGAAGTACGTTTCGGATTTGCTCTTGTCTCCCTGCGCGCGTGCGAGGACCCCCAGATGGTTCAAGACGGCCGCATCGGTACTTTCATGCCCCAATGCAGCTAGAAAACAGTCCTCTGCTGCCGCCCCTTGACCAAGTGCGTGAAGCGCTCGGCCCCTCAATATTTTAGCATTGTGATCATTCGGGGCCAGCTCCAGGACATGATCAATTGTCGCAAGCGCAGCCGGTAGTTGCCGCCGCTCGAGCTGGCTTTCTGCAAGTGCAAGTTTGATGGGCAGCACTTCCGGGGCAAGCGCCACAGCAAGAGTCAGGGCGCGTTCTGCCTGGTTCCACTTGCGTGTGTCCTTTGCGCTGCGTGCGATCTTGAACAATTCAGGCATCGCATCAGATTTGACAGCATCCAAGCCCTTCTTGGCACGGCTGTTGCCCGGAAAGCGGTCAAGCACATCCTGATATGCGCTCTGCGCCAAGTGCCAATCTTTTGCTGCTCTTGCCTTATCAGCGGTCGCCAAAATCTTAGCTATGGGTGCGGGTTTTGGCATTATCGTTAATCACTTCCATCATTTCGTCCCGTGCCACTGCAAACTTAGGCTTCAATCTAACAAGATTCTTTAGAGGGATGCACCATATTTTACTTGGCAACCTAAGTTCTACCCAAAATTAATCATGCTTTAACTGAAATGTTCTTCTAAAGAACAAAAAAATGTGGTGTTGTGAGAAAAAAAGAAAAGTTGGGCAGGCAAATGGAAATCTCATACGCGTTGGCGCGTTCAGCGCCCATGTTAGAGTGGGAGCAAGAACGGGCTCTCATTGAAGGCTGGCAAACGAACAAAGATCCAAGCGCATTGGAAGAGCTTCTTTTGTCCCATGCGCGCATTGTCTATTATTGGGCGCGAAAGTTGAGCAGTGACCAAGCTGACCGGGAAGACCTTATTTCAGAAGGAATAATCGGTTTGATCAAGGCGGCAGAGATGTTTGATCTTGAACGGGACGTTCGGTTTTCCACCTATGCCCGCTGGTGGGTGAAAAACGCAACGATCACGGCCCGAAACCGATTGCACGCGATCGTTGACACGCCCGAAGGCACATCCAAAGAAATCCCGGCACCGACCCGCCATTCGGTTGATGACGAAAACACGCTTCTGTCTTTGGTGTCTGACGATCCAAGTCCCGAAGAGCACTTGATTACCCGATCTTCCCATCAAAAAATGTGCAAGAATATTTCTGAGGCAATGGCAGGTCTTGATGCGATTGACCGGGAAGTCGTGCAATGCCGGATGATCAAGCAGCCCCCTGAATCAGTTAAGGATTTATCAGTTCGCCTTGGCGTTAACTCTGACAAGTTACGCCAGCTTGAGCGTCGTGCGATGGTACGGCTCAAAACTGAACTGGTGTCGCGCGGCGTCGTAACAAGTAGAGCAAGTTAACGTGAATTTCATTCTCCCACCAACTGGTACCGATACTGGCTTTAGCCCTGCCGCGAAACCATCAACAGCTTCGTCAGGCCCATTCTCTGCTTTGGTCGGAAACGGTCAAGTAACAAAATCAGGCGCTGCCGTCACACCCACAAAATCGGGTGCGACGCCGAATGTGACTGGTACAGGCGAAGGTCAAAACAAAGTCGGGCTCTCAGGCAGCCTTGGCGCGCTACTTTCTAATGTGACCGGAGAAGATGATCTTTTTGCGTTGGTTAATCCGGAAATGCTGGATGGTACCGACGCATCACTTGGAGGCCTGATATCAGCACAACCGATTATCCCGGCTCAACCACCTCTGACCGAGGAAGCCGCAAACGCCTTGATGGGAATGATGCCTGAAGCGGGTCTGCTGGTTCCGGCAACCGTCGATCCGGCTGCATTTAAAACCGGTGCGTTATTGGCAGAGGGTGGTATCGAAAGCGCTGATGGGCTTTCTCTGGTGACGCCGACTGCCAATAACGCACAAACGTCGGCCTCAAATGGCATCCAGACTGATCTTGGCACCCAAACAGCCGATCCTTTGCAGCAACTTCAATCTACGACGGCCGTGCAAATCAAACCAAGTACAGGTGAGCAAAAACCATCGGGAGCGGCTCAGCTTCTTACGCAAGCTACCAGTACCGCCCAGATGGCAAATACAGTTTCCGGACCTTCGCAAGGAGAAGGGCAGGGGGATTTGCAAAGTATGACCGGTGCCGTTGAGCCCTCGAAAATTCCCCAACAAGTGGCTGCGACGGTGCAGGCAGATGTGCCGGTTGCCGCCGAACCGATCAAGGATATCAAAGCTCAAACCTTCAAGAAAACGCGGGATGTTTTTCAAACCAATATGCAGCCAACGGCGTCTTCGGTAACTTCGGAAACAGCCGCTGATGAAGCGCCTGAACAAATTTCGGGCAAGTTTGCCATGGCGACAACCACCGCGCAAAACACACAGACACCAGATATTTTCAACAAGCTGACGTTTGACATGACATCCGTAAAATGGATCGGCGTTGGCGAAATCCCTACTGAAATGACAACGGACCTCCAGCTTCAGTCGATCAATGAGACCGAAGCGCTCGCGGCAACACAGAATACACTTTCCAGCAGATCAGTTGACGGGCTGGACGCACACCCCAAGACAGCACCAAAGCATTTTGCCGAAGCTCTGGTTGCCCAAGTGAAGTCATTTGAAGTCCGTAAAGGGCGTACAATGGTCAGTCTTTTACCTCGAGGTTTTGGAAAGATAGATATCGAAATCCTCACGGAAAAGGATAATACTACAAGGGTCATGATTAGAGTCGAAAACTCAATGGTTCTTCAAGCTTTGCGCGATGAGCGGCAATTGTTAGCACATGCTATTGGCATGTCTGACGCGAGTAATTTTGACTTTGAGCAAAGTGACGCCAATGATACTGGTGGTCAAAGCCAACAGCAGTCCCAAGGCTCTGTTAACCAGGGTACCATGATGTTCGAAGCTGAAACCAAGTCTGAACATGTTGATATCGTCGCAGACGGTCAGCTCGATTTGTTCACCTAAGGGAGATTACCGATGTTAACGAGCCAAACGTTGCTGAGCAGTGTTACCGCATCGAACACCGATCAGGCCAATTCATCCCTGTCCCAACTTGGTGATGACTATAACAAATTCTTGACGCTTTTGACGGCACAGATTTCGAACCAGGATCCGCTTGAGCCGGTTGATAGCACGCAATTCGTGGCGCAGTTGGCCCAGTTGTCGCAGGTCGAACAAGCGGTTCAGACAAACACACGTCTGGAGACATTAACCAGCCAAATCAGTGGCTTGATGAACCTGGGTGGCCTTGATCTTTTGGGCCGCGATGTGAACGTTGCATCAAATACGGTCATCATGGAAAACGGGACAAACGGCTCAAGCTATGAAGTGGGACCAGGTGCTACAGAAGTGACCGCCAATATCATCGACAATTTGGGGCGTGTCGTACGCAAGTTGTCCGGCTTGTCCACCTTGACCGGAACCGCCAACCCCTTGGAATGGAACGGTAAAGATAGCTACGGAAACGATCTACTTGCCGGAAAATACACGGTGCAGATGATCGCCAAAGATTCCGCGGGAAATGCAGTCGATATTCAGGTTTCCCGGAACGCTAAAGTTGAAGATGTTAGATTTCATGAAGGTGAGATCATTTTTGGCTTGGATGGCGGGGAAACCGTTTCCTCGATCACGGTAAAGTCGGCAAGCTGATCCTTAAACTAAAGACTTATTTTCTAACGCTTTTCCTCATGAAAATAGCATTAATCCTCGCGGTGCGGACCGAAGGGAAATTGACATAGAGCTTGCGCACGATCTGTTCTGATAGATCAAGCTTCATGACGTCCTCTTCGGAGGTCACAGTGATCCCTAAGTTTGTTGTCGCAAGCTCGGCTATGGCCGCGACGGCTCCATCACGCAGCAAAGCACGCCCATTTGCACCATTGATTTTGGCAAACGCCGCGGCCCCCATCACATAGACATCAAGATTAATCGTCATGTTGATAATTTCACCGGGCTGCGTGATCTGCATGGTGAAATCACCCAGAGGCATCTTGAACAAAAGCTCATTTTTACGGGCGGCAGCGGCCTCTGATACAGGGGCTTGGGACGAGCGCAAAAATTGCTCGCCAAAATAACCCGCCGCCCCCATTCCCAAAACGAGGGCACCGATAATCATGATTTTGATCATTGGAGGTACCTTCTAGTATGGAAGGATAACTTCAAGCACATCCTGCCCGTATCTTGGTGTTTGAACCGTCGAAATCTGTCCGCGACCACCATAGGTGATCCGTGCCTCTGCAACTTTGTCATAGTCGATGGTGTTATCAACATAGATATCCGCCTGACGGATAATGCCGGCAATCCTTAGCTCCCGCAGTTCGGCGTTAACTTTGACTTCCTGGCGTCCGGCGATCACAAAGTTTCCGTTCGGAAGCGTTTGGATAATCAGCGCGGCAACGCGCAAGCGGATCGATTCATTCCTGCGGATAGAACCTTCACCGTTGACCGATGAATTGCTGTCCAGGCCCAGTAACTTGCCGCTGTCAGTCGAGATATCAAAGTTAAGTATATCCGGATCTGCAACACTTTGTGACGCAGACCGACTGCGCCCCGAAGCATTTTGTAGCTGGGCTCGATCGTTAATGTCGATCAGCACTGTCACCAGATCGCCGACATTTCCGGCGCGGCGGTCTTGAAAAAGCTGGGGTTTGCGGGAATCCCACAGGCTCGACGCTTCGGCACGTGTTGCGACTGCAGGCGCGACCGGGGGCGGCATTGGAATGCTTATCCGGTTAACTTCACCCATCGCATTAGGATCAAGGGTCAGATCACTGACTGTTGGATTGCGCGTTTCATTAATCTGCTCGCAGGCGGATAAAACAAAGACGGATAGCAAGATTAGCAAACCCTTAAGGTCGATTAACCGCATCAATTTCATCTTACGACCTCTACGATTCCGGCACCTGTTGCGATGGCCGAGATTGCTTTGTTGCTGGAGAGATTAACCACGCGGATTTCTTCTCCCGCATGTGCATCAGCCATTGCTTTGCCCTTTGCTGTAAGGCGCAAGCCGCCATAATTTAACTGTATTTTCACGTCTTCGCCGCGGGTAATAATCCGGGGCGGCATAACAGATTGCCGTGGCACCGGTCTGCCGGCCACAAGCATCCGGCGCACCTGCTGGCCAACCAGTTCATCGACATCGCTTATGGCAAAAGACCCCAAGCGCTGCATTGGCATATCCACCATGGTGATGTCGCTTCTGCTTACGATCTGATCTGGTTGCAGACGCTGGTTTGGGACCGGAACAGAAAGGTTAATAATCACAACTCCCCAAACACGTTGGGGAATATTGGCCTCAGTCATGACATTCGCAATGAACTGACCGGTTTTATGATCGATCCAAAACTCTTGGATAAAGCGGCCACTGCTAATCATGCCTTCTGCCATCTGGATATCCATGCGTCCATTGACAGGGATCGTGGCACCAAGCTCGGCCATCGTGCGCTCTTCGACCAGTTCCGTCACCGGAATACTCTCTGCCGTCGCTACCGACGCCAAGATGACGGCGGCAAGGACGCCAAGATAAAGGCGCGTTAAACTTCTGATCAGCTTCATTTACCCGACCTCATTACTTGATTTGGTTCGTCGTGGTCATGATTTGGTCAGCAGTCTCGATCGCCTTGGAGTTCATCTCGTAAGCGCGCTGCGCCTGTATCAAATCGGTGATCTGCTGAATGATATTCACGTTTGATTGCTCAAGATAACCTTGTCTCAGGATGCCGATACCGGGCTCTCCCGGGTTCGACTGCACGGCTTCGCCCGACGCGGGTGTTGCTTCCATCATGTTGTCACCCAAGGGCTTAAGCCCCGCATCATTAATGAAAGTCGCCATGGTTAGCTGACCAAGTTCAACCGGGTCTGTTTGGTTTTCAACATAGGCCATGACGATACCGGCTTGGTTAATCTCGATTTGCCGGGTTAGTTCTGGAACAATAATGGCCGGCTCAACATCGTACCCATTCAGGGTCACGAACTGCCCTTCGGCGCTCAGCTCAAAGTTCCCGTCGCGGGTATAGGCTTGCGTGCCATCAGGACGATTAACCACAAAATAACCACTTCCCTCAATCGCGAGATCCATTTGGTTTTCTGTCTGGATCAACCCGCCTTGAGCGTTGTGCCGGATGACACCCGCCGCTTGCACGCCAAGGCCAATGTCGGTCCCAACCGGCCGTGCTGTGCCCTCTGCCGAGGTCAGCGATCCGGCGCTGTTCTGGCTTTGGTAGACAAGATCCTTGAACGCCGCGCGCCCGCTTTTGAAACCGGTCGTGTTGGCGTTGGCGATGTTGTTGGCGATGACATCAACGTTTGTTTGTTGCGCGAGCATACCTGTCGCGGCGATACCAAGTGCTTTCATTTGATGCTCCCATTCAATCTCATCAGATGCGTCCCAGTTTCTGGATCGCTGTTTTCGTCAATTCATAGTCTTGCGTCATTAGCTTTATGGAATTCTCATAGGCCCGCTGAATTGAAATAAGGCGTGTCATTTCAAGCACGGCCTCGACATTGCTGCCTTCAACAAAGCCTTGATTTACCTTAACATCTTCGGCGACTACAGGGGCCTCTGCACCTTCAGGCAGTTGATACATGCCCCGCCCAAGCGGCAATAATCCGGCTGCATTTTGTATCTTGAGAATCCCAATGCTCCCAAGAACGGCACCGCTCTGATCTGTAATCGTACCGCCTTGCGTGATGACAACCTGATCCCCGATATCATCGGGCAACAGCACCGGCCCGCCGCCCGCATCAAGAACCGGCAATCCAGCCGAAGTCTTAAGCTGCCCGTCCGCATCCACCACAAGGCGACCATGGCGGCTATAGCCGGTTTCACCGTTTTCCATCCCGAAGGAAAGCCAACCGTCGCCAGAGAGGGCAATATCAAATGGGTTGCCCGTGGGCGTCAGCGGGCCACTCGCAAGATCAAGGTAGCTTCCGCGATCCTGAACATAGCTGATGGTGTTTTCACCGCTGCCATACTCAACAGATTCGACCAAAGGATTGATGGCCTTGTAGCCCGAAGTAGACGCGTTTGCGAGATTATGCGCAGTCGTGTTCAGGTTCCTCTCAAGGAGCGCCGTCTGAGAAAGGGAAACATAGCTGATATTGGTCATTCAAAATCCCCCCGTGGCAACAATCACCCCATTTGAACAGCTAGCAGACTGTTGCAAAAGTATATCTTGGCGACTACAAGTTTAATACAGGGTTTAAACTTGAGAGCAAGAACAATGTAATGGTTAGATCATGTGTAAAATGCGGCTGCGTCGCTTTGCTTCTTGCTGGACCGCTCGGTTTTTCGAATGCTTCAGCAACTGAACTTGCTGGAAAGTCGACCACGCATCCTTTGGCATCAAGCCAAAGGCGCGGTGATTTAGACCTGCAGTATTGGCAGGCGAGCACATTCAAAGAAGATCTGAGCTCATTAATTGCAATGCTAAGTGCCGGAAGCGGGTCCGAGTATACAGAAACGTTAATGGATACCGCAGAGCTTTACCTGACCCATATGCTATTAGATGAAGCGTCGTCTGTCCTTGATAGGGTGGTGCCGGACAGCCCGGTAGGCGCAAAACGCTACCGTGCATTAAGTGACGCTGCAGCCTTGCTGAAAGGCGACCCGGTTGAGACGTTTGCCACGTCCCCCCTAAGTGACCCCGCCCGAACCGATATGGCCTTTTGGTCCAGCCTTCAGGCAATCTCCTCTTCCGACGGTCAGCTTCTGCAGGCGAATATAAAGTCGAGTTTCACGGGGCTTGGCCAGCAATCCAAGGCAGTATTGCGAGAACTGCTGCCATTATTTGTTGAGGCTATGGTGGAACTTGACTTGGCCCAGCACGCTGACATCGCGCTGCGCTTGATCAAAGAACTGCCCGAACTGGTAGGCACACCCACCGAGCAATTCTTGATCGGGCGCGCAAATGAGAGGCGCGACAATGATGCAGCGGCACTTGTCGCATATCTTGAGGCTGCCGAGGGGCAGGACGTCTATGCAGCGCGGGCGCGTCTGGCGATTGCCGATATGGCGCTTAAAGAAGGGGGCAGGGGGGCCTTGCTCGCTGCGCAGAGCATCCTTGAGAACGGATCAGAATCCTGGCGCGGTGACAATTATGAGCTTGAGCTGCACCGAAGAATGGCGCGTGTCTATCACCTGCTGCACAACGAGGTCGAAGAGGCGCTAACCTTGGGGAAAATGCTGGCTAGATTTCCGGCAGGGCCAAAGGTTGAAGAAACCCGAAAGGATGCGCAGGACCGGCTGGCAGCCATCTATCAAAAAGGTGCCGAGGGAAAATATCCGCTATCGGACTGGATGAAACTGCATCTAAGATTGCTGCCCGTTTTTCGCACGCTGCCCGGATTTGCGGACCAAATTGAAATATTGGCGGATTACGTTCTTAAACTTGGGTCCACTGATCTTGCTGCCATGGAATATCGCAGCGCGATCCGGATCACCCAAGAACAAGAAGAAGCCCAGCAAGTTGATTTTGGTGCCGAATTGTTCCGACTGAACATGAAACTGGCAAAAGCGCAGCTGAAAGGCGGGCTTCTTGACCAGGCACGGGTAACGCTCGATTTGATGGATCTGAATGCAGGCAAGAATTCGATTCAAGATTATCGCATTCTAAAGGCGCGCGTGCTGTCTGGTCTTGGTGATCGCGGCAAGTTTCTTGAGGTTTTTCTTGAAGACCCCTCTGTCGATCATCTGCGCAATATGGGCATGGCCTTGTCCGAAGAAGAGCAGTGGGAGCAGTCTGCAGATGTTTATTTGCAGATGTGGAGCTCCCATCCGAAAGAATTTGAACTTCAGGATGCGGCGCGTTTGTTGATCGCAGTAAATCGGTCAGGTGATCTTGATGCACTGGACAGGATTGTACGGGCCTTTCCTGACCTGACCGAGTCCAAGCACCTGATATCTATGGTGAATAACATTGACTCATCGCCATCCCCCCTTTTGCCTCTGCGCGTTAAGGGTGCCGTGGAGCGGCTCGAACGCCTGGATGCGGCAATTGATAGCATTAAGAAATCCGGAATTTCTCCATGAAAAAATCAGATTTCTTTTTGAAAGCATGTCCATAACAAGGACAAAAGTGAAATCTTTAACTTTCCTTAAATCTTAAACATGTAAGTAATGAGATAGGCAGGAATAAAAAGACAAAAAAAGGTGGTCAAATGAGTATTTCAAGCGCGCTTCAGACGGGCGTAAGTGGCTTGCGGGCAAACTCCCAAGCAGTTGGTGGCATCTCTGAAAACATCGCGAACTCTAACACAGTTGGGTATCGCCGCGGCTTTGCGCACATGGTCACAACGACCGCGTCGGGTGGTTTTGGCGAAGGCGTGCTTTCTGTAGCAGCGGTTGATCAAATCGATATCTCGACAGCTGGCGGGCTGATCTCAACGAACTCACCAACAGATATGGCTATTGGCGGTAACGGCTTTTTTGCCGTTTCATTGTCACCGAACGAGAAAGTCCCGACAAACTATATGTTGACCCGCGCAGGGTCGTTCCTTCCTGACAAGGATGGGAACTTGAAGAACGCTGCGGGCTATTTTCTGGCCGGCTACCCAGTGGGTGTGGACGGTACAGTCGGATCCGTAGACCGGAGCTCTTTCCAGCAGATGGAGACCGTTAACATCGGTAACTTGAACATTTCGGCTGATGTGACAACAACCGTTGAGTCCTTTGGGAACCTGCCATCCCAGGACACCGGCCTTGCCGTTGCTGGCGCACCTTTTTCCAGTTCCTCCGAGATATTCACAGCACTTGGCGAAAGCCAGCGACTGTCTTTCACATGGACGCCAACGACGACGACAAACATGTGGGATATCGCAGTTTCTGACCATGAGGGGGCTGCATTGGGTGGGATGACGCTCGAATTCTCTGACTCTGGGCCGCAGGCCGGTGCGCCGCTTTCCTATTCCAATGTAACCTCGGCAGCCGTTGCGCCATCGGCCTTTGCCTTTGACACCGCGACAGGCATAGCGAGCCTGACGTTGAATAACGGTGTTGTACCACAAGAAATTGAAATCAACTTTGGTGCACCCGGTAGTTTCGAAGGGGTGACCCAATTTGCGGGCGATTACAGCATCGCCTTTGACCGCGACGGGTCAAGCGTTGGTGAATTGGTGCGCAGTGAAATCGCCGAGGACGGAACACTTTATGGAATTTTCGACAATGGCCTGAGACGCGCGATTTATGAAATCCCTGTCGCGATCGTCGCCAACCCCAACGGCTTGGTCGAGGTGAAGGGCAATGCATACAAATTGTCCGGTGAAACGGGATCGTTTTCGGCTTTGCGCGCGAATTCTTCGGTTGTCGGATCGGTAAATGCGGGTGCCCTTGAAGCGTCAAACGTCGATATCGCCCAGGAAATGACCGACCTTATCAAAGCGCAGCGGGCGTTTTCGACCAATGCCAAGATCATTACCACCGTTGACGACATGATGGACGAGACAACAAGGCTCAAGCGATAGATCGTAACTAGCCGGAGGAAAACATGAGCCTTTCAGGCGCACTCAATTCAGCCGTATCGGGTTTGCAGACGACGCAAGGCCTCTCTCGAATTGCGGCTGATAACGTGTCCAACGCGATGACGCCGGGGTATGTTCGGCGCCAAGGTATGCTTGTGTCCCCCGGCCCCGGGCAAGGTGGGCCAGTTATCGGTGAAGTGAGGCGGGAGGTAGACGCCTCTCTTCAGCGTCTGTCCCGCCTTGAGAACGGAAAAATGGCGCAATATCAGGTGATCCAGGAGGGATTGAACCGGTACACCGCGTATCTGGGCCAACCCGGTGATGGCACATCCCCCGCGGACCGCTTTAACGACTTTCAAAACAGCCTGACAAACCTGGCAAATATGCCCTCTTCCAACGGAACACAGACTGCGGCTGTTTTATCGGCCGAAGATCTGGTTCAGTCCGTGCGCGGGGCGGCGACGACCCTAGGAACGACACTGAACGACGTAAACATGGAAATCCGCTATGAAGTCGCGGATTTGAACCAGGCACTGTATCAATTGCGGGACCTAAACGTTAACCGCCGCGATTTTGGCGGCGGCACGTTGCAAAGTGCGCAGATCGACGAAAAAATCGACGGCCTGATGGACCAGATATCAGGCATCCTTGATACGCGCGTGGCAGTGTCATCTAACGGTTCGATCAGCATTTATACCGCCAATGGCGCCGCCTTGCTTGAGGGTGATTTTGTACAAGACGTGAAATTCTTCCCCAGTGACGGCACGTTGATGGCAGGCTCGCAGGATATCACACCGTTCAAAGAGGGCGTCAGGGGGTTGCGGCATGGCAGCCTTGTCGGGCTTACCCAGCTCAAGCGCGAAGTGATCCCGCGGTTCAGTTTGCAGCTTGATGAATATGCCCGCGGCTTGGTCCAATCGTTTGAAAATGCCGACGCGACCTTGTCACCGGGGGAGCCTGGTCTGTTTACCGACAACGGCCTTGCTTTCGACCCGCTGAACAGTGTTGGTCTGGCAAGCCGCCTGCGCTTGAACGACAAAGTATCCTTGTCCGGCGACGGAGAGGTATGGCGCATTCGCGATGGTCTGGGCGCGACGGAGCCAGGCCCAGCGTCAGATTCATCGCAAGTTGTGCTATTTGTCGAAGCCTTGGCTAATCCTGTCGGTGCCGATCCTGATACGGGGATTCCGACGCAGATCGACCTGAAAAGCTTTGCCGCCGAAATGATTGCTTCCCAAGCTTCCGAGCGTGCGCGATCGCAAAACGACTTTAACGCGGCTAGTTCGGCGGCAGAGGTTGTCATGGCAGCGCGGCGCAACTCTGAAGGTGTGAATATTGATGACGAGATGCAGCAGCTCATGCTGATCGAGCAAAGTTATGCCGCAAACTCCCGTATCCTCACGACAGTGTCAGAGATGATCGACACGCTAATCGCAGCGGTGTGAGAAAGATAAAATGGTAATTGGCATCAACACATTCTCTTCGTTCCAGTTCAACCTTTTCAACCGGCAAAGTGTTCAGCGCGCGACAGTCGATCTTCAGCGTGCGGGCCAGGAAGCGGCAACAGGACGGAAAGCTGATGTCTATTCTGCTTTGGGGCCCCACGCTGCGAACTTGATCAAACTTCACGGGCAAGAGGCAAACACACAGACCTATATTACCTCGAATGAAGTCCTAGATGCCAAGCTTGGGGCGATGCTGACCTCTGTTGATGCCGCACGGAACCAGTTGCAGCAAGTCGTTGAAAACGTGGTCATTAACGCGACCCGCCCACAAAATGGTGCCGAGGTGTTGCAGCTTCAGGCAAACGCAGCCCTCGAGGCATTGATTTCCACGTTCAACATCAGCTTCAACGGCGATCATCTTTTTTCGGGGCTGGAGTCAGGCAAGCCGCCGTTTACTGAGTGGCAAAAAGAAAATGCGACAACAGGCCGATCACCAAAAGATGTGACCACCGCAATTTTTGGTTCAGGCCCGACAGATGCAGCAAGCGCTGCGGCCATTATCGACCAGATTGACCTTACCTTTGCATCAAATGATACCGCCGATCCGTCGAATAATTTCGAAGAGACATTTTATGCGGGAACGCCAGCGCTCGACGCCGGAGGAGTGCCCGCAAAGCAGGTGAAGGCAAGAATAAATTTCGGGCATGATCTTGTCTATGGCATTAGCGGAAACGAAGCGGCATTTCGCAACGCCTATAAGGGCCTTGCGATGCTGGCTGTCACCGATGTCAGCAAAATGGACGAGGAAAGTTATACAGCCTGGATGGGGAAGGTTGTTGAAAACCTGACCAAGGCCCAAGATGGCCTGCTGGATGTTTCCGCCCGCATTGGTTTTAATCAACAAATCGTCGAAAAATCACAAAAGCAGCTAGACGATGTTTCTCTTGTCCAGCGCACTCAAATTTCAAACTACGAAAGCGTCGACCCTTACGAGGCCGTCACGCGCATGAATAATTTGGAAACCCAGTTGCAAGCGAGCTACCAAGTGACAGCGCGCCTTTCCAGTCTCTCGATCCTGAACTTCCTGCGTTAACTGGCGATCTGCGAATGCGATTGCGGCGAGCTCAGCTTATAGCCGCGCCCGTGTACCGTTTCGATATATTGCCAGCCGCTTTCGGATGCTGTGGCAAACTTTTTGCGCAATTTACAGATGTAAACATCAATCACCTTGTCAAAGGGTTGATCGACACTGGTGCCATAGATTGCGTCATAGATCGCGTCTTTGGAAATCACCCGGTTAGAGTTCAACGCAAGGTGTTGAAAAACCGAGTATTCTCTTTTTGAAAGCTTTATCTGGCTGCCCGAGACAATCGGATCGCGACCGTCAAAATACGCCGTCAGTTCGCCGACGATAACGCTTTCCCCCGCATGACCGTACAGCCTGCGAATGATCGAATTTGTGCGCGACAAAAGCTCGGTGCCTTTGATTGGGCTAACGATGACATCATCCGCCCCGATATTCAAAAGCTCAGAGGTGTCTTGGGCATTTCGAAAATCACGGATAACGATGATGGGGTTAACGCATCCAGCCGCGCGGGCTACCTGGATTTGGCGCCGCATATCTTCACTTTCACCGATCAGAATAGCGCTGGTTTCGTGGCCTTGCTGCAGCAATTGACCAATGCCTGTAACGAAAAAATCGTCTGTTACGAAAATCGCCTCAAGACCTGCGGTACGTAGTTCCTTGGACAGCCCACTATGGCGATCCTGTCGTTGCTCAAAGACGTACATCCGCATTTTTGGTAGGCCCTTTTGATTATGTTATTCATGTGTTTAACAAGAATATATTTTTTTAACAATATTTAAAGAAATTTTTTACTTGTGCTTAAGCTTGCAAGAATAAATAAACTTACTGTATATGTAGGTATTCTTGTGGCTTGGGATTTATAAATGACAACTTACCATCTCATGCGGAAAACACTGAGAAGCAGCCTTTGCGCGCTGATGCTGGCAATGGTCGCCATCCCTGCAAGTGCAGATGTCCGGATCAAGGATATCGCGAGTTTTGAAGGCGTGCGTGAAAACCACCTGATTGGATACGGCCTGGTCGTCGGCCTGCAGGGCACCGGTGACAAGCTCAATTCAAGCCCCTTCACACGTGAATCCATTCGCGGGATGCTCGAGAGGTTGGGCGTCGCCAATCTGGACAGCGCCACCCTCAAGACAACTAATACTGCTGCTGTGATGGTGACGGCCAAGTTGCCGCCTTTCGCGCGCCGCGGATCGCCGATTGATGTGACGGTTTCGTCACTGGGTGATGCAGGAAGCCTGCGTGGCGGGACACTATTGATCACGCCCCTGACTGCGGCAGACGGCGAGGTTTACGCCGTGGCGCAGGGTGCAGTCGCTGCATCCGGCTTCTTGGCCCAAGGCAACGCCCAGTCCGTTGTGGAAGGCGTTCCGACCATTGCGCGCATCGCCAACGGTGCCATTGTTGAACGCGAGATCGAATTCAGCCTCTTCCAGCTCGACAGCATACGCATCGCACTCCACACACCCGATTTCACAACAGCTGACCGGGTGCGCCAAGCGATTGCCGATGAACTTGGGTCCAGCCAGGTCGAAGTCCTCGATTCAGGGACGATCGAAGTCTGGGTCGGCGGCAAAGAAAACGCCCCTCAAACCATTATGGCCGTCGAAAATTTGATGGTCGCCCCAGATGCCGTGGCCCGCGTCGTCATTGACGAAAAGTCGGGGACGATTGTGATGGGGGCCAATGTGCGAATCGCGCAGGTTGCTATCAGCCAAGGCGGGTTAACGGTGCGTGTACGTGAGAACTACAACGTTAGCCAACCCGGCCCCGTCAGTTTGGGCGGCGATACGACCGTGATTGCCGACGGTTCAATCAGTATCGGCGGTACGACTGTCATCGTTCCTGAGACGGAAATTGATATCACCGAAAAGGACGCCAGTTTTACGATCCTTGATGGCGATGTCAGCTTGCAAGAATTGGTTAACGGGCTGAATGCCATTGGAGTAGGTGCGCGGCAAACGATCGCGATCTTGCAAGCGATCAAGGCTGCTGGTGCCCTGCATGCGGATTTGGAGATCATTTGATGGATGATATCAGTGCAAATCCTCTCCAGGCTTTGATGCCTGCGGCAAGTCACCTGCAAGCAAAAGATGCCAAGGAAGTTCAAACAGGCAAGGATTTCGAAGCGCTGTTTCTGACCCAGTTTGTTGACCAGATGATGAAAACCGCAGGCTCCACAGCGTTTGGTGGCAAACAGCAAGCGGACATGTGGCGGTCGTTCATGTCAGAAGAGATTGCGAAAAACCTGGTTGAGCAGGGCGGTCTGGGCCTTGCCGGGAACGTCAGCGATATGCTGGGTGCCTATGGGCAGGCATCTTCTGTGACCGATGACAAAATAGGTGGATCATGACACAAAAGAAAAAATTCCGCTTTGGCGATCGTTCAAATGCCGCACCACAGAACGGACCGGCGGGGGAGCTGACACTCACACCCGAAGACGAGACCAATCT
>Ga0206127_1002823_pt1 | contig 16704 bp, 16 predicted proteins | sample Helgoland_Spring_6_FD_148646 | JGI IMG/M metagenome (GOLD analysis project Ga0206127, IMG submission 148646) | Pelagic subsurface seawater microbial communities from Kabeltonne, Helgoland, North Sea - Helgoland_Spring_Bloom_20160419_1 | ecosystem: Environmental > Aquatic > Marine > Epipelagic ...
AACAACAAATGCTTCTAAATATTTTGAAACGCCACATTGTTTAACTGCGGAGCATTTGTGTAAAATGCATAATTTTGAGTATTTGCAAGCTTCATCAACTAAAACAGTTAAAGAGCAATTAAATGCTTTTTTTGCAGTAGCAGAAAAACCGAGGATATTAGAAATTTTTACACCAAGTATGGAGAATCATACAATTTTAAAAGACTATTTTAAATATATAAAATAATGGATTTACAAGAAGGAGAAAACGATTTTCAAGAAAATGATTATAACTTTAAAGAAGGAGATAGGGTAAATTTAATCATTGAAACTGAAACTGGTTTAGGTTATACTGTTTTAATTAATGAAGAGTTTGATGGTTTACTTTTTAGAAACGAAGTTTTTCAAGATTTAGAGGAAAATATGGAAGTTACAGGATACATCAAAAACATCAGAGAAGATGGTAAAATTGATGTTTCTTTGCGCCCACAAGGTTTTAGAAATGTAATAGATGCTGATGTGGAAAAAGTATTGGAAAAACTTAAGAATAGTAAAGAGGGTTTTGTTTTATTAACGGATAAAAGTTCTCCAGATTCCATTCGTTTTCATATGAAAATGAGTAAAAAGGCTTTTAAAAAAGCAGTTGGTAATTTATATAGAAAAAAAGTAATTGCAATAAAAGAAGATAGAATAGAACTTTTAAAATAGTAACCAGCTGTGGTAAGTATTTGAGTTTTTTAAAAATTAAAAACTTAATTATTGACCACCAAGCCTTAAAATATTTTCATAAAAAGCATCGGCATTAGGGTCTGAGGGATCCATTTTTCCGTACCCAATTTTATAATATTTTAGTGCTTTTTTTATCATTTTTCCAGATTCATAATATCTCCCAATGTAATATTCTCCCAAAGGTGATGTTGGAAATAGTTTTAGAATCATCTTCCCAAAATCTCTTAGTTTATCTCCATTTTCCTTCTCTATAACAATATTTTCAATAGCATAAATATCTTTTTCTCTTATCCCTATATTCGTTCCGAATAAAAATTCAATCTCTAAATACTTATTTTCTAAATAATAAATGGCATCACTTGGAGTTAAATCTTTTATGTTTTTGTCATATTCTTCTTTAGAAATAGCAGAATATACTTCAAAAATTTTAGTCAGGGCTCTTGGCACAGCCTCAGAAATAGAAGAAATAGAGCTTGCAGTTGTTATCTTATCACTTATAATATTAAAATTTTTAATTTCTAAACCTTTTAAACCATTTTGAACACGATTAATTTTAGCTTGTTTTTTAGCAGAGAAAGAGGTAGAGTTATTGGTGTAAAAATAAAATGTATTGTCTTCTTTACCAAATTTTGACAAATTATAAGATTGTAATTCACTTCCAATAAAATCAGAAAAGCTTGGATTTATGCAGATAAATGCGTTTATAAATGCTGAATCTTCCTTTAAATAGTGTGATACTAAATTAGCAGCATAACCTTGGCCTACCAAAGAAATAAAAGGTGAAGTCCTATAATTACTTTCGATATAAAAAATAACTTCATCTCTTACAAATTCATAAAAATAATTGGCTGTAGCTGATAAAGTTCCATTATTTCTGTTGTAAGCAATATCTTCTGTCTTGGTTCCCTCTATAGAAACTCCTACTATAATCTGTTTTGGAGACTTATCTTTTCTTGCAAATAATTTGGCGTTTGCTACGTAAATATCAAATAAATAATTTTCATCTAAAACAATAGTAAGCGGGTAGTTTTTAATGCTATCTTGCTCATAGCCTTGAGGTAAATGAATTTTGATATTTCTAGTAGTTTCTAAAATCTCAGATTCTAAGTCTTCTTCAATAGTTCTTTGAGAAAATCCAAATACATAAAAAAGTAAAAATATAAATGTGAGTGAATTCTTAATCATAAAATAGAATGTTTATTTTTGCTTTTGATGAATTTTGTCCTAGCATAAGAACGACTAAAATACAAAAATATGATACAACCTGAGTGGAAAACCGCCAAAGAATACGAAGATATTACTTACAAGAAATGTGACGGAGTGGCTAGAATTGCCTTTAATAGACCAAATGTAAGGAATGCTTTTCGTCCAAAAACAACATCAGAGTTATATGATGCGTTTTACGATGCAGGAGAAGATGTAAATATTGGTGTTGTTTTATTATCTGCAGAAGGGCCAAGTACAAAAGATGGTGTGTATTCTTTTTGTTCTGGAGGAGACCAAAAGGCAAGAGGGCATCAAGGTTATGTTGGTGATGATGGTTATCACAGATTAAATATTTTAGAAGTACAAAGGTTAATTCGTTTTATGCCTAAAGCCGTTATTTGTGTAGTTCCTGGTTGGGCTGTAGGTGGTGGACATAGTTTGCACGTGGTTTGTGATTTAACATTAGCCTCTAAAGAACATGCAATTTTTAAGCAAACTGATGCAGATGTTACTTCTTTTGATGGAGGTTACGGATCTGCATATTTGGCAAAAATGGTAGGTCAGAAAAAGGCAAGAGAAATTTTCTTTTTAGGTAGAAATTATTCAGCACAAGAGGCATATGAAATGGGAATGGTAAATGCCGTTATTCCTCATGAAGAATTGGAGAGCACTGCCTTTAAATGGGCTCAGGAAATTTTAGAAAAATCACCGACATCTATAAAAATGCTGAAATTTGCCATGAATTTAACAGATGATGGCATGGTTGGTCAGCAAGTTTTTGCCGGTGAAGCTACTCGTTTAGCATATATGACGGATGAAGCCAAGGAGGGTAGAGATGCGTTTTTGGAGAAAAGAAAGCCTAATTTTCCTAAAAAATGGATACCATAAACTATTATAATAGATAAAATTTTCACTAAGAAATACTAATTCATAATAAGGCATTAAATGAAATCACAAGTAGTAACTTTTTTAATAAATTGTCCAGATCAGAAAGGCTTGGTGGCAAAAATCACCAATTTCTTTTATCAAAAGGGATTCAATATTTTAAGTTGTCAACAATATGTAAACTCCATTGAGGATACTTATTTTATGAGAATTCGCTTAAATGCAGATGGGACTAATATTTCAAAAGAAGAATTAGAAAATAGTTTTTTAGATTTAGTTGAGCCTTTACAGTTCAATTGGTCTGTCAATTATGGTGATAAAAAACAAAATGTAGCTATTATGGTTTCTCACACAAGTCATAATCTATATGATTTGTTAGAACGTTATAAAGAAGGGCGTTTAAATTGTAATGTTAAAATGATTATTAGTAATCACGATAAATTACGTCATATTGCAGAAATGTTTGATGTACCTTACTATTATTTACCGGTTACTAAAGAAACAAAGACAAAACAAGAAACAGAGGTAATAGATTTGTTAGATTCAAATAAAATTGATTTGGTAATAATGGCAAGATATATGCAAATTTTATCTTCAGATTTTATAAATACATATAAAGAAAAGATTATCAATATTCATCATTCTTTTTTGCCTGCATTTCAAGGAGCAAACCCTTATAAAAAAGCTTATGATAGGGGAGTGAAACTTATTGGAGCTACCGCTCATTATGCAACTGAAGATTTGGATGAAGGCCCTATTATTGAGCAAGATGTAAAACCTGTTACCCATGATAGTACGCCTGTAACTTTAAAACGAATTGGCGCAGATATAGAAAAGTTAGTTTTAGCAAGAGCAGTAAAATATCATTTAAATAATCAAATTATCGTTTCAGGAAACAGAGCAATAGTTTTTCCAGAAACCGGAGAGTAGATTTTATGAAAATTATTTGTATTGGGCGCAATTACGCGAAGCATATTGAGGAGTTAGAAAATGAAAAACCAGAGAATCCTATTATTTTTTTAAAACCAGATTCTTCAATTTTACCCAAGAATAACCCATTTTTTATTCCACCTTTTTCTAATGATGTGCATTATGAAGTTGAGGTTTTGATAAAAATAAACAAAGTTGGGAAGCATATTGATACAAAGTTTGCTCATAAATATTATGATGAAATTGGCTTAGGGATTGATTTTACTGCAAGAGATATTCAGGCAAAATGTAAGGAAAAAGGATTGCCTTGGGAAAAAGCAAAGGCTTTTGATGGAAGTGCAATTATTGGTGAATTTTATCCGAAAGAAGAATTTGATTTAGAGAACTTACAGTTTCAATTGTATAAAAATGATGAATTAGTTCAAGATGGTAATACTGCAAGTATGCTTTGGAAAATTGATGAATTGATTGCCTACGTTTCACAATATTTTACCTTAAAAAAAGGAGATATTATTTTTACAGGAACACCTCAAGGTGTTGGTAAAGTTCAAGAAAATGATGTTTTGCGCGGTATTTTAAAAGATAAAAAGTCTTTTAGTATAAGAGTTAAGTAAAGATTATTTTAATTTAAACCATGCTATAGCATCGGCAATTCCGTTTTCTATAGGGTTTTGAATATGATTTAAATTTTCTATCGCTTTTTTATTCGAATAGAAATTGGAAATACATAGTGTTTTTAAATTGGTTGCAGAAACATCTGTTTTTACACCAAAAAGTCTAATAAAACTTCCTAAATATCCGACAGTAATTAATACTGTCTTTGGAATTTTTACAAACTTACTCTTTTGATTCAACCCTTTATTTACTTTTTTGTAAAACTGTTTATAACTTAAATTTTCACCAGACAATAAATAAGATTCACCGTGTTTTCCTAGATTTATTCCATTTGTAATGGTCTTTGCAGCATCTTTTACATTTATAAAACTTTTTCCTCCAGGAGGATAAAAGATAACTTTCTTGTTATAAGCAGATAAAACAATACGCCCAGAGCTTGGTTTTGTATCATATTTACCAATCATGAATGTTGGGTTTACATTAACAACTTTAGTGCTTTGGATTGTATTTGCTAGTTTAAAAATTTCATTTTGAGCTTCTAATTTACTTAATGCATATAATGATTTATCAAATGGAGCTTTTATTGGTTTTGTTTCATCACCTAAATTATCTAAACTTCCATAGCCAAAAGCATTTGCAGAGCTCACGTTTATAAAAGTTTCAATATTATTTTCAATAGATTTACTTAATAAAACTTTAGAAGCATCAACATTAATTGATTTGTAAACTGAATAATCTTTAATGTTTTGGTCTGTTATTGCTGCTATATGAATAACAATTTGTGATTTTTTTAAAGCATCTACATATGTATCTGGTTCAGTGATGTCTCCCGTTATAATTTTTAATTTATCATTTTCAGATAAAGGAAATTTACTTTTATTTCTTAGTATTCCAATAACGGTATAATTGTTAATTAATAAATCTTCAATAACGTTTATTCCTAATAAACCACTTGCACCGGTTACAAAAACAGTTTTATTTTGTTGCATCAATTTCTTTTTTAACAGCTTTACTTAGTATTTTTATTTTAGTTCTTAAAGGCAAAAGAGCTAAGATTATTCGGCTGAATTTATTTAATTTACCAACAATAATTCTGGTTTTTCCAGCGAATAATTTGTTTAAGGAAATTCGTGCAACATCTTCTAATTCAATAACTCCGGCATTTACAAACTTACTTTGTTCTTCGATTCTTTGGGATACATCAGGATTTGTTTTCATTGGCCCAGGATATACAACGGATACTGTAACATTTTTTGATTTTAATTCTTCATGAAGGCCTAAAGAGAAAAAATCAATAAATTTTTTTGATGCTGGGTATACCGTTTTATAACCAATAGGACTAAATGCGGCCATACTAGAAATATTTAAAATATAACTTTTTGGTTGTTGGGTAAGATTAGAAATCAATAATTTAGTAATTAAAGAGGTTGCTCTAATATTCAATAGAATTATATTATCAATATAATCTTCACTGGCATCATTTATATATTTAGAACCTCCACAACCAGCATTATTAATTAAAACTTCAATAGGAAATGTATTGGCCCATTTTACTAGACTTAAAATATTTTCTTTTTTTGTCAAATCTGTTTCAAAGAATTCAACACTAACATTTAAATTCTTTATTTCAGAAGCTAGAATATTCAGATTCTCGTTAGGTAAAGCAACTAATAAAATATTGTAATTTCTTTTTGCTAAATCTAAAGCCAAAAATTTACCTAAACCTTGGCTAGCTCCAGTTATTAAAGCATAATTTAAACCATTATTCATGTATCTATTATTTCTGCTCAAAAGTACACAATAATTTTATTTATTCTTTTTTAAATTATTAAGGGTTTACTTAGAATGACTGAGTAGCCAATCATAAATATCTTGGCCTCCATAAACTCTTCTCCAAGTTTCCACATGATCACAATCTTGATGCATTGTAAATCTTATATTGTGATGATTCAATTCTTTTAGTTTGTTTAATCCAATATAAAAATATTCAGCAGGTACTGCCTTATCTCTGCCTCCGGCTATAGCCCAAATTGGTATTTTTTTATCAGCAATAGGTTTCATTAGCTCAGGAAATCCATAGCCAACAACCGGATTTATAGCAGCAAATTTATCTGGATATTTGCTAGCAGTTTGCCAGGTGCCATAACCTCCAAAACTTAAACCAGACAAATACACTTTTTTGTCATCAGACTTGTAATTTTTTAAAGTACTATCTATCATCTTAATTAAATCTTCATGAACATTGTTCCAACCATATTTATTAACATAATTAGTTGACTCCTTAGAAATAGAATCATTCACAAAGCTTGTTAGTTTTTCTACTGTAAACCTTGGTTTAGGTCTTTTTGGCACACCTTCATTTAATCTTTTTGGTATTGATTTTGGAGTTCTATTATCAATATAGCTAATGCCTTTTTTATTGATATCAAACATATGTAATTGTGGAGAAATTATAATAAAAGGTAAATCTCTTTTTTGAATCCACGCCTCATATAAAGGGCCATGTATTTGTACATAATCTAATTCACTCTTCCCATTTCCGCGTTCGCCATTACCATGTAAAAACATTAAAATAGGCCATTTTTTCTCTGATTCTTCGTAACCTTTAGGTAAGTATAAAAAATATTCTCGTTCAGAATTATCTAAAGTACTTATGTAGGATTTGCGTAATAATTGTTCGTCAGATTTTTTGTTTGAAGGCATGCAAGAGTATATTACAATTGAAATTATTAAGGTTACACGAATTACTATTTTCATTTTTAAGTTATTTCTCTCCAAATTTAATGAAATATTGAAACTTGTACTTATTTTTGTGCAGTAAAAAAGTATTATGAAAGCAGAAATCATAACGATAGGAGACGAAATTCTGATTGGACAAATTGTAGATACAAATTCTCAATGGATAGGAACTGAGTTGAATAAAATAGGAGTTTCTGTTTATCAGATTTCGTCTATTCAAGACAATAAACAACATATTTTAAATGCACTTAAGGAAGCTCAAAGTAGAGCAGACATTATAATTATTACAGGTGGTTTAGGGCCAACAAAAGATGATATCACTAAATATACCATTGCAGAATATTTTAGTGATACGCTAACTTTAAATGAAAATGTTGTAAATCACATTCAAAAGTTATTTACAAAATATAAAATTCCTTTTGGTGAGTTAAATCGTTTGCAAGGAATGATACCTACAAAGGCAACTGTGTTGGAGAATGCCTATGGTACCGCACCAGGCATGTGGTTTTTTGAAAATGAAACTATTTTTGTATCGCTCCCAGGAGTGCCCAATGAAATGAAGGGTTTAATGCAGTCTGAAGTTTTACCTAGAATTCAAAAACAATTTAAATTACCATTCATAATTCATAAAACAATAATGACTTACGGAATGGGTGAAAGTTCTTTAGCTGAGAGAATTGAAGATTTTGAGAATAATTTACCTGAATTTATAAAACTAGCTTATTTGCCAAACTATGGTAAAGTTCGTTTGCGTTTATCCGCCAAAGGTGACGACAAAAAAATATTAGAAGAAACACTTCAAGAAAAGATTCAGGATTTGTATAAAATTATTCCCGAAATAATTACGGGAATAGATGATGGAGGAAAAATAGAGCAAACTATTGGAGACTTATTAAAGAAAAAGGGTAAAACAGTTGCTACAGCAGAAAGTTTAACAGGTGGTAAAATAGCATCAACTTTAGTTTCTGTTCCAGGTTCTTCTGCTTATTACAAGGGTAGTTTTGTAACATATTCAGCAGAAACTAAAATTAATGTACTAAACGTTTCTAAAGCAACGATTGATTTACACTCTGCAGTAAGTAAAGAAGTAGCTTTAGAAATGGCAAGAGGGGTAAAACAAAAATTACAAACAAATTATGCAATTGCTGTAACAGGAAATGCTGGTCCAACAAAAGACTCTAACAATAAAGAGGTTGGTTCGGTGTGTATTGCCTTAGTTACAGATGAAAAAGAACTTGTAGAAGAATTTAATTTTGGTAAACCAAGAGGCAGAGTAATAGATAAAACTGTAAATAAATCTTTAGAAATGCTACAACAGGAAATCTTAAAATAATTACTAAAATTATTTTGTACAGCATTATAAATATTTGTAGATTTGCACCTCGTTTAGAGATAACACTATAAATACTGTCAAGAAGATGTCTAGAGTTTGTGAATTAACAGGTAAAAAAGCAATGGTTGGGAACAATGTTTCTCACGCTTTGAATAGAACAAAAAGAAAGTTTGACGCTAATTTAATGACAAAGCGTTTTTACATTCCAGAAGAAGATAAATGGATTACTTTAAAAGTATCTGCATCAGCTTTAAAAAATATTAACAAGAAAGGAATTTCTGCAGTTATTAAAGAAGCAAGAGCAAAAGGATTTTTAACTAAATAAGAGCTCAAGCTTATAAAATTATACAGAGATGGCAAAAAAAGGAAACAGAGTTCAAGTAATTTTAGAATGCACAGAGCACAAATCCTCTGGTCAAGCAGGAACTTCTAGATACATTACAACTAAGAACAAGAAGAACACTCCAGATAGAATGGAAATTAAAAAATTCAATCCTATCTTAAAGAAAATGACTATTCACAAAGAAATTAAATAATAAAACTATCTAGAACTCAGAATAGAGCACATAGATTTAAAACATTTAGACAATGGCAAAAAAATCAGTAGCATCGTTACAAACAGGATCAAAAAGATTAAGCAAAGCTATAAAAATGGTAAAGTCCCCAAAAACAGGAGCTTACATGTTTGTAGAAGCAATTATGGATCCTTCTAAAGTAAATGACTTTTTAGCGAAAAAGTAACTACTTTACCAATAATATATCAAAGCTACTTTCTTTTTAGACAGTAGCTTTTTTTTATGCCTTATATTTATGTATTTTTGGGGCGTTACCTAAAAAGGTCGGGCTTTTCGCACTCGCTTTTTTTAAAATAAAAAAAGAGCTCAAACAAATGCTACAATCCCTAACGCAACTTGTTTGCAAACGGAATTGAGAATGAACTAAATTGGTAATTATTTAGTTTGGCATAATTTAAAACAAGTAATAAAACTAATAATAACTAATAACTCGAAAAATGAGTTTTTTTAAAAATATATTTTCAAAAGAAAAAAAGGAAACCTTAGACAAAGGTTTAGAAAAATCTAAAGAAAGTTTCTTTGGTAAATTGTCTAAAGCAGTAGCTGGAAAATCAAAAGTAGATGATGATGTTTTAGATAATTTAGAAGAAGTTTTAGTTGCTTCAGATGTTGGTGTAAATACTACATTAAAAGTTATTGAAAGAATAGAAAAGCGTGTCGCAAAAGATAAATATGTTGGCACAGACGAACTAAATAAAATTCTAAGAGAAGAAATTGCAGGTTTGTTATCAGAAACCAACATTGGTAATGAAACTGAATTTTCAATACCAGAAATACCTTTAAAAGACGGTGAAAAAATGCCTTATGTTTTAATGGTGGTAGGTGTAAACGGAGTAGGAAAAACAACAACTATTGGTAAATTGGCAAATCAATTTAAAAAACAAGGGTTAAAAGTTGTTTTAGGAGCAGCAGATACTTTTAGAGCCGCAGCCATAGATCAATTACAAGTTTGGGCAGATAGAACAGATGTGCCAATAATTCGTCAAGAAATGGGTTCTGACCCTGCTTCTGTTGCCTTTGACGCATTAACATCCGCAGTTACTCAGAATGCAGATGTTGTAATTATAGATACTGCAGGGCGTTTGCATAACAAAGTAAATTTAATGAATGAATTGACTAAAATAAAACGCGTAATGCAAAAAGTGGTAGATGATTCCCCACATGATGTTTTATTAGTTTTAGACGGTTCTACAGGTCAAAATGCGTTTGAGCAGGCCAAACAATTTACCAAAGCTACAGAAGTAACATCACTAGCAGTTACAAAATTGGATGGTACAGCAAAAGGTGGTGTGGTCATTGGTATTTCTGATCAATTTCAAATTCCAGTAAAATTTATTGGAGTAGGAGAAGGTATAGATGATTTGCAAGTTTTTAATAAAACCGAATTTGTAGATTCTTTTTTTAAGTAAAAAGACTGCACTTATAAAAAACTAAAACTCCTTTTCTAGAACTAGATTAGGAGTTTTTTTATTCTCAAAAGATTTCTTCATTTCTGTCAGAATCTTTTGCATTTTTACTCAAACTTATTTTTTTTATATTTAATCGATTATATTTAGATAGATAATTTTAATAAAATGAAGAATATACTTTTTGCAGTGATTGCTTTTTTGTTTTTTTATTCGTGTAAAGAAAAACAATCAAACATTATTTTTAAAAAATATGATGAAACTGAGGCTTTATTAAAGCAACAAAATCATAAAAGTACAAGAATGCAGTTCAAGCTTTATCAATCTAAAATATTAGATATGAATTCTGTTTTTGAACCTTTGCAAGAGGATTTAGCTTATTTCTCAGAGGAAAATTATCAATCTTTAAAACCTTATATATTAGAGCAAAATATACCAACTCTTCAACAAAATATAAAAGATGGAAAATTGTCTTATGAAAAACTAACACTTTTTTATTTGTATAGAATTAGAAAATTTGAAAATGATTCAACATTATCCTTAAATGCTATAATCGCGTTGAATTCGGAGGCTATTAAAGAAGCAAGATTAAGAGATATTAATCAAAAAGAAGTTTCTAATTACTCTATGTACGGAATGCCAGTTTTATTAAAAGACAATATAAATACTGAAAAAATGTCAACCACTGCAGGAGCAATTGCTCTGCAAAGAAATTTTACCAAAAATGATGCTTTTATTGTTGAGAAACTGAAAGAAAATGGGGCTATTATTTTAGGAAAGGTTAATTTAAGTGAATGGGCATATTTTTTCTGTGCGGGTTGTCCTTTGGGGTATTCTGCAATTGGAGGCCAAACCTTAAATCCTTAAGGAAGAGGAGAATTTGAAACTGGGGGAAGTTCAGCTGGAAGTGGAGTTGCTGTTGCCGCAAATTTTGCAGTTGCTGCCGTGGGTACAGAAACTTCTGGTTCTATAACTTCGCCTTCAAGTCAAAATTCGGTTGTAGGCTTAAAACCAACAATCGGAGTATTAAGTAGAACAGGTATTGTGCCAATTTCAAGCACATTAGATACGCCAGGACCAATGACAAAAAATGTTATTGACAATGCCATTTTTATGAATGCAATGCGTGGATTTGATAAAAAAGATGACGCATCTAAAAATCTTAATGAAGATTATTATAAAGATGGATTAAGTAATGATATAAAAAATAAGAGAATTGGTGTTTTAAAAAGTCTAATGTCAGATTCGATTTATGCTCGCGCAGTAAATAAATTAAAAGAAGCTAATGCAGAAATTATTGAAGTTACACCGCCAAACATTTCTTTTAATGGGTTTATTTCTTTGTTAAATATAGATATGAAGCACGATTTGCCCAAGTATCTAATTAATGACGCAAATCCATCAATATTAATTAAAAATATAAAAAATATTATCGATTTTAATAAAAAAGACTCTTTGTTAAGAGCGCCTTATGGTCAGCAATTATTTGAGGGAATTTTAAAAGATTCAACTACTTTAGAAGCGTTAGAGTTTGTGAAAAATAATTTGAATAAAGAAGGGAATAGGTTTTTAAAAGCTTTAAAAGATGATAATTTAGACGCTATACTTTCTATAAACAACTATCATTCTGGTGTTGCAGCAGTTTCTTTTCATCCCACTTTAACAGTTCCTATGGGATATAAAGCTTCTGGAGAACCTGTTAGTTTAACTTTTATAGGTTCTCCATTTTCTGAAAGAAAATTATTAGAACTTGGTTATGCTTTTGAACAATTAACCAAGGCCAGGAAGATTCCTGAAAACTACAAATAGAAAGTGAATAGTTCAATTTAAATCAACTATTTTTGCAAAAGCTAAAAATAGTTATTATGCGCACAAAAACCATTAAGAAGAATAAAATAAACGTTGTTACTTTAGGGTGTTCTAAAAACATTTATGATAGTGAAGTTTTAATGGGGCAGTTAAAAGCCAATGGTAAAAAAGTAGTACATGAAGATCCAGAAGACGATGGAAATATTGTAGTGATTAACACTTGCGGATTTATTGGTAAAGCAAAAGAAGAAAGTGTTGATACTATTTTACATTATGCTAAAAGAAAAGAAGCGGGTGAGATTGATAAAGTTTTTGTTTCAGGTTGTTTAAGCGAACGTTACAAACCAGATTTAGAATCAGAAATTCCGAATGTAGATCAGTATTTTGGCACACATGATTTACCAAATTTATTGAAAGTTCTAGAAGCAGATTATAAACACGAATTAATTGGAGAGCGTTTAACAACTACCCCAAAACACTATGCATATTTAAAAATAGCTGAGGGTTGTGATAGGCCTTGTTCTTTTTGTGCAATACCTTTAATGCGAGGTAAACATAAATCTACACCAATAGAAGAGATTGTTATAGAAGCTTCAAAATTAGCTAAAAAAGGAATTAAAGAAATAATGCTAATTGCGCAAGATTTAACTTATTATGGCTTGGATATTTATAAAAAAAGAGCCTTGGCAGAATTATTAGAAGCATTGATAAAAGTAGAAGGGATAGAATGGATAAGAATGCATTATGCTTTTCCTACAGGTTTTCCTATGGATGTTTTAGAAGTGATGAAACGCGAACCCAAAGTTTGTAATTATTTAGATATTCCTTTACAACATATCAATTCAGAGTTGTTAAAATCAATGAAAAGAGGAACTACTCATGAAAAAACTACTGCTTTAATTCATAAATTTAGAAGGGTTGTGCCAGATATGGCAATTAGAACTACATTAATTGTAGGTTATCCAGGAGAAACGGAAGAAATGTTTCAAGAGTTAAAAGATTGGGTAGAGGAGATGCGTTTTGAGAGACTAGGTGCTTTTGAATATTCTCACGAAGAAAATACAGGTGCTTATGTTTTGAAAGATGACGTTCCGCAAGATGTTAAGTTTAGAAGAGTTAATGAAATTATGGAAATTCAATCTCAGATTTCTTGGGAGCTCAATCAACAAAAAATCGGAAAAATATTTAAATGTTTATTTGATAGAAAAGATGGTGAGTATTTCTATGGAAGAACCGAATCTGATTCTCCAGACGTAGACAATGATGTTTTAGTTGATGCTAGAGAACATTATATTAAAATAGGAGAGTTTATAGAGGTGAAAATTCATGAAGCAGGAGATTATGATTTATATGGAATACCGGTTAAGAGACTAGAAAAACCAAAACCTTTACATCAAAAAAAATAAGTTCATTAAAATAAAAACCGCTCTCTTGAGCGGTTTTTTATTCTATATATCTGATTTATTTAAGTTTATCAGAATTTAAAAGGAATACAGCATTGGCTAAAAATAATTTTCCATTGTCCCAAAAAGACCTAAATAATGGATTATCTACCATATAAATAATACTTCCTCTGCCTATTTGTTCTTCTCCAAATAATAAGGATTCAGGAATTTTTTCTACCACTTTACTTCCTGCATAACCAGAAATGTTTTTAGAAGTTTCATCAAAATAAGCAATATTTACACCATCTTTTAAATAGTTGTAAGAAGAACCACCTAATTTTAGAGAGAAATAAGAATTATCATAACCAAAACCTAAAGGATGTGTATTATCAACTTTACTTTTAAAAATTGCACCGGTTATTAAATTTTGTACACTTTTACGTTCTTGATCTGCATAAGGTGTTAAGTTTGATTGATTATCTTTATCATCATCACTTTTTTTCCTCGTTAATGAAAAGCCTTTTTTATCGGCAAAAGAATTTAAGGCATTTCCAATGGCAATTAATGTGCCTCCAGAGCGCGTCCATTTTGTTAGCTTTTCTAGCGTACTTTTGTTTAAAACACTACCATAATACCCATTTGGCAAAATAATAACATCATATTTTGAAAAGTTGATTCCACTGAAATAATCAGAATCAATAATCGTTAAAGGATATTGTAATTCTGTTTCAAAAAAGTGCCAAATCTCACCAAAACTTAAAGAGGAAGTTCCTTCTCCAGAAAGTAAGGCTACTTTTTGTTTGTTGATAGGTTTAACAGAATATGAGCCAAAATCTACACCTGAATCAGAAAAACCTGTTGAAACTGCTGCTAATTCACGCATATTTCTATCTGCAATTGCAACAATATTTTTATCAAAGTTAGTATCTCTGTTATCGTTTCTTAAAATTATTAACGTACCTCTTTCGTAAGAAATTCCGTTAGATGAAAATGGTTTTTCTGAAAAACGAGGAATAATGTTGTTTTTTAATAAATCACCTAAAAAAGTAGCATCATTTAAACTATTCCATTTAGAAATATATGCATAAGCAGATTTGTCAATGATATTATCAAAACTATTGTTTTTACTTTTTGCAGTTGAAGGAACATTAGATTTGGACGCAATAGCCTCAAGTCCATGTGCATAAGGAATTGACCAAGCAGTAATATCGTATGTAAGAGAGTCTGCTAATTTTGCAGATGGTTCAAAAAGAATATTTACCATTTTTCCTTTTGGTTGATCTGTGTGGATCACTAAATCATTAGTATTTATGTCTAGTTTTGCCTCTTTTTGTGTAGAATATACATAGCCTTTTACATTACCTTTTTTGGCTTTTTCATAAGTAATTTCATGTTTTTCTAATAACTCTTTTAAACGGTTTATTTTATCTTGATTATTATTTTTTATTACGAAGCTTTTGTAAGGTAACTTACTATTATCAAAATATTTTTTGAATTCAATATTTAATTTTTCAGAATTTTTCGATGCAATTTCTACGGTAGATAAACCAGTTGTATTGTGGTGCGTTGCTCTTGCTTTTAATGTTAAAACTTCTCCTTCATCAGTATTTATAGCCAAACCAGCTCTTCCATGACCTGCTTGTTCGTAGGTCATACCAATTGCTCCCATAAAAGTTGGGTAGGTATCTCCGTAACTCGGGTACAATAAATCGAAACTTTCTTTAGTAAAATATAACCAACCTTCTTTATCAAAATATTTGGCATGATTTTTACCAATTTCTGTTTGAAAATCGCGTTGCCAATCTGTAATGACTTCATGAAATGGCTCTGCTGCCGGAGCAAAATAATATGGACTATTAATACCTTGTTCGTGAAAATCTACATGAATGTGCGGCATCCACTTATTATAAATTTTGATTCGTTGTTGACTTTCAACTTGCGTTGCCCATGCCCAATCTCTATTCAAATCGAATAAATAATGGTTTGGTCTTCCTCCGGGCCAAGGTTCATTATGTTCTTTTGCATCTTGCACAGCATTATAAGGCGTACTTTTTACTTGGTTATACCAGTTTACGTATCTATCTCTACCATCAGGATTTAAACAAGGGTCTATAATTACAACTGTATTTTCTAACCAAGCTTTTTTTGTTGTAACAAGTTCATATAATGTTAACATTGATGCTTCTGAACTTGAAGCTTCATTGCCGTGAACGTTATAACTTAGCCAAACAATTGCTTTTTTATTGTTAGACTTTTCAGCTAAAACACCTGTTTGAGATAGATTTGCCTTTCTAATATTATCTAAATTATTCATATTTTCTTCTGAAGAAATATAAGTAACGTATAATGGTCTATGCTCGTTTGTTTCACCATATTTTTCTAAACTTACGTTTGATAAAGTATTGCTCACATACTTAAAATAATCAATAATTTTGTGATGCCTAGTAAAACGTGAGCCAATTTCATAACCTAAAAATTCTTCAGGAGATTTTATTTCTTGCCCTAAAAGAGAGTAAAAAGAGCAGAAGGTGATGAGTAAAAATAATTTTATTTTCATAAATAATGATTTGAATTTATCAAAAATAAGGAATAAAACCTACCTGTTAAAGCAGATAAAATTAAATTGCGTTAAAAATTTGTTAGTTTAATTTCTGAAGTTATTCAGAAATTAAAATAGTTGTATTTTTAGCAAAATTTAATTCTTATTTATGAATTCGATATCAGATTCTGATTGTTGTAAAAAATGTGTGGCTATTTTATGAAAGTAACACAAATTCCATTTCAAAAAACAGGTTTTTTCTCTAAAACAATGTTAGATTATTTAGATAAAAACGAAAAAATAGCTCCGTTTTACAACAACTTTTCTGATTTAGAGGGTTTTAAAAATCAAATATTCGAAAAGCAGCAATCATTTGAATTAAAGACACGAAAAGTATTGGTTGAAGCACTTGAAAATCAATATCAAACTTTTGAAATTTCAGAAAAAACGAAACAAAATATTGAACTTTTAAATCAAGAAAATACATTTACAGTTACTACAGGTCATCAGCTAAACTTATTTACAGGACCGCTGTATTTTTTGTATAAAATTATTTCTGCAATCAATTTGGCTG
>Ga0206127_1002834_pt1 | contig 16646 bp, 17 predicted proteins | sample Helgoland_Spring_6_FD_148646 | JGI IMG/M metagenome (GOLD analysis project Ga0206127, IMG submission 148646) | Pelagic subsurface seawater microbial communities from Kabeltonne, Helgoland, North Sea - Helgoland_Spring_Bloom_20160419_1 | ecosystem: Environmental > Aquatic > Marine > Epipelagic ...
CCATTGCAGGCCATAGGACGTGCCGTCGGGCCCCTCAAGATTTGCGGTCAAATACCACCATTCGATGCGGTAGTCATTATGCGCGCCGTGGTCTTTGGGGAAAGTCAGGGCCTGACCGCGCTCAGGTGTCGCAAAACCGTCGATATCGGTGCCAAGACCTGCGAATCCCTGCGCGATCGCAGCGCTGGGCAGTAATAACATGAGAAGAAGCCATTTCATAAGACGTTACTTAATGCGCATTGGACAAAAAGAAACGCCCCTGAGGTTATCAGAGGCGTTGCTTTTGATCATTTGAAAGGGGTTTAGCTGATCGCTGCCGCTTTCACGTCCGCATCAATGTAGGGAAGGTATTGCTGGAAGTTTTCCGCAAACATGTTCACAAGCTTTGTGGCTTGGCGATCATAGGCTTCTGGATTGTCCCATGTGCGGCGCGGATCCAAAAGAACCTCTGCGACACCGGGGGCTGCGACTGGTACGTCAAACCCAAAGTTTGCATCCTTGCGGAAGGTCGCATCAGCCAAAGAGCCATCAAGTGCAGCTGTTAACAAAGCACGTGTCGCACGGATCGGCATGCGCGATCCTGTGCCATATGCGCCGCCTGTCCAGCCTGTGTTCACAAGCCAGCACGTTGCACCGTGCTCTGCGATCTTTTCTTTGAGCAGGTTGCCATAGACTTCTGGGCGACGCGGCATGAAGGGCGCACCAAAGCAAGTGGAGAACGTCGGCTCAGGCTCGGTCACGCCGCGCTCTGTGCCTGCAACTTTGGAGGTGAAACCAGACAAGAAGTGATACATCGCCTGCGCAGGTGTGAGACGCGAAATGGGGGGCAAAACACCGAATGCATCGCAGGTCAGCATGATGATGTTCTTGGGGTGGCCGCCAAGCGCTGTCTTGGACGCGTTAGAGATGTAGTGCAGCGGATACGCGCAGCGCATGTTCGCAGTCAGGCTATCGTCCTCGAAATCCAGCTCTTTGGTTTCTGGGTCATAGACCATGTTCTCGATCACTGTGCCGAACTTCGTTGTGGTTTCGTAGATTTCCGGTTCGGCCTCTGGGCTAAGGTTGATAGTTTTGGCGTAGCAACCGCCCTCAAAGTTGAACGTGCCACGATCAGACCAGCCATGCTCGTCATCGCCGATCAGCGTGCGCGCAGGATCAGCGGAAAGCGTCGTTTTGCCTGTCCCGGATAGGCCAAAGAAAACTGCCGTATCAACCGGGTTGCCATTGGCGTGGTTCGCAGAGCAATGCATCGGCATGATGCCTTTGTCCGGCAGCAAGTAGTTTAGCAACGAGAAGACAGATTTTTTGTTCTCGCCCGCGTATTCCGTGCCGCCGATCAGGATGAGTTTCTTCTCGAAGTTCATCGCGATCACCGTCTCAGAGCGACAATTATGACGCTTGGGATCTGCGAGGAAGCTTGGGCAGTTGATGACGGTGAAATCAGCGGTGAAATCATCAAGCGCGTCGCGCTCAGGACGGCGCAGCATCGTGCGGATGAACAAACCGTGCCAAGCAAGTTCGGTCACAACACGCACATCAATCGCGTGCTTTGGATCGGCGCCGCCAACAAGGTCTTGTACGAAATAGTCGCGACCCTTCATGTGCTTTAGCATATCCGCGTGCAGCGCTTCGAAACCTTCAGGGCTCATCTCTGCGTTGTTTTCCCACCAGATCGTGTCGACAACATCGGGTGTTTTAACCACGTGTTTGTCTTTTGGAGAGCGGCCTGTGAACTTGCCTGTGGTTACAAGAAACGCACCGCCATTGCCGAGCTCACCTTCGCCCTTTTCAAGGGCGGCTTGGATTAACGCAGGCTCCATCAGATTATAATAGACTGACCCAAGCTCCGTGATGCCTTGATCTTCGAGCTTGAAAGAAGGGTTCACCCGTCCAGTTGTCATATTAAACTCCTGTGGCCATGCGTTTGCGGCCTATTTTAGTTTGCAGCCTGCCACTTGCGCGGTGGACGGCTGATCACGATCGAAACATGTCGTGGTATTTCCTCTTAACATGATGATTTCACGCGTGAACAGGACGCTTTGGCACAGTTAGCGCAACCAACATGAGTTTAGCGCAATCATGTCTACATCTGGTGGGGTTGCTTAAAATTGAAGATACAAAATCTATGTTGTTCAGCAGAAAATAAGGGTTTTAGGTGCCAAATAAGTCACGCATCTGTAGCTGATTCGCAGTTGGGGATTGATCTGAAACGAGAAACACGCGAGTCATAGTGAAAAAAATAAACTGGCAATTGAGCAGTATAAGGAAGCAGGCATGTCCAAAATCGCATTGGTGGACGACGACAGGAATATCCTGACGTCGGTCTTTATGACTCTCGAGGCCGAAGGCTTTGAGGTTGAAACCTATAACGACGGTCAATCAGCGCTAGATGCGTTCAATCGCAAGCTGCCTGATATGGCCGTTCTTGATATCAAAATGCCGCGCATGGATGGAATGGACTTGCTTCAACGCTTGCGCCAGAAAACGTCAATGCCGGTTATCTTTCTGACCTCCAAAGATGATGAGATTGACGAAGTCTTGGGTCTGCGTATGGGTGCAGATGACTACGTCAAAAAGCCTTTCTCTCAACGTTTGCTGGTCGAGCGTATTCGTGCCTTGTTGCGTCGCCAAGATGCAGAAGCAGGTGTCGTTGTTGCGGAAACTGACGAAAACAAAGTCATTGAGCGCGGTGATCTGACGATGGATCCATTGCGCCATGTAGTGAAGTGGAAGGGCAAGGATGTTACGTTGACCGTGACAGAATTCTTGTTGCTCCAAGCGCTTGCTCAACGCCCTGGTTTTGTGAAAAGCCGCGATCAGTTGATGGATGTCGCTTATGACGATCAAGTTTACGTGGATGACCGCACCATCGATAGCCACATCAAGCGTCTGCGCAAAAAGATGCGTACCGTAGACACAGAGTTTTCGGCAATCGAAACGCTCTACGGCATCGGTTACAGGTACAACGAAGAGTAATGGCCCTCGCAGAACGCATAACGTCGGCGCGCGCGCCACGCGCACGTCAAGAAGTCGATGTAGTTCTGGGCGACGATTGGGTCTCTCCGGACAGCACCGTTGACAAAGAGGTGCGTGACCAGCGTAATCGCCGTGGGTTTTTTTCGCTCAAGCGGAGTGCGCTGACGCGGAAAATCATTACCTTTAACCTGATAGCTTTGAATATCTTGGTGGCAGGTATCCTCTACCTGAACTCATCGCGTGACAGTCTTGCTTCACAGCGCGCAGCCTCATTGGTTGGCGAAGTAGAGCTGGTCGCAGATGTTTTCGAAGCACAAATAGAAATGAGCGATGGCCAAACCTTGGCTGCTGCAGACGAGCAGATTTCAGCGACCTTGGCAGCGCTCGATTTACGAAATTCTGTCCAAGTTTTTGTTTTTGGCTCTGAAGGCGGGCTCGTTGCGAATGCAACTGGCAGCACTGCGAACCTAGGTACGGAACTGGGTGAAAGTCAGAGTAAAACGCTCATCGTCGATGCGTTGTCAAAGTTTTGGTCTCTTACTACATCGCCATTCATAAGTGACACACCTGTTCAAATTCCCCCGCTAGAAGAACAGTTACGTGATCTTGTGGGCAAATCTGCCAGCGGTGAAACAGTCGTTGGTAAAGGGTTGAACCCCGAAGGCGGCGCAATTTTCATTGTAACGACCCCGATTATGACTGCGGGTCAAAGCGTTGGTGTGGTGGCGCTTGCAAGTGCGTCAGGCGAAATTGACATGTTGGTGAAAAGCGAGCGCGAGCGCGTCCTGCAAATGTTCCTTATCGCTACTCTTGTCTCTATCGGATTGAGCTTGGTCCTTGCGTCGACAATTTCTAACCCGCTCTCTGACCTCGCGATGGCTGCTGAAGTTGGGCGCCGCAATGATAGTGGCAAAGTGAGCCCATCCCGGATCCGTATTCCCGATTTGACGGCACGTCCCGACGAAATTGGCCGTCTTTCTGGTGCGCTCAGGGGCATGGTTGCAGCGCTTTATGATCGCATCGATAGCAACGAACAGTTTGCAGCAGATGTTGCGCACGAAATCAAAAACCCTTTGGCGTCTTTACGGTCCGCTGTCGGAACGATGCGTGTTGCCAAGCGCGAAGATCAACGCGAAAAACTGTTGCAAGTGATTGAACATGACGTGCGTCGTTTGGACCGCCTCGTGAGCGACATATCCAATGCGTCGCGTCTTGATAGTGAGTTGGTGAAAGAAGAAGAAGAACGCTTTGATTTGCTCCATATGGTTGGCAATTTGACAGAGTATTTGGGTCAGCAAGCCAGTGACGACGGCATCGAATTTATCGCTGATTTGCCTTCTGAGCCGATCATGATTTCTGGTCTGGAAGGACGTCTTGCGCAGGTCTTTGTCAATCTGATCACGAACGCGACGAGTTTCTGTGAAGAAGGTGATGCAATCCGCGTTTGGGCGCGCCAGCGGGAAAACCGTGTGCTCGTCGTTGTCGAAGACACAGGGCCGGGCATTCCAGAGCAGGCTTTGAGCAAAGTGTTCAAGCGGTTTTATTCTGAGCGTCCAGAGGGACAATTTGGCAATAATTCCGGCCTTGGCCTCGCGATTTCTAAGCAAATCGTTGAAGCGCATGGCGGTGTCATTTGGGCTGAAAATATCCGCCCGACAGCCGCTGACGTAACGTCTGAGCCACTTGGTGCGCGTTTCGTTGTTGGCCTTCCTATCTAAACCTAATGCTTGATGATGCAAAAATTCAGCACCATGCAACAGTAGTTGCATGGGCTGGTAGCGGCGTCATGATTATTGGCAAACCGGGGTCAGGTAAAACTAGTCTGGCGTTACATTTGATGGCGCTTGGTTGCGATCTTGTCGCCGACGATCGCACTGAATTGCACAAGCAAGGGGATCAACTCGTCGCACGTTGCCCCTTAGCGATCCAAGGCCAAATCGAAGCGCGTGGATTTGGAATTTTGCAGACACCATTTATCGTAAACGCTGTGATTGTTTGTGTCGTGGACCTAGACCAGACAGAACAAAAGCGCCTGCCGGAACATAAAACAACTACGCTTTGCGGTGTCACGCTCCCTTTTTTTCACAAAGCCGACATTGGTGTTTTGCCTTTCGCCCTTTTGCAATACCTTAAAGGTTCAAAGCTGCTTCGAGTTTGAGTGAGATCCCATTTAATGAGCGCAGACCTATCGATTAGCCCTGTAAAACAACGGCTCATTCTTGTGACCGGGCCCTCTGGCGCGGGTCGCTCTACTGCGATCAATGCGCTGGAAGACCTTGGTTATGAGGCAATCGATAACCTACCGTTGTCGCTTTTGCCGCGTTTGATGCAGGGGCCTGCTCATGAAAAACCTCTCGCATTGGGGTTAGATACGCGCAATCGAGAGTTTTCAACTGCTGCGTTAATGGACGCGATTGAAGAATTGAGCGCGCGCAGAGCATATGATTTTGATGTGCTTTTCATTGACTGCTCGGACAACGTTTTGCTGCGCCGCTTCTCTGAAACACGTCGCCGGCATCCTATGGCTGGCGCGGATGATCCCTTGCGTGGCATAGCGCGCGAAAAGCAGATGTTGGAAAGCATACGTCAGCGTGCGAGCATATTGATTGATAGCACTGAACTTAGTCCACACGACATGCGCGCTGAAGTATCACGGCTTTTCTCGCTCGAAATTGAGCAAAAACTCTCGGTTTCGCTGCATTCCTTTTCTTATAAACGGGGTCTGCCGCGCTCTGCCGATATGGTGCTGGATTGCCGTTTTTTGCGTAATCCGCATTGGGAGCCAGAGCTGCGCCTAATGACCGGTCTTGATCCGGCTGTTGCCGAATATGTGTCCCAAGACCTGCGCTACCCCGCCTTTTTTCAGCACATCAAAGATCTCTGTGACACGCTGCTGCCTGCTTACCAAGAAGAAGGTAAGTCGCATTTCACGATTGCATTCGGATGCACCGGCGGGCGGCATCGCTCAGTTACCTTAACGGAAGCAACGTCGCAGATGCTTGCACAAACGGGGTGGCAAGTGTCATGTAGGCATAGGGAATTGCAGCGCGAATTTGGCAGTGCTCTATGACTCACTTGCAACTAGGAAAGATCGGCAAGGTGCTTCAGTGATTGGAATTGTGATCGTTGCTCATGGTGGGCTTGCGCGGGAGTATCGCGCAGCGATTGAGCATGTGGTGGGCGCGCAAAGCGGCATCGAAGCGATTGCTATTTTACCAGATCACGATCGCACTGTGAAAGAGGCCGAAATCTGCGCGGCGGCGGAATCGGTGGATGCTGGCGCAGGTGTTGTCATGGTCACTGATCTTTTTGGTGGCTCGCCCTCGAACTTGTCTTTGCGGGCTTGCCGTGTGAGTGGGCGACGTATTCTTTATGGCGCAAATCTGCCGATGTTGGTGAAACTCGCTAAGTCCAGAGACCTGCCGCTTGCTGAAGCTGTGCGTTTGTCTCTAGATGCGGGGCGCAAATATATTGATAGTCAAAACTATTCAAACGTTTGAATTAAAGGTATTATTTTCATGTCTGAGACCGTTCAACGCACTCTAAATATCATCAATGAAAAGGGCTTGCACGCGCGTGCGTCGGCCAAATTTGTTGAAGTGACGGAAGGGTTTGAAGCAAGCGCAGATGTCAGTCGCGAGGGGATGAACGCAACGGGTGACAGTATTATGGGGCTTTTGATGTTGGCAGCTTCCAAAGGAACAAGTATCAACGTAGAGACGCGTGGACCTGACGCGATCGCATTGGCTGATGCATTGGAAGCGTTGGTGTCGGACAGATTCGGCGAAGACGTGTAGTAGAAACGGAGAGTTCTGCTGGGATTGAAATGACAAGGAACTGGCCAAAGCTATGGTTGAGAGAGCGCAGAGACCCGCAGTAATGACGACGCCCGACGCCGGAGCGAGCGAACCTGCGACCTATGACAAGCGCAAGCTGTCCTACGCAAATACGTTCACAAACCCATGTAAAGCTAACACGATCCGCGTGATGGAGTGGTTGACCGGAAAAATCCCTCTCATTCGTTTGGTCCGCCGTTTTGAGCGAGATGGTGCTGCAGAGGGTCAAGTGTTCTGGTCTCAGGCGCTCTATCATATGGGGATTGAGCTGCTCACACCAGATGAACAAATTGCGCATATTCCCAAGACTGGCCCTGTGATTATTGTGGCGAACCACCCGCATGGTCTGGTGGATGGCATGATTTTGGCCGAACTGATTGGTCGCGTACGTACGGATTATCGCATTCTCACACGCTCGCTTTTGACGGGTGTGAGCGAGATCGAAGAATTTATGATCCCAGTGCCATTTCCGCACGAAGAAGACGCGCGCGAGCAAAGCCTTGAGATGCGTCGCCTTGCGATGGATCATCTTGCCAATGATGGTGTGCTGGTGCTGTTTCCATCTGGTGTTGTTGCATGTTCGCAAACTTGGTTTGGTCCCGCGATTGAAAAGCAGTGGAACCCGTTTACTGCGAAGATGATACACCGTTCAGGTGCGACTGTGGTGCCAGTCCACTTCCCTGGTCAAAACAGTCGGACCTACCAGATTGCCAACCGCCTTTCTGCGACCTTGCGCCAAGGTTTGCTCATTCATGAGGTGATGCACGCTTGCGGTAAGCCGCAAAAGCCTGTTGTTGGCGCGCCCTTTGATGCTGACGAGATCAAAAAATGGTCCGGCAATCCACGTGGCTTCATGGCGTGGCTGCGTGAGCAAACGATGAGCCTTGGTAAGAAGTAGCCGCGATTAACGTGTTGGAACAGGCACATCACCGCGATAATCATAAAACCCGCGCTTCGTTTTGCGCCCTAGCCAGCCTGCTTCTACGTATTTGGTGAGCAAAGGGCATGGGCGGTATTTGGTGTCAGCCAAGCCGTCATGCAAAACGTTCATGATCGCGAGGCAGGTATCGAGCCCAATAAAATCGGCCAATTCGAGCGGACCCATCGGGTGATTTGCACCAAGTTTTAAGGATTGGTCGATGGAATGAACGGAGCCCACGCCTTCATAAAGCGTGTAGACCGCTTCGTTGATCATCGGCATCAAGATGCGATTAACGATGAAAGCTGGGAAATCTTCAGCTGAGGCCGCAGTTTTGTTCAGGCGTTCAACCACCGCGAGACAGGCATCATAGGTCGGCTGGTCCGTCGCAATCCCGCGAATAAGCTCAACGAGCTGCATCAAAGGGACGGGGTTCATGAAGTGGAAACCCATAAAGCGCTCAGGGCGGTCGGTCTTGGCTGCGAGTCGTGTGATGGAGATCGAAGATGTATTCGACGTCAGAATCGTATGCTCAGCCAGATGGGGCAAAAGAGTTGCGAAAATTTGATGCTTTATTTCTTCGCGCTCTGTCGCCGCTTCGATGATTAAATCGCACGGGCCTAGGTCGGTTAACGTGACTGTTGTGCTGATGCGCGCCATTGCTTCGGCTTTTTCGAGGACGCTAACGGCGCCTTTTGAAACCTGGCGTTCTATGTTTTTGTCGATGCGCGCAATTGCTGCTTCGAGGGCTTCACCATTGATATCATTGAGTAAAACGTCGTAGCCTGCGAGGGCCATCACATGTGCGATCCCGTTGCCCATCTGGCCTGCGCCAACGACTCCTATGTGTTTGATATCCATGTGCCACTCCTGCGCGAATTATAGGGTGATAGTAGGCTTTTGGTTAAGACGTCCGCAAGGGTCACTCGTTCCAGTTTGTCTTAAGTTTACTGTTTAGTAATTTGTTTAGGGATTTGAGCGATTTTAACTTTGGGTGAATAAAGGGGTGATTGGCATGAGCTATGATAGCAAAGGCCTCAATCGTATAGACTATGAGCTATGCAACTATGATGGATCGCGCATTACATTTCGTGGACCGAAAACGGATATTGGACAGCGCTACATTGCGTTTTTGGGTGCGACGGAAACATTTGGGAAATTCGTTGAAGACCCATTTCCCAAGCTGTTGGCAGAGTTTTTGCCTGCAAAACCGATGAATTTGGGGATGATCAACGGGGGTGTTGATGCAATTCTTGGCGATAAATTCGTTATGGAAACAGCGAAAAAAGCAGATTTGCGCATTGTCCAAGTGATAGGCGCTCTTAATCAGACGAATCATTATTTCAAAGTCCACCCGCGTCGCAATGATCGCTTTGTTGCCCCGCGTGAGCCGTTGAAACGGATGTTCCCAGAGATCGATTTTGCGGAGTTTCATTTCACCAAGGCGATGCTCACAGCGCTGCATGGATGTTCAAAAAAGCGCTATCGAATGTTGTGTGATGAGCTGCAAAAGAAGTGGCTGACAAGCATGGCAGAGCTGCTTGAACAACTTGGCGAAAAGACGATTTTGCTTTGGTTCGGCTCGGTTCGCCCACCAAAGAACGCTGTACGCAATCCGAAAGATCCTATGTTGATTGACGCAAAAATGATTGCGCAGTTGCGCGGTAAAGCGTCAGCTTATGTAGAATGTGTGCCGGGTCCTCAGGCGGTAGAGAGGGATGCCAATGCATTGCGCGGCACTTTGATGAGCCCGGAGGCAATTCAGCAAGTCATGGGGCCCATCGCACATGCGCAAGCGGCGCAAGCGTTGCAAGAGATCAGTGAACAAATGATGCGGTAGAAACGCAAAAGGCCCGCGTGGGATTCGCGGGCCTTCGCTATTTTCAGAGATCAAAAGCTCAGAGCTTAGACGTCAGATCTGGAACTGCATCGAAGAGATCAGCAACAAGACCAAAGTCAGCGACTTGGAAGATTGGCGCTTCTTCGTCTTTGTTGATCGCAACGATGATCTTTGAGTCTTTCATACCTGCCAAGTGCTGGATCGCACCGGATATACCAACAGCCACATAAAGATCAGGGGCCACGACTTTGCCAGTTTGACCAACCTGCCAGTCGTTTGGTGCGTAACCGCTATCAACCGCCGCGCGTGATGCGCCAACGGCTGCGTTCAGCTTGTCAGCTAGCGCTTCGATGATTTTGAAATCATCCTCAGAGCCAACACCGCGACCACCAGAGACAACCACACCCGCAGATGTGAGTTCTGGACGATCAGATGTTGCGACCTTGTCTTCGACCCAAGAGCTAAGCGCTGGATCAGCCGCCGCACCGATGTTTTCGACAGACGCAGAACCGCCCATGCCGGCCGCATCAAACGTCGCGCCACGGAAGGTAATAACCTTCTTGGCGTCAGATGATTTAACCGTTTGCATGGCGTTGCCCGCGTAGATTGGACGCTCAAACGTGGAGCCGTCAACAACAGCCGTCACATCAGACATCACCATCACATCAAGCAAGGCCGCAACGCGGGGCATGATGTTTTTGGCATCTGTCGTCGCGGGTGCCACGATGTGCTCATAATCGCCCGCAAGCGATACGATCAAGTCTGCGACCGGCTCTGCCAAACGCTTGCCGTAGATTGGATCTTCGGCGCAGAGCACTTTTGCAACGCCGTCAATCTTTGCCGCTTCTGCTGCTGCATCAGCGCAGGTTGCGCCTGTGGCAAGCACAGTTACATCGCCCAACGCCCCTGCCGCTGTTACCGCTTTCGCCGTCGCGTCCAGCGCCAATTCGCCGTCGGTCACTTCTGCAAGTAAGAGAACAGCCATTATACAGCTCCCGCTTCTTTGAGTTTCTCGATCAGTTCATCAACAGAACCGACCTTAATGCCTGCTGCACGTGCCGCTGGCTCAACCGTGTTTACGATTTCCAAGCGTGGCGATGCATCGACGCCGTAATCCGCTGCCGTCTTTTCATCCAAAGGCTTTTTCTTAGCCTTCATGATGTTTGGCAGGGATGCATAACGTGGCTCGTTCAAACGCAAATCAACTGTGACAACCGTCGGCATGTTTACTTTGATTGTCTGCAAGCCGCCGTCAACTTCGCGCGTCACTGTTGCGCTGTCGCCGTCGATGTCGAGCTCGGAGGCGAATGTCGCTTGTGACCAACCCATAAGAGCAGAGAGCATCTGGCCCGTTGCGTTCATGTCATTGTCGATCGCTTGCTTGCCGCAAAGTACGAGGCCCGGCTGCTCTTCGTCGATAATCCCCTTGAGGATTTTCGCAACTGTAAGCGGCTCGATATCTGTGTGAACGTCATCTGATGCAATCACGAGGATAGCGCGATCTGCGCCCATCGCCAAAGCAGTGCGCAAAGTTTCCTGCGCCTGCTTCACGCCGACAGAAACTGCGATCACTTCGTCCGCTTTGCCAGCCTCTTTGAGGCGGATCGCCTGTTCGACAGCAATCTCGTCGAACGGGTTCATGGACATTTTCACGTTGGCGAGATCAACACCGCTTCCATCCGCTTTGACGCGAACTTTCACGTTATAATCAATCACGCGTTTGACAGGTACGATGACCTTCATTGGCGGAAGCTCCCTTTTGGATGCGCCGAGGCGCAAAATTACACGGCCTGAATACGCAGGTGTGCGAAGAATCAACAGACCAAAACCGACGCGCTCTTAAGGCATGACGTCGCGTTTGTGAAAAAATGGCTGATTTTTTCATGAAGTCAATCAGTAAGGACGAAAACGGGTTAACGGTTTGCCCCGGGAACCCAAAGAACGTCGTCTTTGCCGCCATTGTTGACAACACGACCTGCGACAAAGAACCAATCAGAGAGCCGGTTCAAATATTTCACTGCCGCAGGGTTGACCGATTCCGTCGTGGCAAGTTCGACCGACAACCGTTCTGCACGGCGCGAGACCGTACGGCACAGATGCATTTGTGCCGCCAGCGCAGAGCCACCTGGCAAAATAAAGCTACGCAGCGGCTCAAGATCGGCGTTCATCACGTCGATCTCGCTTTCTAGTCGGGCAACCTGTGTGTCTGTCATCCGCAGTGGCGCATATTCGGCGTCTTTGTCTTTCTCCATGTCAGGGCGACACAGATCAGCACCAAGATCGAATAGATCGTTCTGGATCATACCCAGCATTGCATCCATATCACCGCTCGCGTGCTGACGCGCAAGGCCCACGGTGGCGTTGGTTTCATCCACTGTACCATAGGCGTTTACGCGCATGGAATGCTTGGCGACGCGCGCGCCATTGCCAAGCGCTGTTTCACCAGCATCGCCAGTCTTTGTGTAGATTTTATTGAGAACGACCATGGTTTAACCCCTTGTAAAGTATACGACTGCGAGGATCAGAATAACCGCCACGAATTGCGCGTAGATGCGGTACCGCATGATGCGGTTGGCGTGCTTGCGATTAAATTCGCCGCCTTTCGCAAATCCACCGATGCCGACCATAAGAATGCCGACAACCGCGAGCATTGCGATGATCATGATAATAAAGAGCGGATCACTTGCCATATTCAGTCCTCACTGGCTTTGATGTCTATCTAGGGGTGTAGCCGCAAAAAGCGAGTGCTTTATGCTTTTGAAACGAACCAATCGAGCATACGTGTGCTGAACAGACGTCTGAGGGTACCCATGATATAGGTCGCTTTGGTCACATAATAGCGTGGCTTAGGACGCGCGGCGATGCAAGCATGGAGCAGTTTTTGCGTGACCGCACTTGCGGGCAGTTCAAACGGATCAGGGCCGGAACTGGTATAGAGGCGGTCGATGAGCGCGCTTTCATACTGGTCGCGGCGTGCGGAGTTCTTCCAGTCGATCCAACGTTCAAAATGCGGGATGGAATTGACGCGAATGTCGGACGTCACTGGGCCAGGTTCGATCAAAATGATCTCAATGTCCGTATCGCGCATTTCTATGCGCAAAGTATCGCTAAGACCTTCCATTGCGAATTTCGTCGCAGAATAAGCTCCGCGCCACTTCATGGTGACGATGCCTAATACAGACGAACAATTGATTATCCGCCCATGCCCCTGCGCCCGCATCACTGGGATTACCGCGCGTGTTAGATCATGAACACCAAACAGATTGCATTCGAAAATCTCGCGAAGGCCATCACGCGGCAAATCCTCCACCGCACCGGGCAGGGCGTAGGCCCCATTGTTAAAAACCGCATCAAGTGTGCCGCCCGTCGCTTCAAGAACGCTTGCAAGGCCGGAAGTGATTGTTTCGGCGTCGGAGTAATCGATCAACGGGCATTCGAACCCTTCGCTTTGCAAACGCGCGCAATCCTCTTGCTTGCGGCAAGACGCGAAAACGCGCCATCCGGCTTTGCGCATGCCATGCGCAGCGTCATAGCCGATACCGCTGGAACACCCTGTGATGAGGATGGTTTTCTGTGTGTTTGTCTTTTGCATGAAAAAACCCGCCGCTGAAGATCAGGGCGGGCTTATCACGCGAAACGAGGTTCGCAAATTAGATGTTTGATGCCGTGAGCAAGAAATCAGCCATCCAGCCGATACGGCCACTATCCATGACTTTCAACTTGACCCAACCATCGCCGGGATCTTGTAAAATTTCGACTTCATCGCCGTTGTTCAGCTTTGCGACGACGCTAAAGTTCTGGCCCGGACCCTGACGCATGTTCACGCGTGCGGCTGTGACCTTGCGCATATCTGCGGCGGGTTCTTCTTCGACCACGGTCTCCAAGACTGCGGCGACCTCGGTCACAGCTTCGATTTTTTCTTCTTCAACTAAAGGGGTTGTGGCAGCGTTCTCTTGAACAACTGTACCCGAAGTTGAAACTGTTGCACTGGCAAGCACGACTTGTGCTTCTGGCTGCGTCTTGAGACGCTCGGCTTTGGTCTGTGCAATCAGCCGTTGTTCTTCGGCCTGTTCAATCGCGAGCGCTGCGCGCTTTTCATCTGCAATAGCAACGAATTCGCTGCCGCCACTTAACTCATAAAACGCAAACGCCATAAATGCGAATGTGATGACAATGATCTTACCCATGATCCCCCCGGAAACATACCCGGCGCTTCACACGCCTGTTGGGTATCCTTATACCTGATTCCAAACCCGTGTGAGGGGTTAAAAAATAAATTGTTTCCCCGTTGCACGAATACAAATCCACATTCTTGAAGCGCTTCGCATCTTGCCGCTGTGAATCGGGACGGCTAGAAGCACTTCTATGAGCGACGATACCAAAAACATTGATCCGTTGGTCCCAGACCTGAGTGAGCCTTTGCGCCGCGCTCTTGGTGACCGCTATCTGACCTACGCGCTCTCAACGATTATGCACCGTGCTTTGCCCGATGCGCGCGACGGTTTGAAACCTGTTCATCGCCGCATTCTTTTTGCGATGCGCGAGCTCAAACTCTCTTCAACTGGTGGGTTTCGTAAGTCCGCGAAGATTTCTGGCGACGTGATGGGCAATTATCACCCGCATGGTGATGCTGCCATCTACGATGCGATGGCGCGTCTCGCGCAGGACTTCAACGTTCGATATCCGCTTGTGGACGGGCAGGGTAACTTCGGCAACATCGACGGCGATAACCCTGCGGCTGCGCGCTACACTGAAGCGCGCATGACGTCTGCCGCCGAAGCGTTGATCGAAGGTCTCGCTGAAAATGCTGTTGATTTTCGCGAAAATTATGATGGCACGCTTACAGAGCCTGTGGTCATGCCTGCGAGCTTCCCGAACCTATTGGCAAATGGCTCTAGCGGTATCGCTGTGGGTATGGCGACGAACATCCCGCCGCATAACATTGCCGAGCTGTGTGACGCGTGCCTGCATTTGATCAAAACGCCCGATGCGCGCGATGAGACGTTGATGAACTTTGTTCCGGGTCCAGACTTTCCGACGGGCGGTACAATTGTTGAGCCTAGGGAAAATATCGTCGAAGCCTATCGCACAGGTCGCGGCTCGTTCCGTCTTCGCTGTAAGTATGAGGTTGAAGACCTTGGGCGTGGACAATGGCAGGTTGTTGTCACCGAAATTCCCTATCAGGTTCAGAAATCCAAGCTGATCGAAAAGATCGCGGAGCTGATCCAGAACAAGAAAATCCCGATCCTTGGCGATATCCGCGACGAGAGTGCGGAAGATGTGCGCATTGTGCTTGAACCACGCTCCAAGAATGTTGAGCCCGAGATTTTGATGAACATGCTTTATCGCAGTTCCGATCTTGAAGTGCGTTTCTCTCTTAACATGAACGTGCTGATCGACGGTTTAACGCCAAAAGTTTGCTCAATGAAGGAAGTGCTGCGTGCCTTCCTTGATCATCGCCGCGATGTGTTGATCCGCCGTTCCACCTACCGCATGGAAAAGATTGACCACCGTCTTGAGGTCTTAGAGGGCTTGATTATTGCCTTCCTCAATCTGGACCGCGTGATTGATATCATCCGCTATGATGACGATCCCAAAGCTGCGCTAATGCGTGAAGATTGGGGCCGTACATTTGTGCGCGCGATGAGCGAGAAAGACTACGTTGGCCCGCCTGAAGGCGAAGGTGAGCTGACGGAAGTTCAAGCGGAAGCCATTCTCAACATGCGCCTGCGCTCTTTGCGTCGCCTTGAAGAGATGGAGCTGAAGCGCGAGCGCGATGCGCTGATGGAAGAGCGCGCAGGTCTCGACGACTTGCTGAACAGCGGTGATCTGCAGTGGAACCGCATTGCAGAGCAAATCCGCGAAACCAAAAAGCAGTTTGGTAAAGATCATCCCGCTGGCGCGCGCCGCTCTGTCTTCGCCGAAGCCGGCGAAGTCGAAGAGGTTCCGTTAGAGGCAATGATAGATCGTGAGCCGATCACAGTTGTTTGCTCTGAAATGGGCTGGATCCGCGCGATGACGGGTCACATTGATTTGACGCGCGAATTGAAGTTCAAAGACGGCGATGGTCCGCGTTTTGTGTTTCATGCGGAAACCACAGATCGCTTGCTCGCATTCGGCTCAAATGGACGTTTCTACACCGTTTCCGCGGCCAACCTTCCTGGTGGGCGCGGCATGGGCGAACCGCTTCGCTTGATTGTTGATCTGCCCAATGAGGCCGAGATTGTCGATCTCTTTATCCACAAAGCGGGCCGCAAGCTGCTTGTTGCCTCCTCTGCGGGGGACGGCTTTGTGGTGCCTGAGGATGATGTCGTTGCGCAAACGCGCTCTGGCAAACAGGTGCTGAACGTACGCGGCGACACGCGTGCGCGGGTCTGTAAACCGGTTGGTGGCGATAGTGTGGCTGTCGTGGGTGAGAATCGAAAAGTTCTTGTATTCCTGCTGGATGAGCTGCCTGAAATGGGTCGGGGCAAGGGCGTGCGTTTGCAAAAGTACAAAGATGGCGGCATGTCGGATGTGACGACTTTCACAATGGCAGAGGGTTTGTCGTGGCTCGATCCTGCAGGTCGTACGCGCACAGAGCTGGAATTGGCCGAATGGCTGGGCAAGCGTGCTGGCTCTGGCCGCATGGCACCACGCGGTTTCCCGCGCGACAATCGCTTTAATTAGCGGATTGATTGAACTTGCGTGCGCGCTGCGCTAGCACTGCGCGGCTGCCAAAGGGGTTCTTCATGTTTCGATTCTTTATCATTCTGCTCGCTGCTGCGTTTCTAGCCGCTTGCGAGAACATCGACGATATCTCTGGCAAGCCAGCGCCGATTGGTGAATTTGCACTTGGTCATAACGTCGTTGTTGCACCCAATCTGGTTATGGGTCCTGCATCACGAGAAGCTTCTGATGAGGATTGGATCGCGTCAGTTACCAAAGCAATTGGCGACCGCTTTTCGCGGTATGAGGGCGAACAGCTCTATCATTTTGGTGTTTCACTAGAAGGATACGTTCTTGCTCAACCGGGTATCCCTATACTTCTGTCTCCAAAATCTGCGTTGATCTTAAAGCTGACAGTTTGGGACGA
>Ga0206127_1002848_pt1 | contig 16591 bp, 21 predicted proteins | sample Helgoland_Spring_6_FD_148646 | JGI IMG/M metagenome (GOLD analysis project Ga0206127, IMG submission 148646) | Pelagic subsurface seawater microbial communities from Kabeltonne, Helgoland, North Sea - Helgoland_Spring_Bloom_20160419_1 | ecosystem: Environmental > Aquatic > Marine > Epipelagic ...
GTAATCCTATGGAAATACCTTTGAAACCTTCACTTGTATTACTAACTAATTCACTCTCTTGAGAAAACAAGAAAAGAGGTAGAAGCATTAATAACAAAAAAAAGCTTCTCATTTAGGATTAATATTTTATCAAAAGTAGTCATAAAATTAATTAAACAACAGAAACAGAACAGCCAATATTTAAGCAATTAGACATTGACGTTATTTAATAAATAAAGGTTAAGTGGTATTGATGTTTTGTAGCCCTCACTTAAGCTGTTGTTTTCGGTGGGGGTTTTTTATGACTTGTTTTTCTTTTGTCAATTAACTCCAATACTAATGTAGCAGACAACGAAGAACTTCATTATGTTCAATACGTCAACTGCAAAATAAATTGTTGGATTGACTAAAGCCATAAATAAACTAGAATTAGCTTAACCATACAAAGGCATCGGGTCAAACGACTTATCGCAATCACAATTTGAATAATTACAAGGGTCACAAGTACAGTTTTCACAACTCCCGTCATTTTCGTAGGGAGAGCATTTGCAATTGCAACGGTTATTAATTATATATTTCATAATCAGCAAGACACAAAACTGTTTTTAAAGCTCACTTTTTCATCGGGGGTATTCTTAAACTAAAGTAATCCCACCTGGAAATTGATCTATCCTAAAGTTAAAAAATAAATTATTGTCGGAATAAATAGAACTACACATAAAGCATCAAATGATTTTGTGGTTTCTGTCTTAGAGTGCCAATATGCTAAAAGCATTAAAGGGACTTGAAACGGTAACCTAATTAATGCATCCTGTCTTGAAATTCCAAATGTGTTTTGGGCTATCTCAGAAGTAAATAAATAAATGTTTGCAGGGAAAACTGCAATCAATAAAACAAGTAAACCCAAAGCTCCATATTTACGAGTTTTCCTTGGAATTAACAAAGCCCCCAAAACAATTTCAAATAGACCTGATATATAAACCATTAATTCAGGATATGGGATGAATGGCGGAACGATAACAAGGAAAAAATCTATATCAGTAAAATGTTTAAAACCCACCCCTATATAAAAAAGGCTCAGGGAATATACCGTTATGTTTTTTAGTGTTTCTCTCATCATGTCAAAGATAACTAAATCTATCTGTGTTATGTTAATCTGACAAAATCTGACACTATAAAAAAGGGTTCGAGTCTATTTTATTCCCGAACCTTATTCAAGATTTATGTAACACATATACAGCAGTATGCATCCATATGAAACACACCCTATGTTTAGTCAACAACAAAGCTTCTAAGCAATGAAGACATGATAACTTTGGCTCTATTCGTAAGGCAAAATTAGGCGATGTAGACGCTTATAAAGCTCTCATGGATTCGGCTTATGGTGGGGTCAAACAAAATGTAGAAATAACAGATGCAGAAACCCCAATATTTAAGCAATTAGATATTAACGTTATTGAATAAATAAAGGTCAAGTGGTAATGATGCTTTTTAGCCCTCACTTTAGCTGTTGTTTTCGGTGGGGTTTTTTATGTTTAGCTGCCTAGTAGCAATTTCTTTAGTTCAGTTGGATTTGGTAGACAATTCTATAACTTTCGTATAATTAATAGTATTACAAAGATGTCAATATGTAAATTTAATAAATACCTTTTTCATAATAGGGTATTTTATTGTTAAAGTTAATTTTTTAAAGCCCTCACTTTAGCTGTTGCTTTCGGTGGGGGTTTTTCAATTTTAGAAGTATCTGAACTTACTGAAGAGGATATGCCTGTGGTTTAAAAAAACGCCACTAAAATTAGTTAGTGACGCTTTTAAAAAATTAATACCCTTTTATAAGGACTCTTGTAAATGATTTTGAAAATTCTACAGTATCAAGTGTTTTTGAGAATTCTGCAAAAGCTGCAGTGTCATTTTCACTTTGTGGACCAAAATTAAATGCTGAGTTTAAATCAGAGTAAGTGCCATAAATATATAAAGTTTCACCATTGTCTGTTCCGTGAGCAATTTGTCCCATTCCAACAAATCCATCAAATTTGTATGATTTTATGAGTTTTCCAAAAGCCTGAACCATTGTATTTAATTGCAAGTTTTTTACTTTAAAAACCCACGCTTGTCCAATAGGATAAGATGTTTCTGAACCATTAGTAATCAAATCTCTTCCAGCAGCAGCTCTACTGCTTTTTACATAATTGCTCATTTTAGAAATGTATAAGTCCCAATCACCGCCTTTTAATGAGTTTCTATAATCAGCGAGGGATTGTGATGATTCGCTAGTAATTCCAATCATATGGGTAGCTTTTTCACTCGTACCTTTTAACGGAATAGAAGAAAATTCAACCTTTACATTTGAAGGTTTAGGGTGACTTGAATAAAAACCATCTACTAGGCCTGCAACTGTTGATACATCTTTAGAATCAACCTCCAACATAACATCATACCAATAAAAATTCTGCGAAAACACTAAGGAAGAAATGAGGAAACTAAATACTGTAAATACTTTTTTCATTTTAAATTTTTTTAAGATTAATTATTAAAGTTATAAAATAAATTGCAAAACACAACCAAATTTAAGACTTTAACAAAAAACTGTTTTCAAAGCTTGTTTTCAGTATCTTGTATTTCAATCTAAATATATTTATTATGAAAAACATTAAAGACACATTTTTAAATTTATTTTTAAGATTAGTTACTGGAGGTATGATGTTTTATTATCATGGATTTGGTAAAATTACAGCAGGCACTGATCGATGGGATAGACTAGGGGGAAGGTTAAGTGAACTGATTGGATTGGATTTTTTAAGCATCCCCCTAGGGTTTATGGCTAGCTTTTCTGAGTCAATTGTAGCATTATTTATTATGATTGGTTTATTCACTAGACCTTCTGCCTTTCTTTTATTATTTACCATGTTAATTGCTTCTTTAAGTAATATAATTACTAAAGGAATTGATGGAAGCGAATTATCTCTTATTTATTTATTTTTAACTCTGATAATTTTTATTAAAGGTTATGACGGGTTTAGCTTGGATAGTGTTTTATTTTCCAAAAAAACACACACATTCTAATTAGCTTGTTTCATTCTTGGTAAAGTGTATTGAAAGTTAGAACTCACTAAAGATGATATGCCTGTGGTTTAAAAAACGCCACTAAAGTTAATTATCAGTTCTTTGGATGATTTTGCGAAATTAGTAATTAGAATTTTACCTTTAGGGTATGGGAAAGTTACTAATTATTCTTTATTTAAACCTTGGGTTTTATGCCATAGCAAGGACTAATTATTTCATTAGCAAAAGAGATAAAAATTGGGGTAAATGGATTCATAGAGTTTTACACCTTATTAATATTGTTGTTTACTTCAATATTTTATATGAATTAATTATATGAGAATATAATCCTGACATGTTTGCAGCTATTCTTCCCATATATTTACATTATGTTAGTAAAGATTAAATATTTAGGATTATCTGTCAGCATTTTTGCTTGTCTATTTAAACTCATGTCTTGGCAAGGTGCTGACATACTATTGATTATCGGTTTATCTTTGTTGGGCATTTATTTTTTGCTTAAAGTTTTAAAATGACTCTTTTTAAGGAAGGAATAAAAACCTAAAGATGATATTGCACCAGGACTAGCTGTGGGTAGAAAATTGATCAATAGAAAAGGGTTTACTTTTGAATTACTATTTGGAGTTGGAAGGAACTTATTATATAAGTCAAAAGATGATGATTCAATTAGCAGAACTGCTGGAATAGTTAGGGCTGGTATTTCTGTTGGAAAGAGGTTTTAAAACTTATAATCACAAGACTCTCTTGTTTTCAAAGCTAATTAGCTAAAGGATTTATACGCCTTAGCTTTAATAAATATAATAAGGGCAATAACAATAGGAACCCACCAACCTTTCTTTTTGTTTTCTTCTTCTACCCATTTCGTCCAACTCTTTTTCATATATCTAATCTATCAATACAATGTACAAAACTGTTTTTAAAGCGCTCATGGATTCAGCTTATAGGAGTCAAAGATGTTATTGATTAAATAAAGGTTATTTTAAAAAACACTAACTTTAATGTATATAATTATTAAAAAAATTCATATTATGAAAAATACGTATTGTTTATTAGTGGTTTTATTTACCTCATTAATTGTTTCATGTGGTGGTGATGATGATCCAATTCCAGCTCCAGTTGTTGTAACTCCTGAAGTAGTTGTTCCTGATACCGTGGCTCCAACAATTACTCTAGTTGGTCCTTCCACAATTAATATTGAAGAAGGAGATTCATTTACAGATGCTGGAGCTTCGGCTTCAGATGATGTTGATGGCGACATATCCAGTTCAATAACAACTTCTGGTTCTGTCGACGCCTCTACACCAGGAACATATATATTAACATATAGTGTTTCAGATGCAGCAGGTAATTCAGTAGAATTGACCAGAACAATTATTGTAGCTGTAGCGACTAAAATTACAGCATTAGCGGCTACAGGAATAGTATCAGAACAAACTCCCGCAGAAGCAAGGAGTACTATTAATGGAAAGTGGAATTTTCCTGAAAGCAGTTCAAAATCTTCCTATAGCTCTAAATTGAACACTTGTGAATTTGATTTTATTGAATTTACAGACACCACTTATTACCTGGCCCTAGATCTAGACGGAGAATTTAATGCTGTTTCTGGGCCATATGAATTAAATGAAGACTCTGAAGGAAAAGTTAGTAGCGTTGACCTATACTATTACACTGGAGAAGTAGATGTAGTAATTGCTACATTAACTGATATTAATGTTATCGAAATCAACGATGAAATCGAAGCTAGTTTTACAGTAAATTTAACGATTCCTGAAACTGCTGATTTTGATTCCTGTAATGAGCTTAGTGGAACTTATTCTGATGTTGGAAAAGAAGAGCCTATGGAACAAAGTTATGCTGTTGCAAACACTTCAACAAGTTCTCAGACAGGTTCTGACACTACCGGAACTTCTTATGTCGATCCAGTTTCTCATGTAACATTAATAAACAATACTTGGAGCTTACTGGAAATTACAGAAGATGGTGAATCTATTGCCCTTGCTGATTTATTTGAAGATTGGTGTTACTATGAAGAATGCGATAATGATGGTAATTGTGTAGAAACTGCAGTTGAAGGTTGTAGTCCCCCATCTTCTGCATATCTTCAATTCTCAGCTTACGGGAGTTATAATCTTGTATTTTCTGGTGGTTCCCAACCAAATGAAGTTGAAGTCGGGGAATGGGAATGGATTGATGAGCCAGGCGATCAAATGTTTTATATATTAGAAGAAGGAGAAGCAGAAGTCATGAAAATTCTTGACCTAAGCGAATCATTATTGATTTTACAAAATGAGGAGGGTGATACTTATACTTTCACTGCTCTTTAATAAGATACTTAATACAATCTTTAGACCCTCTAGTGTTTGTGCTAGGGGGTTTTTATGAAACGGTGCAAGCTGATTCAATTCTGACCGTTGTTATCTCCTAACCCTAGCTTAATACCTATTTACGATGATTTAATTTATTTTCCAGTAAAGAAAATATTTTTCGCTTTTAAAGCTATTATTTACACTGTCAAAGTATTTGAATTTTTCAATTATTTCAGATTTATAATTTTTAACATTGGGAACCAAGAAGTCTCTTATAATGATGAGCCTCTTATTTACTAAATATTTAAGCTTAACACTACTTTGTATTTCTTCTCTATTATATAGCCAAAACTTGAAATCATTAAGATTAGAAATATCTAATTTTTGTGAAAAATCTGAATATACTAGTTCGGTGTATTTATTAATCAATTCTTTTTCATCTTTATTTATCCCGCTTAGAATATGATTTAGTTTTTCTCCATCTATTAACTCCTCAATTTCTTCAGATATTTCTGGGTATAACATTTTAAACTCTTGGTCTCCAGATTCAAACATTTTCATTCCAATAAATGGCGGGGCATATTCAATTATTAATTCAAAATATGTGAATGGTGAATAAAATTCATTATTCATTGCAGTAATAAAAATTGAGTCATTATCAGTTTCCCATTTCTCAAGAATATCTTTCAATTCAGATATGCGGTATTCTGATGTCTCAAGATACTCATCAGAATAATTAATAGACTTTCTTAAGCTTTCTGGAATTTTTGAGACTATTTCTTTGTAACGCTCCTTCTTTTCATATTCATCACCTACACTTTCAACATAAAAGGTAAATGTCACAACAACAAAAAGACCGATTCCGTTCAATAAGAACTTTTTTAAATTATCCGAAAAGGTTTGTGAGCTAAATTTCTTACCTAAAGTAAATAGCTTTACATACCGCTTTTTTAGCGTTTTAATTAAAGTCATATTTTATGGATATTGAATATCTAATATATCTAAAATTTACAATATCTCTACTACGTGTTTCTTAAACTTACTGAAGAGGATATGCCGATGATTTAAAATAATGCAATGGAGTTTACTGGTGAACCAGTCCCTCCTTTAAATCTTAAAGGCTGAACGGAAATAAAGAATTCTGTATAATAAAACGATTTGCCGCTTTTAGTGAATTTAATTTCTTTGAAAAAATTAATTTTTTGATACTACATAGTTATTTACTTCGGGTAGGTTTAATATTTTAATAAAAGCAGTTATAAAATTAATTAAACAACAGAAACAGAATAGCTAATATTTAAGCAATTAGACATTGACGTTATTGAATAAATAAAGGTAAAGTGGTATTGATGCTTTTTTAGCCCTCACTTAGCAGTTGCTTTTGGTGGGGGTTTTTTATTTACTATCGTTTTGGATAGTATTGTAGTAATGTATTCCAAAGAATAATAAAGCTACCGTTATTGAAACTAATTTTAGAGTTTTAGGAAGTATAAAGCCGAAATCAGTAAATTTTCTGATAGCAATTTCAGCAAGATTTAATATAGTTAATCCAACCGCAATGTTGTAATAGATTTTTTTCATAATATCTAATATAATAGTTAGACGTTTAAAGAGTAAAAAAGTTACATTAAAATAATCATCTAAAGGTCAAATGGTAATGATGCAGGTTTACCCCCCTAACTATATTTAGACCCCCAAACAAAAGGGGGGGATCATAATCCATATAATCTCAATAAAATCAGGGTTTAGCGCTGTAGCTTACTAACAAAACCTTACTGAAGAGAAAAACCTCCTTGAATTAATCTAAAAAACACGAAAAATGGCTAAAATCACTCAAAATTGATAAAAAAACGCTCAAAAACGCTCAAAAACGCTCAAAAACGACCAAAAAAAAAGTTTTTTATGAAATAAAATTACTGAATAGTAATCGTCCCTACCATTTCTGCATGAAGTTAGCACTGATAATAGAATGTTCCAGCTGAGGTTGGTGTTCAAACAATTGTTCCACTTTCTGTACCGTTATTTGAAACGCCACTTATGGTATCTCCCGTTCCTGTTCCTGCTGCGGTCTTGAGGTAAAAAGGATGACCAGAGGCGTCAACAATAAAACTTATTGTATCTCCTACGCCAAATACTAAGTTAGGATCTGTACCACTAAAACCGGTTGCGCTTCAATGAGACCCTAACAAGAAGTATTTCTGTCAGTTAATCCACAAACAAAGGCAGGTCTTTAACCTCATCTATTTCGTGTTTGAACTTAGGCAAAGTTTATTTTAAGGCTATTTGTTTATTTTTATCCCTTTATATAATGCCAAACATTCTATTTCCACTTTTGCACCTAGGGCTAAACCACTCCCTGCAAAAGCACTTCTTGCGGGAAGCTTTTCTCTATTAAAAAACTCCACATATGCTTTTGACATTTCGGGCCAATCCTTAATATTAGACAACATACAGGTGCATTTAAATATATCCTCTACTGAATGTTCCATATCCTTCAAAATATTTTTGATATTACCCAAGGCTTGCTTCGTTTCAGGACCAATACCACCCTCTACAACAACATTATTAACCTCTCCTATTTGTCCTGATAGATAAATAATACCATTAACAATAGTTGCTTGGGAGAATGGCATACCAGAGAGCTTGTGCTCTTTGCTGTTAACGTATTCAATATTTTGCCCAAAAGAAACCATAGGAACTAACAGTAAAAGAAGAAGTGCTTTTTTCATAATATCTAGTTTATTAATACAATTTACGAAACTGTTTTTAAAGCTTGTTTTCAGTATCTGACGTCTTTTGATGATTTAGACGGTTTTACTGGTGTTAATCGACAAATGAAATAGACTGCTGAAGTGAGTATTAAGTGAGTGTTGGAAATAAAAAAAGCCCCCACTTTACGTGAAGGCTTGATTTTACTGGTGGTCCCAACTGTACTCATTACTGTTTATAACTATATGATTATCACGATATATAAATAGATCGATAGTACCCCGGGGTACTGTTTTAGTCCCTTTTGGGTACTAAGTTGTTTGGTGGGGTACTAACAACCTCTGTTAAATCTAACAGAAGTTGATTTTACACTATTTTCAATCATTTTTTATCGTTTTCTAAAACTTTCTATACTTATAAGTGTAACCTTCTCTCCAACATGGAGTAAAGAGGAGTTCACCCATGAGGGACGAAAGTTAGTTAGTGGGAAAGACATCGGTTAGTAGATTACAAATAATAGTTGAGGTTTCACCGGTAGGTACAAAAATGATTTTATTATAAATCTGATATGGTAAACAATGAATAGGTTAGAAGAAGTTTAAGGTTCAAGTTTATAGAGAGTTTGAAAACTCTAAGTTAAGTTCTCTTTGTATTTGAAGATAAGATTGGTTTACAGTATGTATTCCTTTATCTAAAAGTTCTATGTGTTCAGGATGATGTTTATGAATAAAAATCAATTGATGAAGTTGAGAGGAAGAGATTCCCATTTCTTTAGAAACGATATCTCTTGAAGAACTTATATTAGATTTAATATAAGTTGTTCTTAAAAGGATTGAAAATATATAATCGCAATATATTGCAAGAGTTGGATACTTTTTAATAGATCATTAAATTTATTATTAATTTAAAAAACATAATTATGAAAAATTCAAATAAGCTAGGATTACTTTTTTCAATAGTCTGTATGATGTCAACTTTTTTTCCATGGGCTGAGTCATCTGCGTCAGTCAATATGGGAAGTTTTGGATCATCAAGTGCCAGTAGTGGAAATCTTTCAGGGATTACACTAGGAGTCGGTATTATAGGTTTATTAATGGGGTTGGGATCTTTGTACTCCAGTTTTAAAAAATTGAAGTACACCTGGATCTTAGGAGTATTAATGTTAATAGATGGAATATATTATCTTTTAACAATGAACTCGTCTGGAGTTTCATCGTCTTCTACTTATGGTGATTACTCTGCTTCGGTTAGTGGGAGTGTTGATCCTAAATTTGGTCTATTCCTTTTTACAATCAGTTCTCTATTGTTAGTTATATTTACTTTGAAAGACCGAAAATCTTAAATTATTATATTTGTTTTGGATGTATCAAAGGGGTTTATTTCAAAACTCTTTTGATTACTTCTTATTTATTTTTAAGTCTTCATACATGAATTTAAAATATATATTAAAATTGTATTAATAAACTAGATATTATAAAAAAAGCACTTCTTCTTTTACTGTTAGTTCCTATGGTTTCTTTTGGGCAAAATAACAATAATTCTAAATCTAATTCCTCTAATTCATCAATAAGTATAAATGGAGTTTATGTTTATATTGAAAGAGATTTTTCATTTAAAATTACCGTTACAGGTAGTCGTTGGTCAGGTGTTTCTAAAATATGTCAATACTGTGATACAGAATATGACAGTGGAATAGTTAAAGGAACAGATATTTATGACAGTAGTGGTTACGTTAAAATAGGTTATATTTCAGGGAAGACACTCGTAACTTCTTATGGAGGTAATAGAATTACACTCAGAAAGTAAAAAGAAACTCCAATGACATATATACACTCAATCGCTCAAAAAGAGGAAGGATCAAAATTTTTGATACAGTGATGTTGTCTGGAAAGGTTACAATCTGTAGAATCACGGTTTGGGTGTTATTATTCTCATCAATATTTTTTATTATTTCATGTACAAAAAATGATATTATAACAGATAATGGAGAAGGAATTACCATTGAATTTTTTGATGGATTAAATGATAACCCAACTTATCAACTTTCTAAAGATTCAAATGGGTTTTACATCTTAACCTTAGATAGAAGTAAAAATCAAACCATTCAACGAATTACAGGTAAATTACTCAGAAATGAGTATCCTATTGAGGATTTATGGAGTGGTCCTCAATCCAAAAAAGTAAATTGGAAATCTAATCTATATTGGTGGTTATTAGAGGGAGAAACTGTTGCAAATATCACTAAAACTTACCTTAATTTATTTACAGGAGAATTGGTTTACATTAACCTGCCACCATTAATAAACTGGGAAGATGTCATCGTTCCAACTATCAACAAAAGTTCATATAGTAATACGGAAACTGGAATAGTAAATACTGTAATTGCTCCAATTCAACAAATGATTGGAGATACTATGAAGATTAAAATAACATATATACACTCAATCACTCAAAAAGAAGAAGGATCAAAATTTTTTGATATAATTGGAGAAAGAGTTTTTAAAGATTCTACCTATGTTATTTTAAAATAACTTTAAATCATACCCCCGAAAAACTCCTCCCAAACTTATCACAAACTCTTCCAACAGTTTCACTTCCCATAAAAGGGTCGAGAACTAATTCAAACTCTTTAGATGTTTGAAGAATAGGTAATCTGATTATTTCATTAGGGAAGGGTGCTGGGTGTTTTCCTTCGTTATGTAACTTATGTTAGATTTAACAGAAGTTTAAATCTATGATTTTTTAATAACTATCAAATCAGTTTCAGTCTTAACAAGTCTTTTTTACCTAAAATTGATTTGAAATAAAGTATCTCTCATTATTATTGTGGAATGAGCATAATACATATAAGGTGTTTTTAATAAGGGAATAATATCTTTAGAAAGAACAAATTCATTATTATAAAACAGATGCATTCTTTCGTTTTCTAATGAAACATATGTGTGTTAATTAAATTATCCTCACTAACAATTAAAGTTTGTGAAAAAGAGAATGTATGAAATAAAATAAAAGTACTTGCTTTATATAGCAAGTTTGTGCAACTTGAAAACTATATTATATATTTGAGTAAATCAGTTAAACACTTTATTATGATAAAATTAATTAAAAAAATATTTCTGATAGGAGTATTAGGAATAATTGTAATTTCTTGCAGCGATTCTAAGTCGTCTAAATCTAAAAAATGTGACGATATGAAGAGTTACAATAAAGGAAAGCAAGAGGGTCAAAATAACAATATGTATGCTGACTGTAATTATTATTGGGAAATGGATAAACAGTGGGTTGATGATAAATCATGTTTCTGTAAAGGATATAATGATTATAATAAATATTAATTAACAAATAAAATTTAACCATTGTGAATTCTTTCGTTTGTAATTATTTTCACATAGGGTATGATGGATGAAAGTCTTAAAATATTCTAAAGATCACGTTTTAAAAGACAGATAATAATTAAAAACTAAATAATGAAATACGAATGTCCAAATTGTAAACAATTTACATATGAAAAAGGATGGTCCAATCTTGGATGTGGATTTATACTTTTATTAGGTCTCCCAATTTTTATTGGAATGATTCCTGGAGCGTCTGGTTTTTATGGAGGAACTGTTGATATGGGGATTTTTGTTTATATTATACCATTGTCGATGATCATTGGAGTAATCGTAATAATCTTTTCTTTTATCTCACCTCAAAAAACAATTGATTATACATGTTCAAACTGTAAATTCACCCAAAAACACAACATTTAAGCAACTAAATAAATTAACTATTATGAAATCTATACTTTTAAAATATAATTTTTGTGAAAGATTAATTTCTTGATACTACATATTTATTTCGGGTTATTTATCTTTGAAATAATGTTATTTAACTCAATCGAATTTCTATTATTTCTCACTGTTGTATTTGTTTTATACTGGTTCGTATTTAACAAAATACCTAAAACATCAGAATCTATTGATTCTTTTTAGTTCTTATGTGTTTTATGGATGGTGGGATTACAGATTTTTATATTTAATATTTCTTTCTACAATTGTTGATTATTTCACTGATGAATCATTAAACTAAATATTCTTCTACAAAAGTACTTTTACAAATATTGTTTTTGGACATTTTTTTTCAAATCATATCCCACAAAACTCCTCGCTAACTTATCACAAACTCTTCCAGTAGTTCCACTACCCATAAAAGGGTCTAACACCAATTCAAACTCTTTTGAGGTTTGAAGTATTGGTAGAGTTATTATTTCCTCAGGGAAAGGAGCAGAGTGTTCTCCTTCGATATCTAACTTTTGATTTGCAACAGAAGTTCTCACTAAATCCTCATTCCAATAATCTCCCATATTCTTTCCTTTAATGTTGGGTAGGTATGGTGAAACAGAATTGGAGTATTCTCCATTTACACTTCTGTGTCGAGGTGGAAGAGAGGGTTTTGTTTTATCAGAGAGTTTGGTGAGTGTAGGGTAATAATCATACTCCATAGATTTCACCAAATGAAAGATGAATTCATAAGATGGAGTAAGATTAGATTTTGAAGAGGAGGGTTTGGGATTGGTTTTAGACCAGATAATGGTGTTTCTAAGTATCCATCCTTGTTCTTGAAGTTTTAGTATTACTCTATGAGGAACATTTTGAAGGTTTTTATTGTAAAAAGTATCTCCTAAGTTTAAAAAGAAACTTCCTCTATCATTTAGAACTCTTTTACAATCTCTGAGATGTTCTGATAGATTTATTACAAACTCTTCGGAAGTCTTCTCATTACCTAATCCTTCTTCTTCAGCATACTTTCTTTTATTCCAATAAGGAGGAGAGGTAAAAATAGTTTGAACTTCACCATCATTTAGTTCACTCATATCATTTGATGATTTCTGATAAAACCTCCAATTAGATTTATTGATTGAATCTGATTTAACAGAGGTATTAGATTCTCTACTTTCTTTCTCTTTAAGTTCTCGTTGTATTTGAAGATAAGATTGGTTTACAGTAAGTATTCCTTTATCTAAAAGTTCTATATGTTCAGGTTGATTTTTATAAATAAACACCAATCTTCTTAGTTGAGAGGAAGATATTCCCATTTCTTTGGAAACAATATCTCTTGTGGAACTTATGTTAGATTTAACAGAAGTCAAATCCGTTCGTTTACCCTGTCCTTTTCTGTAAAGATTATCAAGTGTTAGATATTCATTAATGAGTTCCTTAAAACTCTTTATTCTCTGTTTATTGAAGTGTATTAGGAGTAATTCTTCTTCTCCTTTATTAACCTCTTTAATCTCAACCTCAACTTCTTTCCATCCCAATCTTTTAATAGACTCAAATCTTCTATTTCCACTAATAATCTGATGGTGTTGATCAATAATTAAGGATTGAAGTAATCCAACTTCAGAAATACTCTCCATAAGTTCTTCAATGGATGAAAGGTTATAGATTTCTTTGTTCTTGGGATGGTGTTTGAGGGAGGATACTTTGGCTTTCATAAGTTAAAAGTAGCAAATTCTAAGATGGTAGGCAAGTAATCAGGAAATCAACTGTTTTACCTTTTCTTTCCATTCTAATTCCATTTGCTCATCCATTTTTAACCAGTCTTTTAATAGCTTTTCATGTATCTCTTTAAAGTTCCAATCCTGTTCTTTGAACTCGAACGAATCAATCCAATCTATGCCATTAAAATAGTCCTGTTTATTCTTCAATTAATTCCAGAATAGCCACGAATCCTCCACCTTTTGCCAATTCGATTGAAAAGCTATCTATGTTAGTAAAAACTTCCTCCTTATAATTAACTTCAGATGGATATTCATTTGCATTCTTAGCATCTTCAAAAATCTTAGCTTTATATTTTCCTTTTTCTAAGAAACTGAAATTAATTGTTAATTTACGCTCATCAGCATCTGTCATGCTACCTATAAACCATTTGTCACCCGCTTTTCTTGCTACGAATTATTGTTTAACTAAATTTTTCGTACAATGAAAACAACTAAATTTTTATTTCTAAGCTTATTAGCTTTCAACTTTTTATTTTCTCAGCAACGAGATTGTGAATTGTTTTTATGTAACTCTTTTGAGGAGATTTCTTCTTTCTACGAATTAAATGATAAAGTTGATTTTGGTTCAACTTCATTTTATTTCACTGAAATAAATATAGAGTTAAAAACACTTTCATTTAATTCTTCAGAAGGTCTAAAACTTCATTTGGTTTTTGGAAAAGATGACTTCATCATTGAGGGCGAGTTGTTCACTAAGAATAAAACCTTTGTGAAAAAATTCAACATCAATAAAATTGAATCCTGGGCCTTACACCCTAAAGACGACTTTGTGTGGCAGATTGTTAATAGGGTCTTTGAATACACAGAAAAATAGAAGTTATGGCAAATTTAAAAGGAGAAGTCACCTTCAAAGTAACTTTTATTAATCTAGGGGTACCTGCGAGTATGTATTCATCTGCTATTATTCATAAAGAGTGTGCTGAACAAGTTTTCGCAAATGCCCCACTGTCAGGCATTGGATATAAGATGAAACCAAACTTTAAGGTTGAGATGATTGATAAGAATATCAAAAGAGATTTGTGATTGAGAAGTACGCTTTTGTGATAATGCCCATTGCTTAATTGCTTTGGGCTTAGTAAAAGTTGTTAATTCTAAAATGTAAAGAGTTGATTATGAAATAATTTACAATTCTATTTTTAGTCAAGCCTCATGATTTTAAAAAATTGATTTGTGGAGAAAACAATCAGCTTTATATAAAACTTATAAAACAAACAAAGGCAAGTCAACACTCACTTTATTAGCAGCTTGTTTCATTCTTGGTAAAGTGTATTGTAGAACTTACTGAGGAGGATACGCCTTTGGTTTAACTAAGTTTTTCAGATTTTTAACTCTCCCTTTTGTGATACATAACATAATCCAATAACTGGAATTAAAGTTAGTACCATAATTATAATTGGCGGATGGGCTGAACTACCGCTTAATAAATTTACAAAATCTGGTAAAGTCCAAAATAAGTGAACGATAAATAACACAAAAGTTGCTGATTTTAATCCTTCAAGTGTTTTTAATCTAAGAGTGTAGATAACAGAGAGTACAGTTCCCAAATAAATGAATCCAAAAATATATAACATAATATCCAAAACTTCTAGGGCAGGTGCACTATTTGCTAATCCCTGGATATTAAAGTCGCTTATCATTTGATTTTTCATTTCACCTCCCATTTTTGCAAATACTAATGGAATAAATTGAATGACATCAAGAATTAATGTCACTATCAAGATAGTTTTAAAGTTTTTCATCCCAATTAATTTATGATTAATAATACTCCAATTTATAAATATTTATAAAGAATCCCAAAACCTACTTAACAAACAGAGGCAAATCTTCACTTACTTCATTAGTAGCTTGTTTCATTCTTGGTAAGGTGTATTGAAGAACTTACTGAGGATATGCCTGTGGTTTAAAAGAAAACGTCAATAAACAGAAAACGCTAACTTTGACAAAACCTTAAATCAATTTATTACCTTTAAATTATGAATTATAAAATTTTAATGACCGTTACTGGTGTTCTAATTATAGCAAACCTCCTGATTGGATTCTTCACTAATTTTTGGGATGAAACTAATTATCCTGATTATATCAACTCCGTTTTAGGTATTTTTTTAATTCTGTTTGCCACACAAGTTTTTTCCAAAGAGAATAAAAAAGAAAGCAAAGAAGATTGAAGAAATAGAAAACGCCACTAAAGTTAATTAGTGAAGGTAATCACACAAACAAAGGCAAATCTTCACTTACTTCATTAGTAGCTTGTTTCATTCTTGGTAAAGTGTATTTTAGAACTTACTGAAGATATGCCTGTGATTTAAATCTTATTGTTTATCTATACTTTTAAGAGTAGTTTTCTTTTTAATTTTCCATTTACCGATGTTTTTTCCACTTAAACTTTTCAATGCTTCTGCTGCAAATGGATTATGGTCGTGAGAAGGAATATTAGGGAATAATTCAGCACAAAAAGCTCCTAAATTTGCACCATATTCAAAGTCAAATTTTGCTTCATTACCATTTGCAATAAAATTATAAATATTTACAATGTTGTCCCCTATAAAATAATTTGAGCCTTGAGTTGTGAATGAATGTTCTGCAATAAACGAATCGCTAATTCCATCTACTATAACATCGAACTTAACAAATGCTGATGAATTTGATGTAAATTCAATATAATCTACAGTACAAATAAATTGAGCTTCAACCAATTCGTCATTTTCAGATGAGCAGCTTATTAAAATAAAAAGTATTGGTATTAATATTTTTTTCATTGTATTGGTTATGAGGTGTTTAAATATACCAATAATATATAACCCAATCTATCACACAAACAAAGGCAAGTCTTCACTTGCTTCATTAGTAGCTTGTTTCATTTCTGATAAAGTGTATTTTAGAACTTACTGAAGATGATATGCCGATGATTTAATCAAGTTTATGGTTAATTGAGTCAAGTAGTTTAATCATTTCATTGTATTTAATCTGCTCATCCATATGCTGCTGAATATGT
>Ga0206127_1002853_pt1 | contig 16564 bp, 16 predicted proteins | sample Helgoland_Spring_6_FD_148646 | JGI IMG/M metagenome (GOLD analysis project Ga0206127, IMG submission 148646) | Pelagic subsurface seawater microbial communities from Kabeltonne, Helgoland, North Sea - Helgoland_Spring_Bloom_20160419_1 | ecosystem: Environmental > Aquatic > Marine > Epipelagic ...
CTTCAGACACTTCGGATTGATCTACACTTTCATCATCTTCGCTCATAACCACTCCTCTTTGATTCTCTCACTTGTAGGTATCGTGACGAATCTCAAATAATGTTCTAATTACTTATTACAGCTTTGAAATTATTCCACATGCCAATATTCCAGAACATGTAGACCTAGTTTCAACACAAACTTTGCTTGGTTCGACTATACTTTTAACCATCAATACAAGCATTATCGCGCCAAAATAATTATTCGTTATTAATTTTGTCTACGACTTGCAACGCCAGATTACCTTTAGATTGACCTAATTTTGCTAACATCATCGGTATACCATTTGCCGATATTACCAGATCTTCCGGCATTTCCATTGGTATGACATCACCCTCTTTTAGATCGATGATATCTCGCAGAGGAACTTCTTTTTCGGCTACTTTACAGCCCATATTTACCGTTGCATTTAGAATACCTTCCCGCAGTGATTTGATCCAACGGTCGTCTATATCATCCACATCTGTTTGCAAACCAGAGTCCAGCGTTTCACGAATCGGTTCAATCATCGAGTAAGGCAAAGTGATATGCATATCGCCACCGCCGCCATCTAACTCAATATGAAACGTACTGACCACCACCACTTCACTTGGGCTAACAATATTGGCCATTGAGGGATTTACTTCGGCATTTACAAATTCAAATTCGACGGGAAGAACCGCTTTCCAAGCTTCTTTTAGGTCAGTAAACGCTTCTTGCAAGACCATTTCAACAACACGTAATTCAGTCGGTGTAAATTCACGCCCTTCAATTTTTGCATGTCGCCCATCACCCCCAAAATAATTGTCCACGAGTTTGAAGACTAATTTGGCATCCAATACAATTAAGCCCGTCCCGCGAAGCGGTCTGAGCTTTATCATATTGAGACTGGTTGGTACAAAAAGCGTATGGACATATTCACCGAACTTTTGAACCTGAATACCACCAACTGCAACGTCTGCAGAACGCCGTAATAAATTAAATAAACTGATCCGTGTATAGCGGGAAAAACGTTCGTTAACCATTTCCAGTGTCGGCATACGACCTCGAACAATCCGGTCTTGGCTTGTAAGATCATAGGATTGTGCGGTGCCATCATCAATGTCAGTATCAGTATCGACTTCACCATCATCAACGCCATGTAACAACGCATCGATTTCATCTTGAGATAGAAGATCTTGCACGTTAGTCAGTTAACCTCATTATTTTCATTAACATTGATATTCGAACTCTGCTATTGCATGACAAAATTGGTAAATAAAATTTCTTCAACGCCATTAACACCAACTTCTTGATTTATAATTTCTTGCAGCACCTCCAGTGCTTTTTGTCGTAACAATTCTTTACCCTCGTCAGTCTGAAGCTCATCGTAAACTTCCCCTCCGAACAACATAATGAGACGGTTTTTTACCAACGGCAAATGAGTTTGCAGGGCGTTAAAGACCTCTGGATCGCGGGTTAACACCGCTACATCGACTTGCAAATAGCGCTGCCGACCACGGGTTGGAAAATTGACCGTAAATGCAGGCTTGATCGGGAAATACATGGCGGGTCTTGGCCTGGTATTATCCACCTCAACTGTTTGGTCTTCGTCGCTCAATACTTCGTCAGCATCAAAAAAGCCTAGCAAATACAACGTGCCACCGATGGAAGCTGCTATCGCCAGGAGTGTCGCAAGGACGATAGCGATTAGCGTTAGCTTACTACCGCCAGTTTTACCGATCTCGCCATCATCATTTGTCAATTGTTCGTTTTCTTGCGCCATGCCAAACTTCCGTCACTATTGTGCCCGTTAGATCTCTGACAGCAAAACCTGTGCCAGCCCTGATATCTTAGTTTTTTATGTTTAGAATCATAGAGTTAAACTAAGACAACCCAAGTGACAAAACATTGTCACTCTGAGGGAAGTTTAGTCTAAGAGAGATAAATAAGTAGAAAAAAACGTGGGATGGCTACAAATGAGCAGTAGTCTAATAAAGTAGAAGTGAAAACGCGCTGGAATTCTATACGTACTGATCAACCAGCGACAGTCTCACAGGGCTAACAACGGGCTCAGATAGATCGCTGCCACTGATCTGATCAGATGATGACAAGTGGTCGTCCCGATCTGTTTCGTCGGAGTTAGCGGCTGAATCTTGTTGTTGCCCATTCGCGCTTTCCCCGGATACATTGACGTCGGTGAGGTTGAGGCCCTGCCCCTCTATCATTTCTCGCAGTCGCGGTAAACTCTGGTCTAACGCCTCTCGAACCGAAACATTATTACTGGTAAACACCACCGACGTTTGATCCGACTGGGTAACAATTCGCACCTGGAGAGGTCCTAGCTCTGGAGGGTCCAGAGCAATGTCGACTCTGTTGACATTTTGCGAGCTCATCCACATCACCCGCTGCATTACGGCATCACTCCAGCCAGGCTTCCCCACTGCTACAGGAACGCTGGCCGGTAACGCTTCGGCATGGGTCGCCTGATAGATTTGTGAGGCGCCGAGGCCTGCTAATGAGACCGCGGCAGCTTGTGTTTTAACATCTTGACCGCCTATCGCTGAATCCGTTGATAAAGCCCCTAACGATTGCCGACCGACTCTGGAACCTAGAGTATCAGCTAACAGCTCATTAAACTGTTTACTGTTTGATGGGCCGGCAGTAGTCTGCGTCTGCGCTGATTCTGACAAAGCACCGCCGACTATTAGCGAGTTAGAAGCTGTTGCTGATGCCACTATACTGCCCTTCGCCGTCGGCAAAGATGAGGGCCGCAATCCCTCAACGCCAAACGCGTCCGCCTGCATACCCGTCGTTCTATTTCCACCAATGCTCTTTAAAGTCGATGCCAAGTGACCCTCTCCAGGGGCAGCAGCATTGGTGAACTCGACTGTCGCTGAGCGGGCTCCAGCGCGGACATCAGACTGTTGTGACGCCAGATCTGCTGCAAGCTTGGTTTGACTGATACCCGCCTGCAAATGACTAGCGGTCGCATCAAGGTCAATGGCCGATGGATCAGACTCCGGAGAAAGAAGTTCGTCGTTATTGTGACTTGCTATGTCCGAGGATATTCTAAACTCGCCGGAGTCCAACTCTTCCATGAAAGGTCTGATTAACGGCAATCTGTCGCCGTCGACCGGCAAAAAATTGCCCTCAGATCCTAGCTGCAATGCTGAGGATACAGCTTCGGAGACCGACAACTCCGCTGTTAGTACAACCTGAACCGGTGTATCAGTGGTCAATTTTTCGCTATTAGTATTGTCGCTTCGACTCGAAGCAGCAACCTTTTCAGCCGCCCGATGTTTATCCATAACATCGGAAAACTCTTTAGTATTTAATGCGTTATCGACATTAAGGGGATTACTAGAAGTCTGGTTTAATCCACCCTGAGACGACGCAAGCGAGCTCGCCAACAGAGGGTTTGTATCCAGGCCTTGGCCGTTAGAATTCATGGTGATGTCCGTGTGTTAATAAAGTCAGCAATCGCTCTCCTGTGATACTGCAAGAAGATTGCCAACTATCCTTTTTCTACCCGGCACACGGTTAATTTATCCTAAATGTCCTCTAATGCTGACTTCACTCGCTCATACTCATCGACAAGCTGAGTCATCAAATGTCCACCTCCAACGATAGTACCACTAGATGCTAATCCTTCTAACTCGTGACATAAAGCCGCTAGCGCTGTTGCCGACATATTACCAGCACTGCCTTTAAAACTGTGCGCTGCCCAACGAAGGGAATCGGTATTCCCCTCATCAAGAGCGCTCTGTATCGCCGTCAACAGCTTAACGCTGTCCGTAAAAAATACTTCTACTAACAGAGGGAAATCGTCCCCCATCACACCTTGCACTTCCTTCAAGGCAACATAATTTAGCGAAGGTTGAGGGGCATTCATGCTTTTACTCTTGTTTTTTATCCGCTAACTGCAACGATTGGACTACACTGCGTGGCCGTTAACATTTAGTCAATTTTACGGCCGATAGATTAACTATCACCCCAAACAAAACTGGCACAAACAACATTCCCAGATCCCAAATATTCAATAGAATGGCAGATCGAGCGCATTAAATTTATACCGCGCCCGGCATAAGGAACATCTCCAGACAGCCCGTTTTCCAAATTTTTGTAGTCAAAACCCTCTCCACTATCCTCGATAGTGACTTTTAGTCGGCCGCCATTACCTGTACCTTTGTAATCTAGCTGAATTCCAATGGTTCCATCTTGTAAATGTAACAATCGCTGCTCTCGCAATTGATAATAGTGGTCAAAACCCGCGGTCGAATTTTTCAGTGACGAGTTTAATTGCAACACTCCATGCTCCAGTGCATTGGTGTACAACTCCGTTAGCACAGTAAAAATTTGTCCACCAAAATTTCGCAAATAAGGTACCTGTCTTAAAACATATAACAGCATAGGGAGCGGGTCGAAGTTACTCAATGTCTGAGGGCGCAATTCGTATTTTAAGCTCCAATCTCTTGGTCCCGCTGGATTGCTACCTATGAAATCGGGTCTGTCGGCATGGAAATCGATGGGTGCAACAATTTTAACCTCAACAATAGAGACGTCATCACTGACCGCCTCATCGGAAATAAATTCGGCTACCGCTTCGTTCACTTCGTCAAATAATTGTTCTGGATCAGTGTTTTTTTCAAAGATTTTTAGTAGACGTTCTTCACCAAACATTTCTGACTGGTTATTTGTAGCTTCTTGAATACCATCAGACCAAAGAAAAAGCCGATCATCGGGCTGAACTTCAAAGGTTGCGACAGAATCATCAAAGTGTGCAGTGTTACGTATTCCAAAAGGAATATGCTGAGACGTCAACGGAATCGACTTGCCGTCGAAGCTTCGATACAACACACCGTCTGGGAGACCTCCGTTCCATATTTGCATCACACCATTGCTGAAGTCGATGTCAGCGACAATCGCACAGCAGAAGACATCAACAGGCAATACATCGTAAAGCTTCTCATTAATTTCTCGCAAAATATCTTGTAATGAAAAGCCTTTTTCTAACATGCTGTAAAAGGTTTGTGCGAGGGGCATTGCACCAATAGCAGCATCCAACCCATGACCCGTGAAATCTCCAAGCAAAACCATCAGGTTTCCAGCAGGGCTGACTCCAGCTAGGGCAACATCGCCGTTAAAAATTGCAATGGGGGACAACAAATATCGAATATTGTCTGCATTCAAACAGCCAGAATGGGCCACTTTGTCAAAAACACGCTTCGCGATCTCTTGCTCACGTAATAATCTTTCGTTATGTATAGCGATAAGATCACGCTGGCGCTGCATTGTTCGATGCATTTCTCCCATGCGAATAAAGGCGTCCAATTTAGCCTTTAAGACAACACTGTTATAAGGTTTGGGAAGAAAGTCGTCGCCACCCGCATCGAGACAGCGCACCAAGGCATCTGTTGATTGTAACGATGTCAGAAAAATAATCGGTATGAACGCCTCTCCAGCCAGCTGCCGAATCTTCTCCGCAGCTTCAAAGCCATCGACGTTTGGCATTAGAACATCGAGTAATACTAAATCGGGTTGCATTTCACGAAACACTTCGATGGCCTCATGGCCGTCTTTAGCAACAAAAACTTCGTGTCCTTGTTGACATAAAATCGCTTTTAGCAGCAAGCGATCAGTGTTGTTATCGTCAGCTATGAGTATTTTGGTGATTGGTACAGATGGGCCATCAGCAACTCTAAGCTCGTCGACTACAAAGGGATTTTTCATAGCGAATGTATGAGACAATTAACCATCACTGCTCTGCACAAATATTGGTTATGGGGCTATTTAATATCAAACAGTTGTTCGAAGTTAGATATAGCAAATATCTTTTTTATATCATCATTGCAATGGACAATGGTGATACTGGCACTGTCACCGCCAGCGTAATCTCTTAATAAGAGCAACATTCCCAGCGCAGAACTATCAAGGTACGAAGCGGCGGTCATGTCGACGATGTAACTGCCAACCTCATTTCCCGGCTCCTCATAGGCTCTTCGAAATGACGAATGGACGTTGAAATCGAACCTACCTTCAATATTTATTTGTAATTCTTGTCCATCTGTTGACAGCGATGATGATATTGACATGGCAACTCCCCGACGGTATTTGTATCTTCCACAACAAAAAATCGGTTACTGACACTGCAGACCGTTACGATTTTTAACTAGATAGCGTAAGGATAGACCAACCTTTGCAAAAAGTGCAACGTTGACGCGCAGCCGACCTAACTGTTGACTCAAGTAATGTTATCCTCTGAACCAGTATCCATTCATCAGCAGAGCAGAACTTGTCTCGGTGACCGTCGATCAATTAATATACATTGAAAGGTAGGACAACACAGTGAAAGAATGCAACTCTTGCGGAAAATGCTGCACTTTATATGGTGATGGTGGGCTCTCCGCGACAACCGCTGAAATTGAATGGTGGGAGGTATTCAGACCAGAAATTTACGAGTATGTCAGCAACGGTAAAATATGGATGAATCCGACCAATGGGAATCAGTTAAAACAATGCCCGTGGCTGCAAAAACTGCCCCACAGCAACAAATATACCTGCGGTATCTATAACGATCGTCCAGATGATTGCAAACACTACCCTGTAACAATTGCTGAGATGGTGAGGGATGAATGTGAAATGCTCGACGTTGTTGATTTAAGTAATCCCGCTAAAGCTCAGAAAAAACTGGACAAGCTAATGTCCGACAGCCGTCCTGCATTGACATAATTACTGCCGCTAGACAGCTAGTCGGGCATATCAATCCGCTTGCTCCGACGACTGTCATCCTGTTCCCGCTGCAATTTATTATCAGCCTCTCTGTGTTCCAGTTTTTCTTTGCGCGCAACTAGCGACTGCATATTCTTTTGACGCGCATATTGTTGTTGCCACTTTAAACGCGCCTGCTCCTGTTGCGACGCGGCGAGGACGACTCGCTCTTGTTGGGTATCTCCCGCGTCCTGCAGATTCCCGTAAAAACGTTGGTAATTTTCCAAATCAGCCGCATGAGCTTGTGTATGTGCCAATGATTTAAACTGCTCTCTATATTCGTCCTTATACTGTTGGAGTTGCTGTCCCTGCTGCGCATTAAGCTCGGCATTCCTAGCACTTTCTGCCAACCGAAATGCGGCTTGGCGCTCGCGCAACTGAGCCAACTTCAATACAGTTTTCAGTCTTTGTGATGGTGGCTTCTTCATTGGTTAATAACTATCGTATCGCTGGCGATATGTCGCCACCAGTATTTGATGACGCAGCCATTTGCAAGGAGGGTGACTCCGATGAATTTACCACAGACGGATTGATAACAGCTCGCATTTCCGCAACACTGCCAGCGACGTTAAATGCTATATCAAGATCTTGTTGTAAAAATCGCCTAATGGCAGGCAGTCGCTCAATCGCCGCATCGGTCTCTGTATCACTGCCTGCTACGTAGGCGCCCACGCTGATTAAATCCCGACTCTGCTGATAGCGAGAATACAAGTGACGAAGCCTTCGCGCAGCAGCTAGGTGCTCACCGGTGATAATATTTGGCATCGCTCGGCTGATTGAGGCCTCTACATCGATCGCCGGGTAGTGACCCTCATCGGCCAGGGCTCTTGAGAGCACAATGTGTCCATCGAGAATTGCTCTGGCCGCGTCTGCAACTGGATCTTGCATATCATCACCTTCGGTTAACACGGTATAGAAGGCCGTCACTGAGCCACTGCCATCAGCACCATTACCCGCCCTCTCCACCAGCTGAGGTATCTTTGCAAATACCGATGGTGGATAACCTTTTGTTGCAGGAGGCTCGCCAATCGATAAAGCAATCTCGCGCTGCGCTTGAGCAAAACGCGTAAGGGAGTCCATTAACAGTAGAACATGTTTACCTTGATCTCGAAAACTTTCAGCTATTCTGGTGGCCAACATCGCTGCCCTCATTCGCATCAACGGGGCATCATCTGCAGGAGATGCTACTACAACCGCGCGGCTTAACCCCTCTTCATCAAGCACTTGTTCGATGAACTCCTTCACTTCGCGACCTCGCTCACCAACCAAGCCAACCACAACCACATCGGCTTCGGTGAATCGTGTCATCATGCCCAGAAGAACGCTCTTACCGACACCACTTCCGGCAAACAGACCGAGACGCTGACCACGCCCAACCGTTAACACCGAATTGATCGCGCGAATCCCTACATCGAGTACCTCAGAGATCGGTTTTCGTTGCAACGGGTTAATCAATTCAGCCTGCATATCAACACTATCGGTGCATCCGAGTGGGCCCTTACTATCGAGAGGCCTGCCTGCACCATCAATAACTCGCCCCAACAATTGTATCCCTACCGGAACTTTGTCTTCATAGGCTACAGGTACAACAGCCATACCGGGTTTTAATCCCGTGACTGGCTCAATAGGCATTAAAAATAATTTTTCTTCAGAGAAACCGACAACTTCTGCTTCAACACTTCGCTGGTCATCATGCATCACCAAACATCGGCATCCGATCGACAACTCCAATCCAACAACCTCCAACGTCATGCCAACCACCCGAACCAGTCGGCCCGACACACGGGACCTCGTTTGCAGCTTTTCATCAAGCGAGTAGCAACGCAATCTATCGGTAAATGATTGGCGCATATCGCGACTCATTGATCATCCGCCTCAGCAATAACGGGAGTCTCTTGCTCTCTGGTACGGTTTGACAGTTCTGAAAAACGCTTGTCTACCAATGAATTTATCGTTTGTTGGAATTGATCTTCTAGGCTGTATGTAACAACGCTCTGTCGACTAGTTACGCGGCAACCACCCGGCGTCAATGTCCGATCGATTTGCAGCTGCCAATGAGCCAATATCTCGCTGTGTTCTTGAAGTAATTGGAAATCCTGTTCGTTCAGATAAATAGTGATGTCGCTTGCCCGTAACGGTAACTCGGCGACGGCTTCGTTAACGATTGCTATGATCTGGGATGAATCAATGGTCAGCTCGCGGCGCAGTACCGAACGAGATACACCAATCACCAAGTTTACTAATGCTTGCTCTACATCGTCATCTTGTCCCGCCAGAGAACTGAACAACATATCGATGGTTTTACTGAGATTTTTTGCGTTTTTATTCAGCTCTTCTTGTGCCGCATTAATGCCTGCTTGATAGCCTTCGTCCTGGCCCTGCTTCAAACCGTCTGCCCGTGCCTGCTCACGAACATCTTCGTAAGCCTGATTGGATATTTCCTCAAGCTGACCCGCGGTTAATGAATTATAAATAACTTCATTTTTATCAACATTAACCAACTCTCCTTTTGGGCCACGGCTCTTTAACTTTTCTACTTTTACGATCTGGCCTTCTGTGACTTCCGGTATTTGCCAGGAAGAAAAATTGGCAGTTTTATCGACGGGAATTCTAGACACAATTTTACCCTTGCTTGCGCTACAGCATCTCTTCGCCACTGCCACCGAGGATAATTTCCCCTGCATCAGCCATACGACGTGCTATTAGCAAAATTTCTTTTTGCGCTCCTTCGACTTCGCTGAGTTTAACCGGGCCTTTCGCCTCAAGGTCATCGCGAAGTAACTCGGCGGCTCGCTTCGACATGTTACTGAAAATCTTTTCTTTCAGCTCGTCATCAGAACCTTTTAACGCAAGAATAAGAACTTCTGAAGAGACTTCTCGCATAAGAGACTGGATACCCCGATCGTCAACAGCTTTCAAATTATCAAACACGAACATCAAATCTTGAATGGTGACGCCCAGATCTTCATCAACCTCTTTGATTGAGTCCATAAGCTCTGTCTCAACAGAGGACTCGAGATTATTCATAATTTCCGCTGCGACTTTGGTTCCGCCCATTGATTTGGCTTGAGAGCCGGCATTTCCGGAAAATTGCTTTTCAAGAATAGCATTCAGCTCTTGCAATGCAGATGGCTGAACGGAATCCAGAGACGCCACGCGCATAACAATATCAAGCCTCGCCTTTTCTGGTAAACTCGTCAACACCTCAGCGGCCTGATCGCCGTCAAGATGAGCCATAACAATCGCTTGAATTTGTGGATGCTCATTGCGAATAACTTCCGCCACTGATCGGGCATCCATCCATTTCAGCGTATCAAGACCACTGGTATTTCCGCCCAATAGTATTCGATCAACCAATGATCCTGCTTTGTCCTCGCCCAAAGCTTCGACCAACATATTGCGAATATAGCCGTCTGACCCCATACCCAATCCGGTGATAGCTCCAGCTTCGCTGAGGAAGTTATTCATCACCTGCTCAACATTCTCTCGCGAAACATTTTCAAGTGCCGTCATCGCAGTGCCAATGCGCTGAACATCTTTCGGCCCCAAATGTTTCAAAACTTCCGCCGCTTCCTTTTCGCCTAACGACATCATTAAGATCGCCGCTTGATCGAGTGTGGAAAGGTCTATCCCCGAATTTACATCATCACTCACTGGCTACCACCCACTTTTTCACGACTTGTGCGACTCGACCTGGATCTTCAGCGATCAATCCTCGGACAGTGCTCAACTGTTGTTCGTAATTTTTATTGGGACCCGATAAGAGCAAACTTTCGCCGCCTGACAACGTTACGGTTTCATCCGCTAGACCGGAGCCTAGATCACCCGATAAATCACCGAGTGCCCGCTGCGCTTCCAGCTCTCTTAGCTCCTTGGAACCATCAGTAAGATTACGAAATGCCGGCCGCATAACAAAAAACAACAACATCATAACCAATACAAACGCTCCAGCATATTTAATGTAACGTTCTATCGTCGGTTGCTGCCAGATGGGCACTTCTTCCATTGGCACCACTTCCGGGGCTTCCTTAACGGCGAAGGCTGAATTAATAATGTTAACGCTGTCTCCCCTAGCGGCATCAAAACCAACGGCATCTCTTACCAGTATAGCCAATTGATCCAGTTCCGACTGCTCTATTGCTACGGATACAATTTCACCAGTTTCACTGTCAATATTCGTTGTATTGTCCACTAAAACCGCGACCGATAATCGTCGAAGTCTGCCAACTTGGTGACGGGTGTGACTGATGGTGCGATCAAGTTCGTAATTACGAACTGACTGCCGCCGGCTAGTACTGACCGATCCCACCGGCGCGGCGGCTCCGCCGTCAACAATCTGCTCTGGAGCCTGACCGTCTCGGGGAGGCTGATTGCTGAGCGCGCCTGGTACGCCGCCAACTCCACCACCACCGCGGCCCTCTTCTACCATTTGCTCACTACGTATCGCCGGTAGATCGGGGTTAAATAGCTCATCCGTTTGTTCGACCTGAGTAAAATCGACATTTGCACTAATCTCCGCTCGAAAATTACCCTCACCCAAAACCGGCTCGAGAATCGAGCTCACGCGCTTAACCAGTCGTCCTTCCATTTCACGAACATAGTCAAGCTGCTTATGAGCCATTGCCATATCCTGATCGGCATCAAAATTGGACAGTAAGTTTCCGCGCTGATCAACCACAGTGACATTTTGAATAGTTAGCTCAGGGATACTAAAGGCAACCATATTGGCGATGGCCCTTACTTGCTCGGTGTTAATGCCACTACCACCATACAAATCGAGGAACACAGAGGCCGTGGGTTTTCGGACATCCCGTATAAAAGCCGATGTTTTTGGGATAGCCAAATGTACCCGTGCACCACGGACCGCTTGAATACTGGCGATAGTTCTTCCTAACTCACCCTCCAAACCCCTTTTAAATCGAGCACTTTCCATAAACTGGCTAGTTCCCAGTGGCTGCTCCTTATCCAACATTTCAAAACCAAAGCTGCCATCTGGAGAAATGCCAGCCCCAGCCAATTTTAATCGCGCGTCGTGAATTTGATCAGCTGCGACTAATAAGGCTCCCGTATTTTCGTCGACCTTGTGATCAATCTGGCTGCTTTGGAGGATATTTAAAACTTCACCAGGGTCCATATGGTCGAGACTGCTATAAAGCGGGCGATATTCTTCACCTACCGACCAAAGTACAATCGCACCACCCATCGCGACACTGGCAGCCAAACCGACCATTAAAAATAATTGGCGCAATATGCCAATATTCCCCAAGCCATTGAGGAAATCATTCTGTCTGATTGGAGCTGCCGCGTCTCCGGTTTGTGCCGGTAATGCTGCCATGGATTAGCCTCTTTCTGCTAGCTAGTGATAATTAGAATGTGCCTAAGTCATACCCATGCCTAGATTGGCATGTTCATTACATCCTGGTAAGCCTCTACGATTTTGTTTCGCACTTGCGTCAAAGCCTGAAACGAAACACTGGCCTTTTCCGATGCAACCATCACCTGTGACAAGCTAATACCTGCGTCACCCTGTTGGTATGCGGTAGACAGGTTCGCCGATGTTTGCTGTGTTTCGTTAACCGAATTGATTGCCGCAGAGAACATATCGCCGAACTGCGGCCCTTTTGCAGCGCCGGTAATTTGATTAGAATCGCCACCGACTCGCAATGCAGCTTCAACATCAGATCGAGGCTGAATGTCAGCATTGCCCATCGCCTGGGACTTTAGTTCCCGCATCTGCGTTAACACACTATTAATATCGGTTCGATTAGTGATCATCTTCAGTTTCCCCTATTTCACAACAGTAAACCTACAGTCAAACTAATGACACTCATCCGACATCCGGCCAATAGCCAACGCTCGGTGATAGGATGTGTCGACAACAATTTGACAAAAACAACGGCATGAAGCCATTTAGAGAAGTGAAAAGCATAATTCGGGCCAACTTGCCTAAATAGCAGTGACCCTGGGTTTTATCGTGTGAAAGGGGGTTGATGTAACTGCCATCACCGCGGTTTTTAACAGACCGACGCCAATACGAGAAACCGGCCGGCGGTTAATAACCTCAGTTATTCAACCAAACTGGCATCTATAATCTGCACACCTGTTTGAATATTTGAAGAGCTCACGACCGGCCCCTGATAGGCGTAGCCGGCCTTCTCGCCCGCTCTACTTATCGGCAATTGATCAAAATCGAACAGATGGACATCAGCTAACTGACTGGGAGAAATATTTTGCATTGATCTGAAGATGTTCTCGACACGACCAGGATGCTGTTTTTCCCAATCCTGCAGCATCACCTTTATACTCTGTCGCTGAAGATTCTCTTGAGAACCACACAGATTGCAGGGAATAATAGGAAACTCCCGATGCTCAGCAAGCGCAATGAGATCTTTCTCCTTACAATAGGCCAATGGTCGTATCACCACATTACGACCATCATTTGAACGGAGTTTGGGTGGCATGGACTTCAATCGACTGCCATAGAACATATTAAGAAACAGTGTTTCCACCATGTCATCCCGATGGTGTCCCAAAGCTATCTTAGTTGCGCCTATAGTCTCTGCAAAAGAGTATAAGGTACCTCGACGAAGCCGAGAACAAAGACCGCAGGTAGTTTTGCCCTCGGGTATCTTCGATTTCACGACGCTGTAGGTGTCTTTATCGATGATATAAAAAGGCACTGCCAGCTTTTCAAGGTATTCAGGAAGAATATGTTCGGGAAACCCCGGCTGCTTTTGGTCCAGGTTTACCGCAATCAGCTCAAAGTTTACCGGCGCGGCCTTTTGCAGCTGTAGCAATATATCCAACATGACAAACGAGTCTTTGCCGCCTGACAGGCAAGTCATCACCACGTCACCATCCTCAATCATGTTGTAATCAACAATAGCGTTGCCGACATTCCTGCGAAGACGTTTTTGTAGTTTGTTGTAATCGATTTTTTGCTGCTGTTTGCTCTTCATTGTCAGATCTTTGACCCTGTTCTTCTCAGGCGAAGTGTTTGTTGGTTCACTACCCCCAATTTCAGGGTCGTCAAATCGCGGAAATTTATCGCGCTTTAACGAATACAACCGTCCAAACGCTTAAACTCGTTGGAATTAATTCGTCGGAACTCGGTATTAATAAGCCGTAAACCTGGCGAAGGCGGCGATTCTATCGGGTTTTGACGATAAAATCAGCTTTACCATACGATTCCGTCAGCTGACGTAACAGGGCGAAAGGGCAAAGATGCATAATTATCTATTCGTCATACTACTCAATTTTTTTTAATCGCATTATCCGGCTATTGGGCAGTGACTTTGTCTGAAAACTTCTCTTTTTACCCGTTAACGAGTGAGAATTGGGCTATCACTCGCCACAATAGTCCCAGAAACGGTATTTTCGGTGGAAATTTAGCGCCTAAATCACTAAAATACGTCGGCCTAATTATTCACGCTATCAACTAACACACTGCTAAAACAGGAAACTTTCCATGAAACAACCCGTACGCGTTACCGTTACCGGAGCCGCTGGTCAAATCGGCTATGCCCTGTTATTCCGCATTGCCTCAGGAGCCATGCTCGGAAATGATCAACCCGTGATTCTGCAATTATTGGATATCACCCCAGCGATGGAAGCCCTTGACGGTGTTAAAATGGAACTGGACGATTGCGCCTTCCCTCTGCTAGCCGGAGTGGTTTGTACGGATGACCCAAATATTGGTTTTAAAGATACCGATTATGCATTGCTTGTTGGAGCTCGTCCTCGCGGACCGGGTATGGAACGTAAAGACCTACTGGAAGCAAATGCAGCTATCTTCTCAGTGCAGGGTAAAGCCATCGACGGTAACGCCAGTAAAAATATTAAAGTATTGGTCGTAGGTAACCCTGCCAATACCAACGCGCTGATCACTCAGCGAAATGCTCCCAGCATAAACCCACGTAATTTTACCGCTATGATGCGACTTGATCACAACAGAGCAATGACCCAGATCGCACAGAAGACAGGAAAAACCGTGTCTGACGTAACCAACATGGTTGTTTGGGGTAATCACTCGGCGACTCAGTTCCCCGATTTATACAGCGCAAAAGTCAGCGGCGAGTCAGCGATTGCTCAGGTCGATCAAAGCTGGTACGAAAACGATTTCATTCCGACCGTTCAACAACGAGGTGCGGCAATTATTAAAGCTCGGGGGGCTTCATCTGCAGCCTCTGCAGCAAATGCAGCTATTGATCACATGCGCGACTGGGCTCTGGGAACTAATGGCGATGACTGGGTAAGCATGGGCATCTATTCAGATGGCTCTTACGGTATTACTGAAGGACTCATTTATTCATTCCCATGTCGCTGTAACAACGGTGAATGGGAAATTGTTCAGGGTCTCGATGTTAATGATTTCAGCCAGGCGAGAATGAAGGCGACCGAAGCTGAATTGACGGGTGAACGCGACGCGGTAGCTCACCTGCTTCCGTAGTCACATACTTTCTGCAACTCTCTTCTAAGGCCGGTCGAATCAATGACCGGCTTTTTTTTACCCACTTAATAGCTAGCCAGTGCAGGGAAACTGTTTATCGCTGTAGCGATCTGAGCTAAGCTGCCAATAACTATAAAAAAGGACACGGGTGTTGCATATGACCAAAAAATTTGTCGATCTTTCGATCTATCTTGAAAATGATGTCATCTCCGACCCACCCGGTGCTGAGCCGAAAATTCAATACGTGAAGCACTCCGACTCAGTCGACACTGTGGCCTCTTTTTTCCCAGGACTATCTGGGGATCAACTGCCTGACGGCGAGGGCTGGGCAATTGAGCTGGTCCAATTGAGTACGCACAATGGGACGCACTTGGATGCGCCTTATCACTTCCATTCAACCATGGACAAAGGCAAACCCTCCTTAACAATCGATGAGATCCCACTGGAGTGGTGCTTCCAAAATGGCGTGAAGCTGGATTTCCGTCATTTTGCCGACGGCTACGTAGTCACCGCTGAAGACATTAGGCAGGAGCTTGATCGTATTCATTATCAATTGAAACCGTTAGATATTGTCATCGTTAACACGTCGGCTGGTAAAAGATACGGGCACGATGATTACGTTTCCAGCGGTTGTGGCGTCGGTTATGACGCTACTATTTATTTGCTTGAGCAGGGTGTAAAAGTTACGGGCACGGATGGCTGGAGCTGGGATGCACCTTTTGCGCATACCAAAGAAAAATTTCTAGAAACCGGCGACGCTTCGCTGATTTGGGAAGGACATAAAGCGGGCCGTGACATGTGTTACTGCCACCTAGAAAAACTTCATAACCTCGAAGTTTTACCCTCCACAGGCTTTACTATTTCTTGTTTTCCTCACAAGGTGAGAGGCGGCTCAGCCGGCTGGACCCGGGCCGTCGCCATTTTTGACGAATAAAATAAGCTGGGCGGCAACCCCTAGCTTATGATAGTTGCTCAATAAGATTTTCATGCTCCTTCCATGAGGGCATTACTAAGGCAAGCAGCCGATAGAATGCTTTGCCGTGATGAAACGCCTCAAGATGACACAACTCATGCACGATGACATAGTCCAGGCAGCGTATCGGCATTTTTATTAGCGCCAAGTTTAATGTCACCTCACCTGCTCGGGAGCAGCTGCCCCAGCGGCGACGCATTTTTCTTACCGTAATTTCCGGTATCACATATTTATCTTGAAACCAGTCGGGAAATTGCTCGAAACAGGCAAACATACGCTCTTCATAAAGCTCGATGGCTTTTTTCCGATACCAACGCTCCATGACTTTACTAACCTGGACCGGATCATCCTTATCTTGCACCGTAACTAGAAAA
>Ga0206127_1002854_pt1 | contig 16564 bp, 16 predicted proteins | sample Helgoland_Spring_6_FD_148646 | JGI IMG/M metagenome (GOLD analysis project Ga0206127, IMG submission 148646) | Pelagic subsurface seawater microbial communities from Kabeltonne, Helgoland, North Sea - Helgoland_Spring_Bloom_20160419_1 | ecosystem: Environmental > Aquatic > Marine > Epipelagic ...
CTAATAGCAGACTTTTTAAGTAATTCATTGACAATGGGCATTACTTTTTTCTTTCCTAGAATTGCGGCTACTTGGTGAATGGTTAACTGAGATTGATGTTTCAAAGCCTCATAAACAAGAAATTCATCATCCAATAATATCGATGGATCAATTTCTTGCTTATTTTTTGTAATTACAGTTTCGCTTTCCAGCAAAAAAGCAGATGGCATAGCAGCTCTGTATACATCGCCCAAAGCACACATGTAATAATCTGCTGTCCATTGCCAATGTTTCAATTGTTTTTCATTGACCAAAGGCACTTCATCTAATATTTGATGAATTTCTTTTGCTTCGTATAGTGTTGGCGCTATTTGATGAATGTTAAAAACAAGTCCTGTATACATTTTTGTTTTCCCAAATGAAACGGCTACACGCATTCCTTTTTGCAAGAAATTTGCTTCGTCTTCAGAGATAGCGTATGTAAACGTTTTCTGAATTGGGATGGGTAATATAACGTCAATAAAATAGGACAAAAAATGTAAAATTTAGGATGTTATTTCTGGTGGAATTGTAACAACTGCCATGAATACTAAAAATTAATTCGCGACTCCGCTCTTCAAGACCTAAAAAAATGAATCTCAAAATTACATAAAAATGACTACATTGTCATTAGAAAACAGCAACAAATATGACAGCATTAGAATGGAGAAATAAAGGGAGATTTGTGACTGTTTTTGGCAGGAAAATTTTTGTGATTGATACTTCAGCAAATGTAAATTCATCGAACAGCGAAAAAGAAATAATAGTGTTGTTGCACGGTTATCCAACGTCTACATATGATTATTATAAAGTTTTACCTCAGTTAAGTGAAAAATACCGTGTAATTCTACACGATCACCTTGGTTTTGGTTTTTCTGACAAACCGCTCGATTATTCCTATTCTTTAATTGAACAGGCAGATATTGCTTTGCAACTTTGGAAACAATTGGATTTAAAAGCGGTTACACTTTTGGCACACGATTATGGTACAAGTGTAGGTACAGAAATTTTAGCAAGGCACAACAGACAGCAACTAGATTTACAAATCAATACCTTACTCTTGTGCAATGGTTCAATACACATTGAACTTTCACAATTACGGACCATTCAAAAATTATTAAAAAATAAGTACACTGGAAAATGGGTTGCTAAACTTACAAGTTACGCTCTTTTTAGTAAAAACCTTCGGAATGTTTATTTTAACAAAACAAAAGCCACCGAGAAAGAATTCGTTGAAATCTGGAAGCAATTGGAACACAATAACGGACGTGCGGTTATTCACCTTTTAAGCGCTTATATGGTAGAGCGATATACGTTTTGGCATCGTTGGGTTGGTGCCTTAAAAGAAACATCAATTCCCACAAAAATTATTTGGGCAAAAAAGGACCCGGTCGCTGTTGCTGAAATTGCAGCATTACTTGCGACTGAAATTCCAAATAACAAATTGTATTGGATAGAAAATTGCGGTCATTTCCCAATGTTAGAATGCCCTGAGGAGTGGACTTCATTGGTATTGAACTAGTCAGAAAACATTTTTTTAAAGAAAAAAATTAAAATTTTAATTCTTAATCTTCGAGGTATTGGTTCCTCAATTTAGTTGTCCTTTCAAGGGTTTTCCGTTGTAAATGTATCTTCAGAATTTGAAGTTGATTTTGGTGAATCTTGTTGGTTTTTCTTGAACTTACGGGACCCTTCGTACAATTCATACTTCACGTAACGACAATCTAAATCACCGTTTTTTAAAGGAATTCTTTTAGAGGTTCGCAATCCTACACTTTTTAATGCTTGTATGTCCGAAGTAATTAACCAAGCAGTAGAGTTTGGATAATTGTGTTTCAAAGTATCCCCTATTTTACGATAAAAGGCATTGGTATCTATAGTCAAACGTTCGCCATAAGGGGGGTTAAAGATCATCGTTGTTTTTCCAAAAACTTCTTTTTTAGAGTTGAAAAAATTTACGTGATGCACACCAATAAACTCATCTAAGTTTGCTTCTTTTATATTGGCTTCCGCTTTCTGAATAGCAGATGGAGCCTTGTCAAAGCCCATAATTTTGAAGTGTGAGCTCCTAATTTTCTTTAATAAAGCATCCTGAATAATGAAATACAAATCTTCATCGTAGTCCTTCCAGGTTTCAAAACCAAAATGTTTTCTGTTGATATTGGCAGGAATGTTATTGGCAATCATGGCCGCTTCAATTAAAATTGTTCCAGATCCACACATCGGATCAATAAAATTCTCTTCACCACGATAGCCAGAAAGTAATACCATACCAGCAGCCAAAACTTCGTTGATGGGTGCAATATTTGTTGCAGTTCTATATCCACGTTTGTGTAGAGAATCACCAGAAGAATCTAATGAAATCGTTAAATAATCATTTTTAATATGAATATGAATCTTTAAATCCGGATACGCAACATCCACATCGGGACGCTTCCCGAATTTATCTCTAAAATAATCTGCAATTGCATCTTTGGATTTTAAAGCAATATAATGGGAATGATTTGGCAGGTTTACAGAATTGGAAACGGCACCAATCGCAAAAGTACCATCAATGTCTAAATATTTTTCCCATTTCACTTTTTTAACGGCATCATACAAATCTTCTTCATCATAGATTTTTGTCACTTTTATCGGTTTCAAAATACGTATCGCAGTTCTTAGAGCAATATTTGCTTTGTACAAGAAACCCGTATCTCCCTTGAAAGAGACACTTCTAACTGCCTGTGTTACTTCTTTGGCACCTAAGTTTGTTAACTCATTAGCCAAAATTTCTTCTAAACCGAACATGGTGGTTGCCACCATTTTAAAATCTTTCTCCATATTGTAAAATTCACTGCAAAAATACATTTTATAAAAATGATATTTCAAAGTTTCTAAATATCATTTTGCAGGCAACGATAATTCGTTATTTTTACATACTTTTTAAAACATATGGAAACAAAAGATTGGTTTACAGATTGGTTTAACACCACGTATTATCACATTTTATATAAAAATAGAAACGATTCTGATGCTCAGTTATTTATGCAGAATATTACAGCATTTCTAAAACTAAAAAAAGGGGCACATATTGCAGATTTGCCCTGTGGGAAAGGACGACATTCTATCTATTTAAATTCTTTAGGATACAAGGTTACTGGTGGAGATTTGTCTGAAAACAGCATTCTACATGCAAAACAGTTTGAAAATGAAAGCCTCAATTTCGAAGTTTGTGACATGAGAGATCCAATAGATCATAGCTATGATGCAATTTTCAATCTTTTTACAAGTTTTGGTTATTTTGAAGACGATAAAGACGATATTATGGTTTTAAATAATATTAAAAAAGGGCTGAACAAAGATGGAGTTTTTGTTTTCGACTTTCTAAATGCTGTAAAGTTGGAAGCCACATTGGTCAAAGAAGAAACAAAAATTGTTGAACAAATTACTTTCAACATTCAAAGAGAAATAAAAGACGGATTTATTTTAAAACACATCTCATTTACAGCAGCGAATGTAGCACATTCCTATACCGAGCGTGTAAAATATTTAGATTTATCAAAAATGACTTCTTATTTAAATAAGGCAGGTTTTCAGGTGGAAGCGATCTTTGGTGATTATAATTTAACTACTTTTGAAAAAAACACTTCAGATCGTTTAATTTTAGTTGCCAAATAAATGAGTTATCTATTACTTATCCTTGCTGTTATACTTGGTGTTAGCCTTGTTTTTTTATTGAAACCAAGTAAGAAGTTTGTACAAATACTTTTAGCCTTTAGCGGCGCATATTTACTATCGGTTACTATTTTACATTTGGTTCCTGAAGTATATGTAGCGGGTAATGATTTCAAAAGTATTGGGATTTATATTCTAATAGGGATTATACTACAATCTGTTTTGGAATCCTTTTCGAAAGGAGCCGAACATGGTCATGTGCACCTACACACCAGCGACAAACGCTTCCCAAGCCTGTTATTCGTCAGTTTGTGTATCCATGCATTTTCGGAGGGATTGCCAATTCACAATGCTGGAGAGAATTTGTTGTGGGCCATTGTAGTTCATAAAATTCCAATTGCTATTGTATTGACTACTTTTTTAGTTCACACAAAATATTCGAAAAAAATTGTGTTTACTTTTTTGCTTTTCTTTGGATTTATGAGTCCGCTGGGAATGTTGGTAGGGGATAAAATTCTTTTTTTTAAAACCTATGCTTCGGAGCTAACTGCATTGATAATTGGTGTTTTCTTACACATCTCTACAATTATACTATTTGAAAGTTCTGAAAATCACAAATTTAACCTACAGAAGTTTACAGCAATACTTATCGGTATTTTACTAACAATTTTCACATTGTAAAAAGTAACACAGCTTTTTTCAATTAATTTCCTACTTCGTTAATAAATTTGATTCGCATCAAACGGAGTTCGTCAAAATCATATTCTCCATCAAACTCATCGATAGCCTCCTGTATACTATCCGATTCAGCTTCCATAAAATACTCATGTATCTCATCTTGTTGCTCCTCATCCAACAGATCATCTAAAGCATAGTTAACATCCAATTTCGTTCCTGAAAAAATTATTGCTTCCATTTCTTTGATAAGCTCATCTAGCTTTAAACCTTTTGATTTGGCTATGTCTTCTAAAGGGAGTTTTCTGTCGGTATTTTGAATGATATAAAGCTTTAACCCTGAGTTTAGCCCCGTACTCTTTACAATTAAATCATCGGGTCTTAAAACCTCGTATTCTTCAACATAAGCTCCAATAATTTTTACAAAATCCTTTCCGAATTTCCTAGCTTTCCCCTCTCCAACTCCATGTACTTTGGAGAGTTCTTCTAAATTGATCGGATATTTTAACGCCATGTCGTCTAGCGATGAATCTTGAAAAACAGCAAAGGGGGGTACTCCTGCCTTATCGGCAACTTTTTTCCGTAAATCTTTTAATATTTTTATCAATTTCTGATCGGCAACCCCTCCCGAAGATTTTGTGCTTACATTGATTGAATTGTCATCTCCTTCATGATAAGAGTGATCTTCAGTCATTAAAAATGAGGTTGGATTCTCAATATATTTTAAGCCACTAGGGGTTAATTTAAGAACGCCATATTGTTCAATTTCTTTGCGAATATAATTAACCACTAAAACCTGACGTATCAATGCCATCCAATAGGATGGAGATTGATCTTTTCCAATACCAAAAAAGGGCTGTTTGTGGGTTTTATGAGAGGTTAAAAGTGCATTTTCTTTACCAACTAATGTATTGACTACTTCTTTTGGTTTGTATTTCTGCAAGGTATCTTTAATGACAGAAAGAAGTTTTTCTACATTCTCTTTTGCCTCATGTTTTGCTTTTGGATTTTTAGAATTGTCGTCCATTGCTGCACCAGGTCCATTTATTTCATCGAATTCTTCTCCAAAATAATGCAATAAATATTTTCTACGATTCATTGAAGTTTCCGCATAGCCAACTACCTCTTGTAACAAAGCATGTCCAATTTCTTGCTCAGCAACAGGCTTACTCGCCATAAATTTCTCTAGCTTCTCGATATCCTTGTAGGCATAAAAAGCCAAACAATAGCCTTCACCATCGTCACGCCCAGCTCTCCCTGTTTCCTGATAATAACTTTCTAAACTTTTAGGTATATCATGATGAATAACATACCGAACATCTGGCTTATCAATACCCATACCGAATGCAATGGTAGCTACCACAACATCACAATCTTCCATTAAAAACATATCTTGATGTTTTACCCGAGTTTTGGCGTCTAAACCTGCATGATATGGAACGGCTTTTATACCATTTACTTGTAATATTTGAGCTACTTCTTCCACTTTTTTTCTACTCAAACAATAGATGATACCAGATTTTCCAACTCGTTGTTTAACAAAACGTATGATGTCTTTTTCTACATCTTTGGTTTTGGGACGTACTTCATAAAACAAATTGGCTCTGTTAAAAGACGCTTTGAAGCGATTTGCATCTGAAATACCTAATGTTTTTAATATATCTTCTTGTACTTTTTCAGTGGCAGTAGCAGTTAAACCTATTATGGGAACATTGTCAATCGCTTTAATAATGTGTTTTAGATTTCTATATTCTGGTCTAAAATCATGTCCCCACTCGGAGATGCAATGGGCCTCATCTATGGCTACAAATGATATTTTCTGATCTCTCAGAAAACTAGCATATTCTTCTTTGATTAAGGATTCTGGAGCTACATATAATAGTTTAGTAATGCCATTAGCAATATCCGATTTTACTTGGTTGACATCTGTTTTGTTTAAGGAAGAATTTAAAACATGAGCGATCCCGTGATGCTCAGAAATTCCCCGAATGGCATCAACTTGATTTTTCATCAAAGCAATTAAAGGAGAAACTACAATTGCAGTGCCTTCAGACATCAATGCGGGAAGCTGGTAACATAAGGATTTACCTCCTCCAGTTGGCATAATGACAAAGGTATTATCGCCATTAATAATACTTTTGATTACTTTTTCTTGTAATCCTTTAAATTTATTGAATCCGAAAAATTTTTTAAGAGGACTGTGTAAATCCATTAGGTTTTGGGGTATGTGTAATTAATACGACTATAAATAATTTTTTAAGAATGCAAATGCATTTATTTCAGTGCTATAATTATTTGTAGTAATTTTGCTTTTAATAATAATTTAAAGATATGACTTTTTTTATTATGATAAAACCCTAAAAATTGAAAAATAACAACACAATAATCAACACGGCAAAAGAAACGATTCTAATTCAGAGCAATGCGATTGCAAATATTGCAAACTTATTGGATGAAAATTTTACTAAAGCCATTACTTTTATACTCGCTTCCAAAGGTCGTGTGATCGTTACAGGTATTGGTAAGAGTGCCAACATTGCAAACAAAATTGTAGCTACTTTAAATTCTACAGGAACTCCTGCTATTTTTATGCATGCTGCAGATGCAATTCATGGCGACTTGGGAAATGTGCAAAAAGATGATGTTGTTATTTGTATTTCAAAAAGTGGCAATACACCTGAGATCAAAGTTTTAGTGCCCTTAATTAAAAATTATGGAAATAAAATTGTGGCCATTACGGGAAATATCGATTCCTTTTTAGGCAAAAATGCAGATTTCCCCCTAAATACTTTTGTGGAAAAAGAAGCATGTCCCAACAACCTAGCGCCTACGACCAGTACAACGGCACAACTTGTTATGGGAGATGCCATTGCTGTATGCCTACTGAAATTAAACAACTTTAGTAGTAAAGATTTTGCAAAATACCACCCTGGTGGTGCTTTGGGGAAACAGCTATATTTAAGAGTTTCAGATTTGATTAAAGACAATCAAGTACCACATGTCTCAGAAAATGATAGCATTGCAAAAGTAATTGTAGAAATTTCTGAAAAAAGACTTGGAGTGACTGCAGTTGTTGACGCTAAAAATACAATTGTTGGAATCATTACGGACGGAGATATCCGAAGAATGCTAAGCAAAACTACTAAAATTGATAGTTTTACTGCCAAAGACATCATGGGAAATAAACCAAAAACAATATTATCGGATGCAATGGCTGTGGAAGCTTTGGAAAGATTAGAAAACAATAATATTTCACAAATTCTAGTCACAGACAATGCCAACAAATACATAGGAGTTGTTCATTTACACGATTTAATAAAAGAAGGAATTTTCTAATGACACAACAAAAAGAAATGTCGTTTCTATCGCATTTGGAAGAATTAAGGTGGCATTTGGTTCGAAGTGCTGTCGCTATATTTTTGTTGGGGATTGTCTTCTTTGCTTTTGCTGAAGCGGTCTATAATAATTTTTTATTAGCGCACATTCAATCTGACTTCATTACCTACCAACTTTTTTGTGATTTCTTTACTTTTTTTGATATCGAGAGTGATTTTTGTTCGATCAATTTTTCAGATAAAAAATTACAAAGTATCAAAGTAACCTCTCAGTTAATGAATTCTCTTTGGACGTCATTTATTCTAGGAGTTATTGTTGCATTTCCTTATATTTTATGGGAGTTTTGGCGCTTTATTTCACCAGGATTGCATGAAAATGAAAGGAGACAATCTAGAGGATTTATTTTCATTGCTTCGCTCCTATTCTTTTTTGGAGTGCTGTTTAGTTTTTATGTGATCGCACCAATTTCGATACATTTTCTCTATAATTATCAAATTACGGACGCCATTCAAAACAACTTTACCTTAGAATCTCATATTGGATTAGTCACCAATATGATTCTCGGTGTTTCTGTTCTTTTTGAACTTCCAGTAATTATTTATTTCTTAGCTAAAATAGGATTAATAACACCTGCTTTCTTAAAAAGGTACAGAAAACACGCGCTTGTTTTTGTACTTATCATCGCAGCAATTATAACACCACCCGACGTCGCGAGTCAAATAATAGTATCAATTCCAGTTTTAATTTTATATGAAATTAGTATAAAAGTAGCTGTAATTGTCATTAAAAGACAACAAAAAAATGCCAAATAAAGTTCAAGAGTTCAATGAGTATCGTCAAAAAATGAACGATAAAATATTAAGTGGAGATAACAAAGTAATCAAAAGAATCTTTAACCTAGATACAAATACTTTTCAGGGAGGTCACCTACCCGCCAAAACAAAAGAATTGTTAGGTTTAGTTGCATCTGCAGTATTACGTTGTGATGATTGTGTTCAATACCACTTAGAATCTGCTATGAAAAATGGCGTCACGAAAGCAGAAATGATGGAAACCATGTCAATCGCCACACTAGTAGGCGGAACAATTGTGATACCACATTTAAGACGCGCTGTTGAATATTGGGAACTCCTAGAAGAAAACACTTTATAAATACTTTAAGATTTCCCACAACCAGTTTTATTATATTTGAAACATGATTTTAAAAGCCAAGAATATTCAGAAGATTTACGGAGGAAGAAAAGTAGTACAAGGAATTTCTTTGGAAGTAAAACAAGGAGAAATCATAGGCCTTTTAGGTCCAAATGGTGCCGGAAAAACAACATCTTTTTATATGATTGTTGGTATGGTAAAACCAAATTTGGGGCAAATTTTTCTAAATGATGAAGAAATCACGAATGATGCCATGTATCAAAGAGCCCAAAAAGGGATCGGTTATTTGGCACAAGAAGCTTCTGTTTTTAGAAAATTGTCTGTAGAAGACAATATTATGTCTGTGTTACAATTTACAGGTTTATCAAAAAAAGCCCAAAAAGAAAAATTAGAATCGTTAATTGAAGAATTTAATATTGGACATGTTCGTAAAAATCGCGGGGATTTATTGTCCGGAGGAGAAAGACGAAGAACCGAGATTGCGCGATGTTTGGCTTCAGATCCTAAATTTATTTTACTAGATGAACCTTTTGCGGGTGTAGATCCTATAGCAGTGGAAGACATTCAAAGTATCGTTGCACAACTAAAAAATAAGAATATTGGTATTCTAATAACCGATCATGATGTACAAGCAACTTTGGCAATAACAGATCGAACTTATTTAATGTACAATGGAAGTATCTTAAAAGAAGGAACTCCAGAAGAGTTGGCTGCAGACGAAATGGTGCGTAAAGTGTACTTAGGAAATGATTTTGAACTAAAAAAGAAGAAGTTTATTTAGTCTTTAGATTACCAACAACAGAGAGGACCACATACAAAAGAATCACCAAAGGAATAGCGCTATATTGGCCTAAAAGTAACATTAGCAAAGAAGTAGCCAGAAAAAAGTATTTCAACAGGTTATTTTGAAGCTTATAATTTTTAAACTTCAAGGAAAACAACGGCAATTCAGCATTCATTAATAAAGTTAAAAGCAACGTAATTGCAATCAGAAAGAAGGGATTGCCCATTAAATTACGGATAAACTCAAAACCTGTATTGATTTGAATTAATGGCAACACAATCACAAACAAACACATTGCAGGTGTTGGCAATCCTATAAAAGAATCGGATTGTCTTGTATCAATATTAAACTTTGCTAAACGGTAACAAGCTCCTAAAGTAAGCAACAAACCTATATATTTGAGTGCAGAAACTTCAGAAGAAGCATTGTCCAATAAATGATACATTATGATTCCAGGCACCACACCACTGGTGACCATATCTGCCAAAGAATCCAATTGTTTGCCTAATTCTCCAGAAACGTTGAGCAAGCGTGCTGCAAATCCATCGAAAAAATCAAAAACAATTCCAAATACTACAAAAAGTGCTGCAAATTCATAATTTTCTTGCACTGCAAAAATGGTCGCAATAGTACCACAAAAAAGGTTTCCGAGCGTTATTAAATTGGGAATGTGTTTCTTCATAAAGGCATGATCTGTTTAAAAAGCTAAAATAGGAAATCTATTTTGAGTGTTTTGACAATTGTGCTTTTTTTGTCATATTTGTAGCGAATCGCTATCTGAAAAGTCATGCCTTTATTAAAATCAACCTTCTTCCCTACACTACCGTTTCGGAATTCACATTTTAATACGATTTATCGAGCGCTTTTCATGAAAGAAACTGTTGTGTATACTCGAAAAAGAGTTCCTACTTGGGATCACGATTTTATAGATTTAGATTTTTCTTTTGTAGGATCGAAAACCTTGGTTGTTTTAATTCACGGATTAGAAGGAAGTTCCCAATCAAACTACATTTTAGCTGCTTCAAATACCTTTCACAAAGAAGGCATCGATTCAGTTGCTTTTAATCTCCGAAGTTGTTCTGGGGAAGATAATTTACTCTTACAAACCTATCACTCTGGTAAAACGGATGATGTTCATTTTATCGTAGCGCATATCTTAAAAAACTATTCCTATGAAAATATTGTTCTTGCTGGTTATAGTTTGGGAGGAAATTTAACCTTAAAATATATGGGCGAATTTGCAAAAACACAGTCTTCTAAAATTAAATGTGCCATTGCGATTTCTGTTCCTATCGATTTGGCTTCATCGAGTGAAGCTATGAGTTCTTTTAAAAATAAAATATACATGGAAGCTTTTTTAAAAACCTTACGATTGAAAGTTTTAGAAAAAGCGCATAAATTTCCAGAATTTAAAATAGATAAAAATAAATTGTTTAAAGCCAAGGCTTTCAGTGATTTTGATGCTTTGTATACGGCCCCTGTTTTTGGGTTTTCTGGAGCAGAAGATTACTGGAAAAAAGCAAGCTCAAAGCCTTATTTGAAGTCTATTGAAACACCAACATTATTAATTACCTCAGAAGATGATCCTTTTTTAGCTGCCGAATGTTATCCTGTAAAAGAAGCTAAAGCATCTAAAAACTTCTATTTAGAAATCACAAAATACGGAGGACATGTAGGTTTTATTTCCTCCTTTCTAGCGCATCAAAACAGTTGGTTGGAAAACCGAATGCTGAATTTTATAAAACAGAATGTATCATGAATACAATATCTATACGAAAGCACTGTTATTTCAATTATATATGTAGATATTTGTTATTCTTAAAACAACTCTTTTGAAACTTAAAAATCTTTTTTTTCTTTTATTGGTTTTCCCATTCATGATGCATGCGCAAGCATTTCGGAATTATTCCAATGAATTTTTAAACATAGGAGTTGATGCTGCTGCCTTGGGTATGAGTAAGTCTGTTGTTGCCACAAGCAATAACGTAAACTCGTTGTATTGGAATCCAGCTGGGCTTGTTGGTATCGAAGATTATCAAGGTTCCATAATGCATGCCTCTTATTTTGCAGGAATTGCAAATTATAATTATGCAGCTTTTGCAATGCCTTTAGACAAACAAAGTGCCGTTGCTTTTTCGATCATCCGTTTTGGAGTAGATGACATTTTAAATACAACAGCGCTCATTGACAATCAAGGAAACATCGATTTTAATAATATCAGTTTATTTTCTGCAGCAGATTATGCTTTTAACTTTGCGTATGCTCGAAATCTTATCTTTAAAGATTTGAAATTTGGTGTCAATGCAAAAGTAGTCCGTAGAATTATCGGGGACTTTGCTGCTTCTTGGGGTTTTGGATTTGATGCGGGGATACAATTTGAAAGAAATGACTGGTATGTTGGTCTGATGGTTAGAGATGTTACGACCACTTTTAATAGTTGGAGTATCGATCAGGAGGAATTTGATAAAATAAAAAATGCAATTCCTGGGCAAAATCAAGAACTACCAGCAACTACAGAAATTACAAAACCAAAAATTCAATTTGGCGTTGCTAAGCGTTTTGAGATAGGACGACTGTTTCATTTACTTTCTGAAGTGGATTTCAATATGCGTTTGGCAAAAACAAATGACCTTATTTCTTCAGATATTGTAAGCATAGACCCTGCCGTTGGCTTGCAATTAGATTTTGACGAATTGGTCTATCTAAGAGCTGGAGTAGGTAATTTTCAATACATCACTGAGTTTGATGATAGCAAAGCATTATCGTTACAACCCAATTTTGGTGTTGGCTTTAAATACAATGGAATTCAAGTAGATTATGCCCTAACCAACATAGGCAGTGTTGGAAATGCTTTGTATTCAAATGTATTCTCTATTACTTTTGATTATCAATTTTTTAGACCTTAAGTTTTATGAAAAAAAATTACTTCCTGCTGCTTTGCTTTCTCTCCTTTTTTAATCTTTCAAATGGGCAGGTACAACTCTCTGTATATTCTGAAGTAAGTATTGTTACTGCTGGACCGGGAACTGAAATTTTTGAAACTTTTGGTCACGCCGCAATTCGAATTAAAGATCCAGTTTTGCAGTTGGATGTTATTTATAATTACGGAATGTTTGATTTTAACGCTCCCAACTTTAACTTGAATTTTGTAAAAGGGACTCCCTATTACAGTCTAGGAAAACAACGTTTCAGTCACTTTATATCTAGTTATAATTTTCAAAAACGATGGGTAAAACAACAAGTTTTAAATTTATCTCAGTCAGAAAAGCAAGCCTATTTTTTATATTTAGAAAACAATGCAAGACCAGAAAACAGAGATTATTTATACGACCCTTACTATAATAATTGTGCTACAAAATTAAGAGACATTACAACAGATATTTTAGGAAATAAAGTAACTTTTAAAGCACTCGATTCTCGCAAAAAAAACTACACATTAAGAGAATTAATGCAACAAGAAATTCCTTGGAATACATGGGGAAGTTTGGGTATAAATATTGCTTTAGGTAGTGAATTGGATAAAATTGCGACCGAAAATCAATACATGTACTTACCAGACTATGTTTATCAAAAATTTAAAGTTGCTACAACCATTCAAAACAAAGAAGTTGTCCCCTTAGTGAAAAAAGAAGTGGATCTTTTACTACACCCAGAAAAGCAATACAAAAGTGCACTACTAAGTCCTTTTTTACTATTCATGCTCCTAGGGCTTCTTGGGTTGTTGATTACCTACAAAGATCATACAAATCGTAAAAGAACAAAATGGTTTGATTCTTTACTCCTATTCGCTACGGGTATCTTAGGCAGTTTGGTACTCTTTTTATGGTGCTTCACCAATCATTCAACAGCGCCAAATAATTTCAATTTTTTATGGGCCTTCGCACCAAACCTATTGGTAGCACTTTTACGCTTAAATAAAACTTGGAAGCGATGGTTTTCTCTTTATTTTAAGTTCTTAGCGTTGTTATTGTTTGTAATGCTTGTTTTTTGGGTGCTAGGAATTCAATCATTCCCATTAGCAATCATTCCATTTTTAATTCTATTGTTTGTAAGATATATCTATCTTCAGCACTATTTCTCGAGTCTACATAAAGAATAATTTTTACATTTCAGAAACTTAACAAAAATGAAAAAAAAACTTATAGAATGTGTTCCTAACATTAGTGAAGGACGTGATTTAAAAAAAATCCATGCCATTGCAAATACGGTAACTACAGTAGCCGGAATCAAACTATTAGACGTAGATCCTGGTAAAGCAACCAACAGAACCGTTATAACATTTGTTGGCGCACCAGAAGAAGTGATAGAAGCTGCATTTCTATTGATACAAAAAGCGGCTGAATTGATTGATATGCGCAAACAATCAGGGGAACACCCTAGGTTTGGCGCAACCGATGTTTGTCCATTAGTACCCATTGCAAACATTTCTATGGAAGAGACAGCCAACTATGCACGCATTTTAGGAAAGCGCGTTGGCGAAGAATTGGGCATATCGGGTTATTATTATGAAAATGCAGCCACATCAGAGGATCGTAGAAATCTAGCAACGGTACGTTCAGGAGAATATGAAGGTTTGAAAGAGAAATTCTTAAAGCCAAATTGGCAACCAGACTTTGGGCCCACGGTTTTCAATGCGCAAGTAGAAAAATCAGGAGTCACTGCTATTTCTGCAAGAGATTTTTTAATTGCCTACAATGTAAATTTAAATTCAACTTCTACCCGAAGAGCCAATGCAATTGCTTTTGATATTCGAGAAAATGGACGTCTAAAACTTAAAAATGGAGAAAAAGTATTGGACAAAAATGGTAATCCACAACGAATACCAGGAAAACTAAAAGCTGTCAAAGGAATTGGCTGGTTTATTGAAGAGTATGGAATCGCACAAATATCCTACAACCTTACAAACATCAGTATTACTTCCATGCATGAGGCTTTTTATGAAACGACCCTATCTGCTACAAATCGAGGGTTGCGTGTTACCGGATCAGAATTGGTAGGTTTGGTTCCTTTACAAGCCATGTTAGATGCTGCTGATTTTTACTTAAGAAAACAGCAACGTTCTCTGGGAATTTCAGAAAAAGAAAAAATAAAAATTGCTATTAAATCTTTGGGATTGGATGATTTAAAACCGTTTAAACCAGAAGAAAGAATCATAGAATATGTAATGAATGCAGCGGCGCCAAAAAAACTAATCGATTTTACGGTTGCCGATTTTGCAGAAGAAACAGCTTCAGAGTCAATGGCGCCTGGTGGTGGAAGTGTTGCCGCCTATGTTGGTGTTTTAGGAGTTTCCTTAGGCACCATGGTAGCCAATCTTTCTGCACACAAAGCAGGATGGGATGCACAATGGGAATCTTTTTCAGATTGGGCCGTAAAGGGGCAAAAATATAAAAACGACCTGTTGTTTTTAGTAGATGAGGATACCCAAGCATTTCATAAAATTATCGAGGGATTTCGTTTGCCAAAAACGACTACAGAAGAAATTGAAATTCGAAAAGAAGCCATAGAGAATGCCACCAAGTATGCAACAGAAATTCCGTATAAAGTAATGAAAACGGCCTATAATTCTATAGAAGTTATGCTTGCTATGCTGCAGCATGGTATTCAAAACTCCTTATCAGATGGCGGAGTTGGAGTATTGTGTGCAAAAACAGCCGTGACAGGTGCTTATTTTAATGTGAAAATCAATGCAAAAGATATTAAAGACCGTGAATTTGCCAAAGAGATTTTAGCAAAAGCAGCAAATATCTATCAAAAAACCTGCCAACTGGAACTTGAAATGATGGCAATTATCAATGAAAAATTAGATTTATAGTGACTTCAATAACCATTGATATCGTTCCTTTTGAACCGCAATATGCAACTCATTTTTATGAACTTAATGTAGCATGGCTCAAAAAATACTTCTATGTAGAACCTTACGATGAAAAGATACTCAGCCATCCAGAAACCCATATTCTTAAAAGTGGTGGTTTTATTTTTTTCGCAAAAAGCAACGCAGCAATTGTGGGCACCGTTGCATTGATCAATCAAGATAATTTTTTTGAATTGAGTAAAATGGCGGTAACACCTGCATACCAAGGAAAAAAGATAGGAATGCAACTCTTGGAGCATTGCATAGCGTTTGCGAGAAAACAACAATGGAAAAGTATTACCCTCTATTCTCACAGATCATTGGTTGCAGCGATATCCCTTTACAAAAAAACAGGGTTTAAAGAAGTAGCATTAGAAGCGGACGTACATTATGAACGCGCAGATATTAAAATGCGGTTGGATTTATAAAAAACTTTCGATCGCTAAATCGTAGCTTTTAAGGCCAAAACCAGCAATGATTCCTTTTGCGTTTGGCGCGATAAAACTTTGATGTCTAAAGGCCTCTCTTGCATGCACATTGGAAATATGCACCTCAATAACCGGGGTTTCAATGCCTTTTACAGCATCTCCAATGCCAACAGAGGTATGGGTATAAGCTGCTGCATTTAAAATAACACCCGTATAACTAAAGCCCACTTCGTGTAATTTATCAATGAGTTCTCCTTCGATATTTGATTGGAAATAATGCAATTCTACATCGGTGTATTTTGCTTGCAGAACCTTCAAATAGGCTTCAAAAGTTTCTGAACCGTAGATACTTGGTTCTCTTTTTCCCAATAAATTAAGGTTTGGACCGTTTAAAATTAATAGTTTCATACGGCTAAAATAATCTTTTTTACACAAAAGAGGGATGCTTTATAAAAAGCATCTTTCAAGTATTTTTTGAAAAATTGTATGAGAATCGATATTAGCAATTGTATTTGTTTAATTATACTTATTTTTAGCTGCATGAACTGGCAAAAAGCAATAAACGATTTTCAACTTTTTTTAAAAATTGAAAGAGGGCTTTCTAGCAACACCATAGAAAACTATGCAAGGGATTTAAAAAAGCTCATTGTTTTTTTGAAG